>Ga0210063_1000260_pt1 | contig 17565 bp, 11 predicted proteins | sample Muzzi_PWA_D1_FD_185529 | JGI IMG/M metagenome (GOLD analysis project Ga0210063, IMG submission 185529) | Wetland microbial communities from San Francisco Bay, California, USA, that impact long-term carbon sequestration - Muzzi_PWA_D1 (SPAdes) | ecosystem: Environmental > Aquatic > Marine >... | reverse complement strand
CATGAAGCCCCTCGCCGCCCGCGCCGCAGAGGCCCCGGAGGCAAAAGAGGATAAGGAGAAAGCCTCGTGAGACCGACCGGGAGGTCTCGCCGCCCCGCCGCCCTACTTCTCTGCCTCCTGCTCCTGCTTCTCGTCGCACCCGTCGCCCGAGGCGCCCTGGAGTTGGCGGTGGAGCCCCAGGGCGCGGTCCTCCCGGACTCCACTCTCTACCTGAAAGTCACCGTCGGCGGCGAGGAGGTGACGAGCCAGCAGGCGGTGCGCATCCTGGTGGACGGGCAGGTGCTGCACCAGGCGGCCTTCCTACCCGGCGAGCACGCGGTCACGATCCCGGAAAGCCAGCTGGCCGAGGGGACCTTGGGTCCCGGGGCCCACGTCCTGCGGATCGAATCCGCCGACGGCACCGTCGGCGCGGAAACCACCATCAAGACCACCTCCGCCTGGCTTTCGATCATCCCTCCGCTGCTGGCCATCGGCCTGGCGCTGCTCTTCCGGGATGTGCTGGTGGCCCTCTTCACCGGGGTCTTCGTGGGCGCCCTGGCCCTCAACGGGTGGAATCCCCTGGCGGCTTTCGCCCGCACCATCGATCACTTCATCGCCCCCGCCCTGGCGGACCCCAGCCACGCCAAGATCCTGATTTTCTCCGCCTTGCTGGGCGGCATGGTGGGCGTGATGACCAAGAGCGGCGGCACCCAGGGGATCGTCGAGCGGTTGAAGCCGTTCGCCACCAACCCCCGCCGCGGCCAGGTGGCCACCTGGTTCATGGGCATCCTGGTCTTCTTCGACGACTACGCCAACGCCCTGATCGTCGGCTCCACCATGCAGCCGATCACGGACCGCCTGAAGATCAGCCGCGAGAAGCTCGCCTACATCGTCGATTCCACCGCCGCACCGGTGGCCAGCATCATGCCCATCTCCACCTGGGTGGGCTTCGAGGTCGGCCTGCTCCTGGACGCCTTCGACGGCATCGGTCTGCCCTACGACGCCTACACCACCTTCGTGGCCGCCATTCCCTACAACTTCTACCCCATCCTGGCCCTGGTCATGGGACTGACCATCGCCGTCAGTCGGCGGGACCTGGGGCCGATGCTGAAGGCCGAGCAACGAGCATTCCACAAGGGGCAGGTGTTGGGGGAAGACCACAAACCCTTGGCGGATTATGCCTCCCAGGATCTGGAAGCGCCCCCGGGGCGGCCCCGCCGCGCCCTCAATGCCCTGTTGCCGATCATGACGGTGATCTTCGTCACCATCCTTGGCCTCTACCTCACCGGTACCGCTGGCATCGAGCGGGGGGATTACGCCACCTTCCAGGAGTGGATGCGGGATGTCTCCAACAACGTCGATAGCTACAGCGCCCTGCTGTGGGCCAGCCTGGCGGGGGTGGTGGTGGCGATCCTTCTCGCCACGGTGGGACGTGTCCTGAAGGTGGAGGAAGCGATGACCGGCCTGGTGGCGGGCTTCAAGGCGATGCTCCTGGCCTTCGTGGTACTGATCCTCGCCTGGTCGCTGGGCTCGGTGTGCGAGGACCTCCACACCGCGGACTTCCTGGTGGGCATCACCAGCGGTGTGCTGTCGCCCCACCTGCTGCCAACGCTGGTCTTCATCGTCTCCGCCGCCATCGCCTTCGCCACCGGCACTTCCTGGGCCACCATGTCGATCCTGGTGCCGCTGGTGATCCCCATTTTCCACGGGCTGGCGGTGGCCGCCGGGCACGGCCCGGAGACGCCGACCTATTACGGTCTGCTGTTGGGCGCCGTGGCCTCGGTGCTGGCGGGCGCTGTCTGGGGCGATCACTGCTCCCCCATCTCCGACACCACCATCCTGTCCAGTATGGGTTCCGGCTGCGACCATGTGGCCCACGTGCGTACCCAATTGCCCTACGCCCTAATGGTGGGCGTGGTGGCGATTCTGCTGGGGAGTCTGCCCAGTGCCTACGGGATCAGTCCCTGGCTTTCCCTCCTGGCGGGGAGTGTCGTCCTGGTGAGCATCGTGATGATTCGCGGGCGTCGATCCGAGGATTCCTGAAAAATAGTAGTATCCCCCCATAACCCATGTGTCGCATTACCGTTTTTGCGTCACAAAAATGGAAAATGAGGAGGATAATATGAAGAAAACACTTTTGGCTGCGCTGGCTTTCGGGGTTCTCATCGCGGCTCTCGGCGCGGTCGCAGAAGCGCCGGTGGAGGAGATGACCACCGCACAACTGGAGCGCCTGATCTTCGCCCCTGCGGTGGACTGTGAACCGACGACTCCCGCTCCCGGGGCGGATTCCCTGCGGTTCGTCTCGGAGTGCGGCGAGGCGGATTGCTTCGACATCTACGACTGCATCTCCCAGTGCCCCAGCGGCAACAACCCGGCCTGCGTCGATGGCGTCTGCCAATACGACTTCTCGCCCCCTTCTCCCCCGCCCGGTGGGCATTGCGACGAGGCGGATTGTTCCTTCAACTCCGACTGCTACAGCGTCTGCAACACCTCCAGCCCCCAGTGCGTCAACGGTCTCTGCATCCCCTGAGGTCCCTGCCCGCATCGGAAGCGTCGGCGGGAAGGACCCTCGCCGACGCCTTTCCCCTTTCCGTCGGCACGAGGCGATATCCTTGGAGCCATGACCGATTCCTTGGCACCCGTTCCCGAAGATCCCCACAAGCCCCTACGCGACGATGTCCGCAGGCTCGGCTCCTTGCTGGGGGACACCCTCAAATCCCAGGCCGGGGAGGCCGTCTTCGAGACCGTCGAGGCCATCCGTGCCCTGGCCAAAGCCGCCCGAGGCGGTGATGGCGAGAGCTTCCAGAAGCTGACCCGCCTGCTGGCGGCGATGGAGGTGGACGACGCCTTGCCGGTGGCGCGGGCCTTCGCCCACTTTCTGACCCTGGCCAATATCGCCGAGCAACACCATCGGGTGCGCCGCCGCCGCTACTATCTGAGCCGACCCGATGCGCGCCCTCAGCGGGGTTCTCTGGAAGAAGTCTTCCAGCGCCTGCACAACGCGGGCGTGGAACAAGGGCAGATCTTCGCCACCCTGCGGCGAATGCGGGTGGAGTTGGTGCTCACCGCCCACCCCACCGAGGTCACCCGCCGCACCTTGCGCCAGAAGCAGCGGCGCATCGCCGATGCCCTGGCCCAGGCCGATCGATCCGACCTGACGCCCCAGGAACGGCAGGAGTTGACCGCCGCCGTGGGTCGGGAGATCACCGCCAGTTGGGAGACCGAAGAGCTCTCGGCGCAGCGCCCCACCCCGGAGGACGAGGCCATCGGCGGCCTGGTGACCTTCGAGCAGACCCTGTGGGACGCGGTACCCGCTTTCCTGCGCTCGCTGAGCCGCACCGTGGAAGCCCATTGTGGCGCACCCCTACCGTGGACTGTGACGCCAGTGACCTTCGGCTCGTGGATGGGGGGCGACCGGGACGGCAACCCCAATGTCACCCCGGAAACCACCCGCCGGGTGGTCCTCCAGGCCCGCTGGATGGCCGCCCACCTCTACCACCGCGAGGTGGACGCCCTGCGCTCCGAACTCTCCATGGCGCGGGGCGCGGCGGCGTTGCACGAGCGGGTGGGACCGGTGGCGGAACCGTACCGCCATCTCTTGCGGGAGGTGCGCCAGCGCCTGGCCAACACCCGGGATTGGGCGGAGGCCCAACTCCACGGACGGCCTTTCCCCCTCGCCGATACCCCAGATGCCCTCTATCTCCGCAAGGACGAGCTGCTGGAGCCCCTCCTGCTCTGCGACAAATCGCTGCGGGAGACCGGTTGCGGGGCCATCGCTGACGGGCGGCTCCTGGATCTCCTGCGCCGGGTGGCCTGCTTCGGCATCACCCTGGTGAAACTCGACATCCGCCAGGAGAGGGATCGCCACACCGCCCTGCTGGACGCCATCACCCGGCAGTTGGGGCTCGGTGCCTACGGCGAGTGGAACGAGGAAGAGCGGATCGCCTTTCTGCGCCAGGAACTGGCCGGACGCCGCCCCCTGTTGCCCCATGGCCTGACCCTGGCGGCAGCCGAGCAGGATGTCCTGGACACCTGCCGCGCCATCGCCCAGATGGGCCAGGAGCCGCTGGGCTCCTACGTCATCTCGATGGCCTCGAACCCATCCGATGTGCTGGCGGTCTTGCTGCTGCAACGGGAAGTCGGCGTGGATCCACCGCTGCCGGTGGTGCCCCTCTTCGAAACCCGGAACGATCTGCAAAACGCTGGGACCGCCCTGGACCGCCTGCTCTCCATCCCTGAATACCGGGCCTACAGCGGTGACCGGCAGCAGATCATGATCGGCTACAGCGACTCCGCCAAGGACGCCGGGCGCCTGGCGGCGGCGTGGGAGTTGTACAAAGGGCAGGAAAAGCTGGTGGAGGCCGCCCGCCGCCATGGGGTCGAGCTGACCCTCTTCCACGGTCGCGGCGGCACCGTGGGGCGTGGCGGTGGCCCCACCCACCTGGCCATCCGCAGCCAGCCTCCGGGCTCCGTGGATGGGCGCCTGCGGGTGACGGAGCAGGGGGAGATGATCCAGGCCAAGCTGGGGTTGCCGGGCATCGCCCTGCGCACCCTGGAGGTCTACGTCACCGCCACCCTGGAGGCCACCCTCGCCCCCGGCCCGGCGCCGGAAGCTCCGTGGCGCGCTCTCATGGACCGCATGGCGGACGACGCCTGCGACGCCTACCGGGGCGTGGTGCGGGGGCACCCGGACTTCGTCCCCTACTTCCGGGCCGCGACGCCGGAGCCGGAGCTGGGACAGTTGAAGATCGGCAGCCGCCCCGCCCGCCGCCCCGATCCCGAAGGCAGCGGCGGGCGGGGGGGCGGCGTGGAATCGCTGCGCGCCATCCCCTGGGTCTTCGCCTGGACCCAGAACCGCCTCCTCCTACCCTCCTGGCTAGGCACCGGCGAGGCCCTGCGCCAGGCGCTGGCGGCGGGGGAAGGGGAAGCTCTGGGGGCCATGTACCAACGCTGGCCCTTCTTCCGTTCCACCCTCGACCTGATCGAGATGGTCCTCGCCAAGGCGGATCCTCTGATCGCGGAGCACTACGACCAGCTCCTGGTTCCCGAGAACCTCCATCTCCTGGGTGCCGACCTTCGCCAACGCCTTCAGGACACCACCAGCGCCCTGTTGGAGGTCTCCGGCCACGGCACCCTGTTGGAAGACAATCCCGTCCTCAAGCGCTCCATCGCCGTCCGCAACCCCTACGTCGATCCCATCAACCTCATCCAGGCGGAACTCCTCCGCCGCCTCCGGGAGGCCCCCGACGAGCGGCTGGAGCGGGCTTTCCTGAGAACCGTCAGCGGGGTGGCGGCGGGGATGCGGAATACGGGGTAGAGTGACCCTGCTCTCAATCGCGACTTGGAGCCTGGCACATGGCGACATCCAGTTCGAGGCTATCGTCTGCCATCCAGCGTTCTCGGATGACCAGAGGATAAACCCATAGGCTCTGCGTATGGGCACTCTGCATAGCCACCCATTCAAGCTCGGAAGAAGCATTCCGGGTCACCCGCCAGATTTCTTTGCATAAATCCAGAAGCCAGTCTGGCGACGCACTACCTTCGCCGGAATAATTCAATTCCTCCTGCCACCTCTTGACGATGTCCCGAAGCTGCAAATGAGCCTCGAAGCTGTTGTAACCAAAATGTTTAACCGCATATTGATCATGCGATGTCCTGCAATGAACGACACAGTCCGACATCACACTGCGGACTATCTCTTCCACCTGGTCACCCACCAACCCCTTGATACCCGCAACAGTCTTTTGATTGAAAATTAAACTTATGCAACTCCACCTATTTTTGACATCATCTTTTCCTGATGGGATGATCGCTTTGAGGTCTCGATATAGTTTATCGCTGCGGCGCTCCAGCGCCTCGTCTCCAATTCGGGGAAGGAACGCTTCTTCACCAGGGAAGAAATTTTCTTGCCGGTGGAACTGCGCGGTGAAATCCCGGACACTGTTCTCGGTGATGGGGACCTGAACTCGTGGACCCAAGACTCTGAGTCGGTCATTTGTACATTGAAGAACGATCAGTCGCGTACCATCCTTGCCCTTTGTTGGGTCGGTCGCAACGCCACATTCCCATGTGCAATAGGACCAGTCCTGATCCGCGTGTGTGAATGTAAGAAGCACCAGCTTCGCCTGGTATAGCGCCTCTTTTAGTTCCGTCTCCAGATTTTCACCAATCGTCGGACCATGTTCAGCTTCAGAACTCTGAAAGATTTGCTCGTGCGTGATGCCCCAATCCTCTAGATTTTTGCGAACTGTATCTGCAATTTCTTTGTCTCCATGACGATGACTGAGAAAAATACGAATCACACTACCCTCCCAACTCAGATTCGACACCTACTTTAGCGACAACATGGAACAGTAACTATAGCAAGGTGATTAAATCTTGCCAAGGATGGCACCACCCACAGGAGCGGTCCGCCTCGCTCGCTGGTGGCGCAAGCCCTGGGCACCTCCAGCGGCGCCTCCTGGGCTCCAAACGGCGGGCGCTTCGTCCTTAGCCGCAAGGTGGGCGAGGCAGGGGCGGATGTCTTCCTGGCGGATCGGACAGGACAGGAGATCGCCCGGCTTACGGACGATGATCGCTACCACGGTGCAGGGGGTTTCTCCCCCGACGGCTCGAGGATCGCGGGCTATGTGGACGACGGCAGCGGCGGTCGGCTCTTCGTGGTCAACGCCGACGGCACGGACTTCCGCGTCCTCCCCGTCAACCCCCCACCGGGAGCTCAGCAGTGGACTCCCCATTGGTCCCCTGACGGTCGATGGCTGCTCTACACCGGCACGGCGGGAGCAGAAGGCACCAGCCAGGGCAATTTGGACCTCTTCGCGGTGGCCGTCGATACTCCAGACAGCCCAGATGGCCCTGACGCTCCCCGGAAACCGGTCCGATTGATCACCGGAACCGGTCGGGAAGCGGAAGGCAGCTGGCGCCCTGGATCTTGGGAGGCGTAGGCTGATCCGCACTGAACCCTGCTAACTGCGGTTGTCACTTTGCATTTAGCAGGGTTAAAATAGGACTGTGGATGCAAACCTTCAAACGATTCTCCTGGCGGACAATCCGTGGATCTCCGATCCTGATGCCCTGCAAGGGTGGCTCCGGCACCGAATACCGGAACCCTTCTGGCCGCGCCTCGCGACGACGGCGGGGCAAGAGCGGTGGCGCGAAGTCAACCGGGCGCACCTGGTCATCGGCCCGAGGCAGACCGGCAAATCCACCCTGATCTGGCACCATTTCGCCACGGTCGGGAAACCGATGCTCTGGCTCGATTGCGAGCAACCACTGATTTGGAGCTGGTGCCGATCCCCAGCCCTCTTTCTGCGCGACCTCAAGGCACTCTTCGGCAAGCCCGTCCCCCTTTTCTTCGACGAGGTACAGCACCTGGAAGAAGCCGGACTGTTCCTCAAGGGTCTGGTGGACCGGAAGATCGGCGTACCGATGCTGGTCACGGGCAGTTCCTCCTTCCATCTGGGGGCTTACACCCGAGAATCCCTGGCGGGCAGGGCGAGCCGCATCCGCCTGTTCCCCTTTTCTCTCTCAGAGATTTGCCAGGAACTCGCCGGGCAACCGCGACTCGCCCAGAAGCAGGGCCTGACGGAACGGTTCCAGCGCCATCTCGTGGTCGGTGGCTATCCGGATGCCTGGTTCAGTGATCGCCCCGACCTGTTATTGACGGATCTGGTGGAGGCCACCGTGCTCCGGGATGCCACGGATTTTTTCCACATCTCCCGTCCGGACGCTTTCCGGCGATTGCTGCGCCTGATGGCAGGGCAGAGCGGCAACCTGATCAATGTTTCCGAGTGGGCTTCCATCCTCGGGATCAGCCGCGACACGGTCTCTTCCTACCTGGAGATTTTGGAATCCAGTCACATCACCCTGGCCCTCCCCCCGTTTGCTGGGGGCCGCCGGGCCGAAGTCACCAGCCGCCCCAAGATCTACTTGGTGGACAACGGCATCCGCAACCAGTTGGTGCACGACTTTCGACCCCTGGAGCAGCGGGTCGATGCGGGTGCGATGCTGGAAAACTGGGTGTTCACCGAGTTGTGGAAGATCTTGCCCCAGGGGGCCACCCTGCATTTCTGGCGCAGTAGCTCCGGCGCGGAGGTGGATTTCGTGCTGGTGCGCGGAGAACAAATCCTCGGCATCGAGGTCAAAGCGAGCCACCTGCAACGGCCCCGGCTGCCCCGTGCCGCGCGCAGTTTCATCGAGGCGTACACCCCCAACGCTTTTCTGCTGCTCAACACCGGTTTGCGGCACCGGGAGCAGCTCGGCTCCACGACGGTCCACTGGATTCTCCCAGGGGATCTCACCGAGCAAGTTTTGGACGTCTTCCAGGGTCCTGTAAGCATTTAACCCTGCTAACTGCTGGTGGCACTTTGCATTTAGCAGGGTTCAATGCCGGATCGAGGGCGCGTCACTTCCGGCTGAACAGCTTTCGCCACCAGGAACCCTGGGTGTTGCCCAGGCTCTCTTCCAGGTTCTCCGGCGAATCCGGCAGGAGCGCCACCCGGCCCTTGCGGATCTGCTCCAGGAAGAATTCCAGGCGCCCGCCATCGCCATCCTGCGGCAGGGCCGGAGTGGGGATGAGTTCCTCCACGGTGCGGGTGCCATCCATCTTCTCCCAGAGCTGAATCTGCTCCAGCGTCATGGAACCCTGCTCCGTGGCTGGCGGCGGACCGATCCAGACGGGGTGCAACTCGCCCACCACGTCCATGGGGAAGTGCAGCTGGTGCTGCTTGGCCAGCACCTGCTCCTCGATGGCCTGCTCCAGCAGCAGATCGTAGACGTTCAACTCCAGACTGGTGTTTTCCGAGGCTTCTCCCACCTGCCCCAGGTCGAGAACCTCCTGCATGCACAGCTGGTAGACCCCCTCCAGTACCCGGAAATACGGCCCCTGGACGATGCCATGGACTTTGGCCAGCGTTCGCTCGCCATTGACGTGGGCGACGATCCGCTTCTGGACCGAGTTCAAGTCGCCACCGGGCCAGGCCGGTCCTTTGCGCAACACCACGTTGTCGTGGGGGAAGAGCTTGCGGAAACGGGCATGCTCATCGATCCAGCGGGTCCCCTCCATGACCAGCGCCATGGTGCGAATGGGATTGGGTATGATCTCCTCATCCGGGGGCTCATCGGCCTCGAAGAAGAAGATGCCGTGACGCCACAGGAAGAGACCGCAGACGGAATCCTGGATCTGCTGGTTGAGGGTTTCCCGGACTTCTTCGGGAGTCAGGAGCTTCAACTCCGTCAGCACCACCCCGAGCCGCTGGCCCTTGCGCGCACAATGACTCAACGCCTCGACCAGGTCCGATTCCGTCAAATGCCCTTGCAGAAGCAAGAATTGGCCGTAGTAGTCCGCCGGGTTGTCCGACAGGCAGGCCACCACCTGACCATCCTTGAAGTAGATGCGCTTCTCCCGACGGCTACGGCGCACCACCAGCGCCCCGGTGCGGCGCTCATGGTGGGCCCATTGCAACAATTCCGCGGGGGAAAATGCGGTAAGCCTTCCAGAAATCTCCATACTCCGGCATCATAGCCCCTGCCTGGAAGTGACACAACGACCACCGGTAACAAGCTCAGGACACCTAAATGAACAGAAATATGCCTTTCCGAGCGTTCCCTCGTACCGCCCTTCTTGCTGGTCTCTCCGCCACGCTCCTCCTGATCGGCCTCGGCGTTTCCATTCCGGCGCTGGCTCAGTCTCCGCCTTGCAATCCCTGTGGTGGCGTGCGGACGGCGGACCCAGTCGCCGTCGCCGCCGCCCTGGCCACCGCGCCCCTGCTGGAAGGGGAAGACCGCCTCTACGTCAACTGGACGGTGGAACTGACCGCCCTGGAAGCGGTCGAGGCCCAGGCGGCGGCGGTGCGCGATGCCGGGGGCACGCCCTGGCTGACCCTGGTCTTTCGCACGCCTTCGCCGGTGCTGGACCACATCGCGGCCCTGGATGTGGAACTGAAAGCGGCGGCGGCGGCGGCCCGGGCGGTGGGTCCCCGCGGGCATTTCCAGGTGCGGTGGCAGCCCCCCGCGTTGCCCCAGGATCTGGCCTTCGGTAAGGAATACGGCTATCTGCTGAAGCGGGCCTCGGTGGCCATCACCGGGGCGCGGGGCGATGCGCGGGTTCTGACGGATGCCTTGACGGCGGATCCCCGGGTGCTGGAGATCCTCTATGGGGAAGAGATCGCTGCCTATGTCGATGGCGTGGCGCTGCGCCCCGGCGGAGCGGAGCCCGTGCGCGAGACCCTGGCGCTGCTACGCCAGCTCGACCCAGGGCGGGCGGCGGTGCTCGACGCGCGGCCGTGGCCCGAGGCCCCGGGCGGGGTGCTCCCCGAGGCGGCGGCAGCCAGCGAGGCAGGCTTCGCCCTGACGCTCTTCGATCTTTCGAACGCAACGCCGAACGACCTGGCCGCCGCCCTGGCCCCCTTGAAAATCCTGGCCCGGGAGTTCCAGGGCGATGTCTCCCTGGATCCCACCTCTCGACCCACGGGAGGCGCCGAGGCGGCGGAGAATGCCGGGGCCTGGAGTTTCGTTCGAGGGGAGGATCTCTCCTTGCGCGTCATCGCCCAGGTCCCCGCCTCGGCGGAGACCCTCGATCTGCGCTTCCCGGACGCGCAGCTCAAACGCCCGGCGGTCATCGACACCGCCACGGGGGAAGTGCGCGACCTCTTCGGGCAGAAGCGCAGCGCCGACGCCCTGGAGGTCTCCCTGACGCCCTCGGGAACCGTGGCCCTGCTGCGGCTGGAACGGATGACCCCCGAGGAGATCGACGGCCTCGCCGGGGTGACGGAGGCGGTGGAGGTTAGCGACCAGCGCCAGATGCCCGTCGAGGAGATCCTGCGGCGCCTCCAGGCTTTCGAGGATGGGCAGACCCGGCGCCTGCGCCACTACCAGGCCCACAACACGACCCACCTGCGCTTCCAATTCGGTACCAGCGTCCAGGCCTTGGAGGCCACCTTCGCGGGGGACTTCTTCTTCCGCCAGGGGGAGGGCTTCGACTGGGCGTGGAACGAGTTCTACGTCAACGGGGTGCGCTGGCGGAGCAAGAAGATCCCGGAAATCCCCCTGGTGGACGCCGAGAAGGCCGCCGCCCAGCCGCTGGAGATCACCTTCACCAAGGAGTACACCTACCGCCTGCGGGGCACCGACACGGTCGCCGGACGGGATTGTTGGGCGGTGGATTTCGCCCCTTCCCCCGGGGCCACCGGCGACAATCTCTACCAGGGCACGGTGTGGGTGGACCGGGAGCATTTCGGTCGCGTGCGCACCCGCGCCTTGCAAGTGGGCCTCGAAGGGGAGGTGGTCTCCAACGAGGAGACGGTGGAGTTCACCCCCGTCAACGCCGCCGGGGAGGTGGCCGACTGGTCGCCGGACAACTACTGGTTGCCGTTGCGGGTGGTGGGCCAGCAGTTGTGGAACGTCCTCAACGCCACCACCGTGGTGGAGCGCGAGGTGCAGCTGACTGCGCTGGTGCTCAACGGGGAGACCTTCGCGGAACGGCGCCAGGCGGTGCTGGACTCCGACGTGACCATGGTGCGGGACACCCCGGATGGGCTGCGGTACCTGATTCCCGACGAAGACACCGGCGAGCGCATCGTCCAGACGGAACGCCGCAAGAGCCGCCTGTTCGGTGTCGGTGGCGTCTTCTATGACGAATCCCAGGACTTCCCCATCCCCCTGGCGGGCATCAACTACTTCAACTTCGACTTCCGCGATACCGGCAAGCAGGTCAATGTCTTCTTCGCCGGGCCGTTGCTCATCGGCAACCTTTCCGACCCCGATCTCTTCGGCAGCAAATGGGACGCCGGGATCAACGTCTTCGCTCTGGCCCTCGGGGGAAGCGACACGGTCTTCCGGGGGGACGACGAAATCGAGGCGGAAGAGGTGGAGCGGCTGCCGGCGCGCATTTCGCTCTTCCTGGGTCGACGGCTGGGTAACTTCGGCAAATTGGACCTGACCTATACCGCGGCCTGGAGCGGCTTCGATACCGCCGACAACACGGCGCCGGAGTTCGTGCTGCCGGAGGACCACCTGACCCACACCTTCCAGGTGGAGGGCCTGTACAACCGCGCCGGGTATCGCCTTCTCGCGGGCACCAGCTTCAACAACCGCTCGGACTGGGCGCCCTGGGGCATCCCGGGTACGGCGGACTTCGATAACTTCGACCCGGAGACGGAAGACTTCCAGCTGTGGAACGTCTCCCTGGCCAAGACCTGGTGGTTGCCCAAGTTCCAGAAAATGGGGCTGGAGGTGGAGTATCGGGATGGCACGGACCTGGATCGCTTCTCCAAATACGAGTTCGGGTACTTCAGCGACGTGCGGGTTCACGGCTATACCAGTGACAAGGTGCGCGCCGAGCGGGCCATCGCCACCCATCTGCTCTACGGTTTCGATCTCGGCGAGGCGCTGCGGCTCTCCCTGATCGGCGATGCCGCCTGGGCCACCGATGAGGCCACCGGTCTCGACAATGAATTCCTGGCCGGAATCGGCATCGAGGGCAGCTTCATCGGCCCCTGGAACACCATCGTCAATGTGGATCTGGGACGCGCCGTGGCCGGGCCGGACGATAGCTTCTCGGTCTTCGTGGCCTTCTTGAAGCTCTTCCGCTAAGGGGGTACCGGGTGAAGGACGAGGACAGCGACGATTGGGCCGAAGACGGCCTGGACGACGAGAACCCCTTCGGCGGGGAACCCATCGTCCTGCCCATCGAGAACGTCCTCGACCTTCACCCCTTCCAGCCGAAGGAGATCCGTGACGTGGTGCGGGAGTACTTGGATGCGGCCTACGAGGCGGGCTTGCGGGCCTTGCGCATCATCCACGGGCGCGGCATCGGTGTGCAGCGCAAGGCCGTGCGCACCCTTCTGGAACAGGATACCCGGGTCAAGGCCTTTGGTGACGCCCCGGCGGAGGCCGGGGGTTGGGGTGCTACTTGGGTGGAAATGGAGTGAAGTCCGGCCACTCCCACCCCCGCGGATCCGGCACCGGGGGCGGTTCGATCTGGACCGCTTCGCCCGTCTCTAGAACCAGGCGCACGGACCGCCCCGCCACCAGCCAGTTCACGAAGCGCGGGTAGCGCTCCAGCAGCGCCAGACCCTCGGCCTCCGCCACCGTCACCGTGCGCACCGGCGCCTGCGGGTCCAGGCCCCGTTCCACCCACAGATCGCCCTCCAATTCGAAGAGGCGACCGTCCACCTCGACCAGGGAACCGTTCGCTTCGGCGGAGATGGGCGGCACCAGCACCGTGGTCCCACCGCGGTCGCCCACCCACCAGCCGAAGAGGTACAGAATCACCGCGAAGGAGAAAACCAGGGCAAAGGTCACCGCCACGGAGGGTTCCAGGGGCAGGCCTCCCAGGCGACGCTCCAGGCGCTCCACGAGACCCTTGGGCCGTCCGCCATCCAGGGCGATGCGGCGCTGGACCTGCTGGGCCAGCACCGGCGGTGGCGCCACGGTCTCCAGGCGGTGCAGTTGGCCCACCACCCGGCGCAGCCCCCGCAACCGCTCCCGGCATTCCTCGCACGCCTCGATGTGCGTCTCCACCAGCCGCAGTTGGGGCCGGGACAATTCCTGATCGATATAGGCGGAGAGCACCTCCGCCGTGGCATGGCCGCTCATGACGACCCCTCCAAGATGTCTTTCAAACGTTCACGGCCCCGGGCGATGCGCGACCGGACAGTCCCGATGCGCACTCCCAGAATCTCGGCGATCTCCTGGTACGGCAACTCTTGCAGATCGCACAGCACCACCGCCTCGCGAAACGGTTCCGGCACCTGTTGCAACGCCGCCAGAACCCGCTGGCCATCATCCCCGGCGATGGCCCGGGCCTCGGGATCCCGGCGAGGGTCCAGGAGTTCCACTCCCTCCTCCCCACCGGTTTCTTCCCGCAGCGGCCAGTGCCACCACTTCTTGCGCCCCAGGCGGCTGCGGCAGTGGTTCAGCGCCACCCGATAGATCCACGTTTTCAAAGTGGAGCGCCCGCCGAAACGGCCCAGATGGCGGTAGATGCGCAGGAAGATTTCCTGGCTCAAATCCGCCGCCTGGTCCAGGTCGCCACACAGCCGGTAGGCCAGGTTGTAGACCATCTCACTATGGCGCTGGTAGATCTCTTCGAACGCCCCATGATCGCCGTACCGGTGGCGTTGCACCAGATCCATATCGCCCTCGACGATGTTCATCGGCGGGGACAACGTTGCAGTGGATGCTTGCATCGGTCGCCTCACGGCAATGGTCGGCTCCTTCCCACGGCTGATTCCGGCGGAAGTCCGGCGCTCCTGGAAGGGTAAGACCCGACCACCGCCCAAGGAGTTCCCGCCCCCTGCCTCTCCCCTTACCGCTTACCGCGTCCGGGCCACCTTGACATCGGTGGAGCGCTGGGACACGCCGTAGTAGGCGCGCAGACCGTCGGTGATGGCTTCCGCACTGCGCTGGCGGAAGGCGCGGGTCTGGAGGAGTTTACGATCTTCCTCGTTGGCGAGATTACCGACCTCCAGCAACATTTCTGCCGGTACGGCATTGTAGCGCAGCACCGCTGGAACCCAGGGTCGGCTGCCGCGGTAGATTTTCTGCCGCACCGGCTGGTCCGGGTGCACCATCAGATCCTGCCGACGGAAGGCCTCGACCACCTGGTCGGCCAGTTGCCGGGAGAGGCCCTGGCTCCGAACTCTCTCTTTCCAGCTGTAACTGACCTCGGGCTTTTCCCGCACCTCCCGGTGCGCGGTGTACACCGTGCCGGTCTTCCGATGGCTGCCGGACCGCAGGTAGGCGTCGGGGATGTAGGCCATGGCCCCACGCAGCGAGGGGTGCAGGGAGTCGGCGTGGATGGAGATGAAAACGACGTTTTCCGGCTTGCGCCCGCGGGCGATGGCGGCCCGGTACAGACTGTTGGCCAGGTACCAACGGAGGTTGACCCCAACCTTGCTGTCCCCGGTCAGGGGATAGGGCGGATTGGTCAGCACTACGTGGTGGTTGGAGTACGGCAGCACATCGCGATCCGGTATGTGGTACCCGGCGCCATCGCGAGTGGTGGTGAGCACCTGGGCGGCGGTCGTGGTCTCCAGGTGGCGCTTGAGCCGCATGGCGATGTCGTAGACGTAGATGCTCTCCCAAACCCCCAGTTTGGAGGCGCCCACATCGCGCCCCCCATGCCCGGCGTCGATGATCACCGTGACGCCCTGCAAATCCTGGGAGCGAACCGGGTTGCTGAAGGCCGCGCTGGCCCGCTGGGTCTCGTCAAACTCTCGGCGTTGGGGGTCGTCCGCTGGCAGGAATTCCGCTTGCAGCAATTCTCGGGGGATCTTGACGGGAAAGCCTATGGGCATGTCGGTGACATCCGCGATGCCGTTGCGCTTCGCGATCTCTTTGGCCAGGGCGTTGACATCGGCGGCGTAAATGCGCCCGGTGAACCGCACCACCACGCTGGAGTAGAGCGCTTCCCCCGGCTTCAGGTGGTAGATGGCGTACTCCCCCTCCGCATCCCGCCCGTAGCGCAGACCATAGGCGCCCACGCTGGAGAGTACCGCCGGGGACGCCGTTGCAGCCTCCGCTGGATCCGCCCCTGGAGTCTCCGCTGGCAATCGCGACGAGGTCCGTACCGCAGTCTCCACGGGAGGCGCCCCCGAGGTTCCCGGAGCAGCGCTCCGCGAGGGCACCGAGGCCTCAACCTCGGTCTTTCTTGCCGGTGATACCGCAGGCGGCGGTAGATGGCTGCGGTACACGGGAAGCAGGAGATCGCTGGGAATCCAGAGCTTCTGCCCCCGATACAGCGTGTTGTCCGGGAGTTCATTGTGCAACCGGATGGCTGGATAATTTTCGCCACTACCGGTAAACCGTTGGGCGATGCGCCACAGACTCTCGTCCGGTAGCTCCGCGAAACGCCCCACCTCGTGGCGCCACCCCCCCGCATGCTGCTCATCGCCGGGGAAGAGGGCGGCGAACACGCGGGAACGATGGGCCTCGGTGAGCAATTCCAGCGGTACCCGGTACCACCGCCCGGCCAACAACTGCCGGGCACCGCCGTTGGCCTCCCGCACCTGGGCCGCTGCCTGGCTGGTACCGCACAGGCGGCGACAAAAGGCGAGCAGGCCCTCGCCCGGCAGAGGCTGCGCTTCCAGATACAGCGTATTGGCCTCGGTCAAGACCGCCCGCAACGCCACGCCATCCGTTTCTCCCACCGCGGTGGGAAGCGGCACGGAGTGGCGCGCAGGGGTCTCCGCCCCGACCGTGAAGGACGATGCCACGGCGAAGAGAGCGACTCCGAAGAGCAGCGAAAAAAGTCTTGATTGATCGATAGTTAGTCGCATTTCCCTGAAGCGTAAGTTTAACGCTCCAGGGCGTCCAGACGCAAACCACCCCGGATCCCGGGGGATCCGGCACCGCGAGGGTGTCGATGAGATGGACCCGGGGGAGCCTGGCCGAGGACGTTCTTGGTGGGAGCGAGGGGTTTTCGACGGTCAGCCGAAGATGCCGGATTTCTTGGCCCCACCCCCCCGGTGGGAGGCGATTTCCTGGTTCAGTTCCTTGATGCGCTCATTGAGCTTGCCGAGTTTGTCTCCGGCCTCGGTCTTGAGGCGCTTGTATTCCGTCTGCATCCGCTCCCGCTCTTCGTTGATCTGGGCCATCTGTTCCCGGGCCTGCTGCAAGGTCTCGTCGCGCTCCTGGATTTGCAGGCGCAATTGCTGGATCTGTTCATCGCGCTCCGCCATGCGGAGCTTGGCCTTTTCTTCCTGCTCCTCGTACATGCGACGGTATTCTTTTAGCTCTGAAATCTGGGAAAAATCAGAAGTGCCCATTTCGTCTCCCTCGATAATCTTGGGGAACATCTTTCTCAACTTGAGGGAAAGATCTTCGTGGTCCGGTGACTGCTCCATGGCCTCTTCAACGGTGATGACGCCGTTGACCAGCAGAGCGATCAGGCTCTGATTCATCGACTGCATACGATAGTAGCCGACGGAGGATTCCAACTCCTCGTGCATTTCACCCGTCTCGCCCTTCTCGATCATTTTGGCGATCTTCGGCGAGACCTTCAGGATCTCCAAGGCAGCGACCCGACCGGAACCATCGGCGCGCTGCACCAATTTCATGGAAACCACGCCCTTGAGGACCTGGGCCAGTTGCGCCCGAATCTGGACCTGGTGATCGGACGGGAAGGAGTCCAGAATGCGGTCCACCGTCTGCGGGGCGCTATTGGTGTGCAGGGTAGAGAAAACCAGGTGGCCCGTTTCCGCAGCGGTGATCACCGTGCCGATGGTCTCCGGATCGCGCATCTCCCCCACCATGATCACATCCGGATCCTGGCGCATGGCGTTGCGCAGCGCGGCCCGGAAACCGGTGGTGTCGGTACCCACTTCCCGCTGTGAAATGGTGGCAATCCCGTCGGTGAAAAGGAACTCCATGGGATCTTCGATGGTGATCACGTGCACCGGACGGGTGGCGGAGATGTGCTTGATGAGTGCCGCCAGGGTGGTGGACTTGCCACTCCCCGTGGGTCCGGTGACCAGCACCAGCCCCATATTCAGCGTACTGAAATCGAGCAGGGTGTCCGGCAAATCCAGTTCCGTCACCGCGGCGATCTGAAAAGGAATGCGCCGGAACGAGGCGGCCAGGGTA
>Ga0210063_1000258_pt1 | contig 17614 bp, 13 predicted proteins | sample Muzzi_PWA_D1_FD_185529 | JGI IMG/M metagenome (GOLD analysis project Ga0210063, IMG submission 185529) | Wetland microbial communities from San Francisco Bay, California, USA, that impact long-term carbon sequestration - Muzzi_PWA_D1 (SPAdes) | ecosystem: Environmental > Aquatic > Marine >... | reverse complement strand
GTACCCGCCTCGGGGATCGGCACGGCGGTGGATCGGTGGGCACCCCTGCGATATCCTGCACTTTGGGAGGAATCGCATGGCCAGCGCGGAAAAAAGCGAGCAGAACGTCAGTTTGCAGGTGGACGATGTCACCAAGACCTTCGAGACCGACGCCGGACCGGTGGCGGTGCTCAAGGGGGTGAGCCTGGAGGCCGCCGCTGGGGACGCGGTGGCGGTGGTGGGGCCTTCCGGGTGCGGCAAGTCAACGCTGCTGCAACTGGTGGGCACCCTCGATGAACCGACCTCCGGCACGATCACCATCGCGGGCCAGAACCCCTTTGCTCTGAAGGAAAGGGAGCTGGCCCGGTTCCGCAACCGGACGATCGGCTTTGTCTTCCAGGATCACCACCTGCTGCCCCAGTACACCGTGCTGGAGAACGTCTTCCTCCCGGCTCTCGCCGATCCCTCCGGCGGCAAGGGGGGCGAGAGTGCCCGGGCCCGGGGGACGCGGCTGGAGGGGCGGGCGCGGGAACTACTGGAGCGGGTGGGGCTTTCCCACCGGCTGGACCACCGTCCGGCGCAACTGTCCGGCGGGGAACGGCAGCGGGTGGCCATCGCCCGGGCGCTGGTGTTGGATCCGGCGCTGGTGCTGTGCGATGAACCCACCGGCAATCTGGACAGCACCACGGCGGATGCGGTGGCGGATCTCCTCTTCGAACTCCACGAGCAGGAGGGCGGCATTCTGCTGGTCATCACCCACAGCGGCGAGTTGGCGGCGCGCTTTCCCCGGCGGCTGACCCTCCAGGAGGGCCGATGCGTCGAGCTCTGACGGCCTCGTTGCGGCACTACTGGCGCAGCCACCTGGCGGTGGCGGCGGGCGCGGCGGTGGCGGCGGCGGTGCTCACCGGGGCGCTGCTGGTGGGGGACTCGGTGCGCGGCAGTCTGCGGGATCTGGCCCTGGATCGGCTGGGGCGCACGGATCTGGCGGTGGTCAACGATGGCTACTTCCGGGAGGCCCTGGCGGCGGAGGTATCCCAGCAGGCCGACATCGAAGCCGTGCCGGTGGCGCTGCTCCCGGCGGGGGCGGTCCACGGGGAGAGCGGCGCCCGGGCTTCCAATGTGACGCTGCTGGGGGTGGATGCGCGCTTTCTCGGGCTTTATCAAGGCATCGAGGAAACCGCGGCTTGGGCGTTCGAGGGAGGCAGCGGCGCCTTCCCACCGGTGGTCCTGAACCAGGCTCTGGCGACGGAATTGGGTGCCGCGGTGGGGGACGCGGTGCTGCTCTCCTTCACCCGCACGTCGGATGTGCCTCGGGCCAGCCTTCTGGGCCGTCGGGGGACGGGGGATGTGGTGCAGCGGCTGCGCTTGACGGTGGCGGCGGTGGTGCCGAGCCAGGGTCCCGGGGGCTTTGCCCTGACGCCGGATCAGGCGGTGCCGAAAAACGCCTACATGCCTCTCGCGGCGGTCCAGCGGATCCTGGGCCGGGAAGGGAAGGTCAACGCTCTGCTGATCGCGGCTCCGGGGGACGATGGATCCCTGGAGACGGTGGACGCCGCGCTGCGCCAGCATCTGACGGTTCAGGATCTGGGTGTGCGCCTGCTGGCCACGGGCAAGGATCGCCTGACGGTGGAGAGCGAACGGTATGTGCTGCGACCGGAGACGGCGGCCTCGGTGCACGGCATCGCGGAGGCACTCAAGGTTCCGGCGGCGGGCTACCTGACCTATCTGGCCAACAAGATCGTGACCACGAGGGAAGGGCTGGAGGCGGTCACCCCGTACTCGACCATCACGGCGCTCGATTTCGACCACCTCGACGCCTTGGGAGCGCTCGATCTGGTGGCGGGACGTTTTCCGGGGGAGGGGGAGATCCTGCTGAGCGCCTGGACGGCGGAGGATCTGGCGGCCCAGGTGGGCGATCCGGTCACCCTGGAGTACTTCGTGGTGGGGGAGGGGGAACAGCTCCTGACCCGGGAGGAGAGCTTTACGGTCTCCGGCATCGTCGCCCTGTCGGGCCTGGCGGTGGACGGGGCGCTGACCCCGGAGTACGAAGGGATCAGCGACGCCGACAACATGGCGGATTGGGATCCCCCCTTCCCGGTGGAATTGCGCCTGGTGCGGCCGAAGGACGAGGAGTATTGGGATCAGTACCGGGGGGCGCCGAAGGCGTTCCTCCCCCTGGCGGCGGGGCAAGCGCTGTGGCGCTCCCGTTTCGGGGAACTGACCGGGGTGCGGCTCGCTGGCACCGATGCCGCCGATGCCTTGCGGGGAGAGGTGGCCACCCGGTTGGCGGCGGACGCCCGGTTGGAGCCCTACGGTTTCGCCCCGCGATCGGTGAAGGCGCGGGCGCTGGCGGCGTCCTCCGGGGCGACGGCGTTCTCGGGCCTCTTCCTGGGCTTTTCGTGGTTCTTGATCGTCGCGGCGGTGCTCCTGGTGGTCCTGCTTTTCCGCCTGGGGGTGGAGCAACGGGCGCGGGAAGTGGGCTTGTTGCGGGCGGTGGGTTTCCCGGAGGCGACGGTGCGGCGGCGGTTCCTGGTCGAGGGAGGCGTGGTGGCGCTGGTGGGGACGCTGGTGGGGCTGCTGGGAGCGGTGGGCTACGCCGCCTTGATGATGGTGGGGTTGCGCACCTGGTGGGTGGACGCGGTGGGCTCGCGGCAACTGGTCCTGTACGTCACGCCGCTCAGCCTGGTGCTGGGGTTGGTGATCTCCCTGCTGGTGACCGTGGGCACCATCTGGCTGGCCTTGCGGCGCCTGCGGCGGGTGGCGACGCCGTCGCTCCTGGCGGGCTCCGCTGCCGTGACGAAACCGGCGGCGCGGCGTCGGGGCGGGGCGCGGGTGTGGTGGCTGGCGTGGGGTTCCGTGGGGGTGGCGGTGGTGTTGCTGCTGGTGATGGTGACCACCGGCCAGGAATCGTCCAGTGGACTGTCCTTCGGCGTCGGCGCCCTGGTGCTGATGGCGGGGATCGCCTTCTTCGCCCTCTGGTGTCGGCGCGCGGGGTCGGGGTCGGGCAAGAGCCTGCTGACGGGCTCCTTCGCCCTGCCGCGCATGGCGGTGCGCAACAGTGCCCGCAACCCGGGGCGGAGCTTGCTCTCCCTGACCCTGGTGGCCTGCGCCTGCTTCGTCATCGTGGCGGTGGAGGCGGCGCGGCAGAGTTTCGACGAGGGATCGCTCCAGGACAAGCACTCCGGCGCCGGGGGCTTCGCCCTGGTGGCGGAGTCCGATGTGCCCCTGTTCCAGGATCTGGGCACGGCGGAGGGGCGCTTCGAACTGGGGCTGGCACCGGAGGCGGAAGCACTGCTGGAGGCCGGAGCCACGGTGTATTCCCTGCGCGAGTTGCCGGGCGACGAGGCCAGCTGTCTGAATCTATTCCAACCCCAGAAGCCGCGTCTGTTGGGGGTGGGAGCGGCGTTCCGGGAACGGGGTGGCTTTCACTTCCAGGAGGTGGCGGATGTGCCCGGCAAGGAGGATCCGTGGGGGCTCCTGGCCCAGGATCTGGGGCGGGACCCGGAAAGCGGCGCGCGCATCCTTCCCGCCATCGGTGATTACGAATCCGCCATGTGGATCCTGAAACTCCCCCTGGGCAGCGAACTGGCCATGGAGGACGAGGCCGGGGAACCGATTCGCCTGCGCATCGTGGGCTTGCTCCACGCCTCCCTGTTTCAGAGCGAGTTGCTGGTCTCCGAAGAGAATCTGCTGCGCCATTTCCCGGGCCGGGAGGGGTATTCATTCTTCCTGGTGGAGAGCCCGACGGCCAGCGCACCGGAACTGGCGGCGGCGCTCGAAAGCAGCCTCGGGGACTTCGGCTTTGACGCCGGCACGGTGGCGGATCGGCTGGCCCGCTACAGTGCCGTGCGGAACACCTACATCTCGACGTTCCAATCCCTGGGGGCCTTGGGGCTCCTGCTGGGCACCGTGGGGCTGGCGGTGATCCTGCTGCGCAATGTCCTGGAACGCCGAGGCGAACTGGCGGCGATGCGCGCCTTCGGCTTCCGGCGGCGACGGCTGAGCCGCATGGTGCTGGTGGAGAACGCCTTCGTGCTCTTGTTGGGGATCGGTCTGGGAACCGGTGCCGCGCTCCTCGCGGTGGCGCCCTATCTGTGGGCGGGGCAAGGTGTCGTTGGGGCCGGACTGCCCTGGGTCTCCCTGTTGCTCACCCTGGCGGTGATCGCTGCCGTCGGTATTGTCGCTTGCGCCTGGGCCGCCCGGCGGGCGCTGGCGGCGCATTTGCTGCCCGCTTTGAAAGGATTGTGACGATGTTTCGATGCTTTGCCTCCATGACGCTCTTGATGTTCTTCCTGGCTCTTCCTGGAGCTTCCCAGGCACCCGCCCCGGTGCCCGATGAAGCGCCGCCGACCTTCGATATCCTCAACGCCAGGACGCCCTTCGAAGGGGTGCTGACCGGCGGGCAGGTGACGGAGGAAGCCCTGGCCGCCGCCGCCGCGGCGGGGTACCGCACGGTCGTCAACCTGCGCACCCTGGAGGAGGAAGGGGCGTGGGATGAGACGGCGGTGGTGGAGGGATTGGGCATGCGCTTCGTCCATCTGCCCATGGCCGGTGGGGCGGGCTTGACGGAGGACAACGCCCGGGCTCTGGCCGCGGTGCTGGACGAGCCGGAAAACTACCCCGTGCTGATCCACTGCGGCAGCGGCAACCGGGTGGGCGCTTTGTTGGCGTTGAAGGCGTTCCAACTGGACGGAAAACGCGCGGAAGAGGCGCTGGAGATCGGTCATCGCGCGGGCCTGACGCGGCTGGAACCGGCGGTGCGGGAACGGTTGGGAATCGCCGAGCCGGGGCCGGACGCGCCGGAAAATCCCCCGCCCCGATAGCCCTCCGGAGCCTTCCCATGCTTGAAACTCTTCGGACCCTGCCCGAGCAGGGTAAGATCGCCCCGGTCGTTTCCTGACGGTGCGGAGAAGAACATTCCTGGAGGGGGTTCCATGCAGAACGTGGTGACGGCGGTGCTCGGGGGCGGTGCCGGGACGCGGCTTTGGCCGTTGACGCGGGACCGGGCGAAACCCGCGGTGCCGGTAGGGGGGAAATTCCGGCTGATCGATATCCCCATCAGCAACAGTTTGCACGCCGGAATCGACAAGATCTATGTCCTCACCCAGTTCAACAGCGCCAGTCTGCACCGCCATATCGCCCAGACCTACCGTTTCGACACCTTCCGGGAAGGTTTCGTCAACATTCTGGCGGCGGAGCAAACCCAGGGGAGCCGCGAGTGGTACCAGGGCACCGCCGATGCCGTGCGGCAGAATCTGGAGCGGTTGACCTACCTGGACGCGGAGCAGGTGGTGGTGCTTTCCGGAGACCAGCTCTACGCCATGGATCTGAAGGATTTCGTGGAGCAACACCGGCAGCGCCGGGCGGAGATTTCCATCGCCGTCAAGCCGGTGGCTCGATCCGAGGCGGGGGGGCTGGGGATCATGAAGGTGGCGGAGGACGGGCGCATCGTGGAGTTCGTCGAGAAGCCCCAGGATGAGGCGGTTCTGGACGAGTTCACCCTGCCCCCGCAGGTGCTGGAGAGGATGGGTTTTCCGCCCCGGGAAGGGGCGCTGCTGGCCAGCATGGGGATCTACACCTTCGATACCGGTGTCCTGAAGGAAGAACTTTTGGGCAGCGATGCCACGGATTTCGGTCGGGAGGTGATCCCGGCGTCTCTGGAGCGCCACCGGGTCTTCGCCTACGGCTACGATAGCTACTGGCGGGATATCGGCACCATCCCCGCCTTTCACCACGCGAACATCGAGCTGACTCGACCCCTGCCGCCCCTCAACCTCTACGATACCGAGCGCCCTATCTACACCCATGCCCGCTTCCTGCCGGGAACCAAGGTCAACGGCTGCACGATCCATCACTCGATTCTCTGCGAGGGCTCCATCCTCTCCGGCAGCGATATCCGGCGCACCATCATTGGTCTGCGGGCCATCGTCCGGAAGGGTTCCACCATCGAGGACACCATCTTGATGGGGGCCAGCATCTTTGAGATCGCCCACAACGACCCCCATCGGGTCCCCCTGGGGATCGGCAATGATTGCCAGATTCGTAACGCCATCATCGATACCAACGCCCGTGTTGGGGATGGCAGCCGACTGGTCAACGCCGCGGGAGTGGACGAGGACGACGGCGAGTTCTACTCCATTCGCGGCGGGGTTATCGTCATTCCCCGGGGGGCCGTGGTCCCTCCGGGCACGGTCTTGTAGTGACGCGGACGGAACCGAACGAAGGGGGGATGAGAGAGTGGATGGGATCAGGCAACGGTGTTATGAACTGGGTCTGAGTCTGGGCCTGTGGGTGATGCTGGCGCTGAGCCCCGGTGGGCTGGCAGCCCAGGAAGACCACAGCCACCACCAGGCGATGATGGCGGCGGCGGAGACGGCGGAGACCGCCGCCCAGGAGGCGGATGGTCTGAACATCCCCGATGTTCCCCTGCTGGATCAGACCGGCAAGGCGGTGCACTTCTACTCCGATCTGGTGGAAGGGAAAGTGGTGGCGATGAATTTCATCTTCACCACCTGCACCACCATCTGCCCGCCCATGGGGGCGACCTTCGCTCGGGTGCAGAAGGAATTGGGGGAGCGCGTGGGCCGGGATGTGCACCTGATCTCCGTCAGCGTCGATCCCACCACCGACACGCCCCAGCGTCTGGAGGCGTGGTCCCAGCGCTTCGGTGCCGGCCCGGGATGGACGCTGGTGACCGGCTCGAAGCCCAATATCGACCGCCTCTTGAAGGCCCTGCAGGTCTTCAACGCAGACTACACGGAGCACTCGCCCACGGTGTTGGTGGGCAATGACCCGGCCAACCACTGGATGCGGGCCTACGGCCTGGCCCCGCCGGATCGGTTGACCGCCCTGATCGAAGATGTTGCCAAAGCGGAAGAAAGGTAAGCCCCATGTTGCGTAAGTGCCTGCTGTCCATTGTCTGCCTCGCGCTGGCCGTGAGCGCCCACGGTGCTGGACCCGGTCGTCCGGCGACGGTGCCGGACCTGCCGCCCCTGCCGGAAAACGCTCCCGCCGCCCAGGAGTATTTCAGCGATGTGGAATTGCTGAATCAGGACGGCGAGCCGATGCGGCTCTACAGCGACCTGCTGAAAGGGCACACCGTGGTGGTCAGCCCCTTCTTCACCACCTGCACCGGCGTTTGCCCGATGCTCACCCAGAAGCTCAAGGTGTTGCAGGAGCGCTTCGGCGACCACCTGGGCAAGGATCTGGTGATGTTGACCATCACCGTCGATCCCACCAACGACACGGTGGAGAAACTCAAAGCCTACGCCGACGGCTTCAAGGCCCAGGAGGGGTGGTATTTCCTGGGGGGGAAGAAGGAGAACGTCGATTGGGCCCTCTTCAAGTTGGGGCATTACGTGGAGGACAAGGAGGCCCACTCCAACATCTTCATCGTCGGCAAGGAGACCACCGGCTTGTGGAAGAAGGTGCAGGGGTTGTCCAACGCGGAGGAGATCGCGTCGATCGTCCAGGGGGTTCTGGACGATTAGAAATCCACCCCTGACCCCTCCTTTGCCCAACCTGGAAAGACTGGAGGGGCGCCGCCGCCCGCCCCATGGGATTCCAGATTCTGGTTTCCCGCCTTTCTCAAAGGGGGGCTCTTATCGGAAAGACCGGGGGGATTTTTGCCACCGCGCCCCCGGGTTCACACCCGGGGCTACCCAATGGCACCCTGAAGGGTGCGGGAAGGGACGGACGGGGGCCTCGGGAAGCCCCTCTCCCTTTGGGAGAGGGGTTGGGGTGAGGGGGGATTTTCGTCTCCTCTTCCTCCTCCTCTTGACCAGCCTCCTCTGCACCGCCGTCCCCCTCGCCGCCGGGCCGCCCGACGAGGACTCCGCTGCCCAACTCACCGCCGCCGAACGCCGGGGCAAGAGCCTCTATCGGACCGGGCAGAGCCCTTCCGGGGTGGAACTCACCGCGCAGTTGGGGGCTGCGGGGATCGATGTGCCGGCCGTGGCGGTGCCGTGTGTGGGCTGCCATGGTTTCGACGGGGCAGGGCGGCCCGAGGGCGGGGTGACCCCGTCCAACATCACCTGGGACAATCTGACCCGACCCTACGGCCTGCGCCACGATAGCGGGCGGGAACATCCCCCTTACGATGAGCGGCGGCTCAAGCGAGCCATCACCATGGGGCTGGACCCGGCGGGCAACGCGCTGCACATCGCCATGCCCCGCTACCGTCTGAGCCAGCAGGATGCGGCGGATCTGGTGGCCTACTTGAAGCGGCTGGGGCAGGAGAAGGAACCCGGAGTGGGGGACACCGCGCTGCGGCTGGGGGTCGTTTTGCCGCCGTCGTCTCCCTCGCCGTCGGCACCGTCCGCGGAAGACCCCGGTGTCGGGGGTGCCATCCGAGAGGTCCTGGAAGCTTACGCGCGGCGGGTCAACGACCGGGGCGGGGTGTACGGGCGGCGGTTGGAAGTCGTTTTCCTGGTGCTTCCGGAGGATCCCGGCGAGCGCGGGGACAAGGTGGCGGCCTTCCTCGCCCAGGAAGACCTCTTCGCTCTGGTGGCCCCCTTCTGGGTGGGGGCCGAAGAGGCCCTGGCGGCGCTGGTGGCGGAGCGAGAAGTGCCGGTGGTGGGGCCGTTCACCATGCATCCCGCGCTGGGATTTCCCATGAATCGATACGTTTTCTACCTCTACTCCGGCTACGAACAGCAGGCGCGGGCCCTGGTGGACTATGGCGCGGAGGCGTTTCCGGCGGCGCAGCGGGTGGTGGTGGTGGCCCCCGACGCGGCCCAGGATGAGGCGCTGGACGGGGTCGCCGAGGCGGCCCGGAGCCAGGGGCGAAAGCACGAGGCCGGGGGGTGGGCCACCATGGAGCGGGGATCGTATTCCGCGGTCCCAGCCCTGCCACCGGGAACCGATGTGGTGCTCTTCCTGGGCAACGAGGGGGACACCGGAGCCTGGCTTGCGGGGCTGGCCGCCGGGGCGGCGTCCGGGGACGAGGCCTTGCCCCAGATCCTGCTCCTCTCCACCCTCGCCGGGAAGGCTCCCCGGGGCGTCCCGGCGGCGGTGCGGGAACGGATCCTTCTCGCCGCCCCCACGCTGGCGGTGGACCGCCAACCCCGGGGCCTCGGTCTCTACCAGGAGTTGGCCCGGGAGGGGAATTTCTCGCGCCGTTACCCCTCGGTGCAGCTCTCCGCCCTGGCCGCCGTGGAGGTGCTCTACACCGCCGTGCAGCAGACCGGTCGGGAACTGACCCGGGAACGCCTGGTGGAGACTCTGGAGGGGCTCTACGCCTTCCAGACCGGCCTGACCCCGGCCCTGACCTTCGGCCCCAACCGGCGCGTGGGGGCCTTGGGGGCGTACATCGCCCGCTATGAAGACGACGGTCGCCTGGTGCCGGTGGGGGGGTGGGTGACGCCCCGGTGATGCCTCGGACCGAGCCCATCGCCGCCCTGTACGACGCCGTCGCCGCCGACTACGACCGGCTGGTGGCGGAGGACGGCTGGATGCGGCGCACCTTGTGGCGGCGCTACGAGACTCTCTTTCAGCCCGGCGACCGGGTCCTGGACGTGGCTTGCGGCACGGGGTTGGACACGCTCTACCTGGCCCGGCGGGGGATGCGGATGCACGGGGTGGATGCCTCCCCCGGGATGGTGGAGCGACTGCGCGCCAAAGCCGCGGCGCTGGAGCTTGGGGAGCAGGTCGAGATCCGGGTGGGGGACGCGGGGGCACTGCGAGAGAGTTGGCCCCCGAGCCACTTCGACGGCCTCCTCTCCGCCTTTGCCGGTCTCAACACCGTCCCGGATCTGACGGCCTTTGCCGCCGACGCGGCGCACCTTCTCCGCCCCGGAGGGCGCGCCCTGCTGCACTTCCTGACCCCCTCCGGTCTCTGGGAGCGTTGGCCCGCCTACCTGCGGGGTCGTCTCGCCGAGGGGCGACGGCTGGCGGCGCGGCGGGAGCGCTGGGTGACGGTGGAAGGCCACCGAGTGCGCCACACCCTGTGGCCTGTCCGCCAGGCCTACGACGAGTGCTTCGCGGCGCATTTCGTCGCCCGGCGGCTCTACACCCTCGGCTTCCTCTGGCCCCAGCACCTGGGCCGTTGGCTGCCCCGGGTGGTGGCCGATCCGTTGGGGCGTCTGGAAGTGGCTCTGGGGGCGTATCCACCCTTCTTGGGGTGGGGACGTTTCGCGGTGCTGGAGTTGGAGCGGCGGCGGGAGGGTTGAAAATCGCGCCCCCTCCGGTGGGAGGGGGCGCGGTGCGAGACGGGTCCAGGGGCGCGGTGCTAGTCGCCCTGTCCCTGGTTGAATTTGGGGGCCGTCAGTAGATCCCCGCTCAAGATGATCAGGTTGCCGACATCGATGGCCGCCGGGCCGATACCGTTGCCGACCATCTCGTTGGTGATCAGGTCGGTCCTGCCATCCCCATCCACATCCCCGGCGGCGGCGCTATAGCAGAGGGTATCGCCTTCATCAAAGGGGCCGATGGGACTGGGCCTGGAGAAGTCCCGCCCCAGGGCCCCCTGCAATTCGGTGATGCGCAGCCGGGCCGCCGGGGGGAACTGTCCCGGCGCGGTATCGATACGTTTTGGCCAATGGCCCTGGCGCCCGAAGAGGATGTGCACCACCCCGGCGTTGATACGGCCCTGGGGTTGGCCATGGGGCGACCCGATGGCGAGGTCCGCGATGCCATCGGCGTCGAAGTCCCCGTGGGCCACGGTATCGGCGCCGATGGCGCCGCTGTTGGGTCCGAGGATCTTCGAGACGTAGGTGGCGGGCGGCGGCGCGTCGATGTTGAAATCGAGGCCCTTGAGCCGCTCCGCCCGGGAGAGGAGGTAGCCGACGCCGGAAACCGGACGATCCTGGGCGTCGGTGCCGTCTCCCACCAGGTCCCCGATGAAGAGGTCGCCGTGTCCGTCGCCGTCATAGTCGAGACCGCCGACGATCTCCTCGCCGAAGCTGATGTTCTGCACGCCACCGCGGAGGGTCGTCAGGGAGGGACCCCCGGCACCGACATCGATGGTGTAGCCAGCCGCCCACGGGCTACTGGAGAAGAGATCATCCCAGGCGATGTAGAGGTTTCCCTGGGGGGCACCGCCGCCGGCGTGGGACCAGAAATCCCCCGGGGCCGTGAGCCCTGCGCCCGCGCGGTTGATGGTGGCTCCCGCCAGCACTTCGGCGCGCCCATTGCCATCCAGGTCGGCGACCTGGCAGGTGGCACCCAGGTGGTAGTCGCTGGTCCCGGCGGGGGCGACCAGCCGCGCGACGTTACCGGCGAAGGGGGTGCTACCGAAGTTGGCCAGGTCGAGGGTGGTGGTCTGCGCCAGGTGGCTGCCGCCGCGAATCACATACACCGCGCCGTTGTGGTCGAACACCGAAGGGCCTTCCTGATCGGCGGCCACCGCCAGATCATCGATGCCGTCACCGTCCACATCCCCGGCCCGCGCCCAGATGCCGAGGCGGCTGCCGATGGCGTTCCCCACCACCGTGAACAATGTCACCGACGGCGGCGGCGCGGCCAGGTCGATGATCTGCCCCGCGGCGGCCAGGGCGCGCAGTCCGGGGCCTCCGACCACGACGGTCAGGGCCCCGGCACCGGGGCGGCTACCGGGATCGAAATTCTGCCGGGATACGAGCAGGTCGCCCAGGCCATCGCCGGTGACATCGGCCATCCACAACTCGTTGGCCGTGGACTCCCAGGCCACCGCTCCGGTGATCCGCAACACATCCGGTTGCACGACCGCGGTGTCCACCGCTCGGCTGGCGGTACCGTCGCCGAAGGTGATGTAGAACTCCCCGGCGGCGATAAAGCGGCCAAAGGGGGCAGCGGTCATGTAACCGCTGGCATAATCCTGGAAGCCATCGCCATCCATGTCGAACCCGCCCGCCACGGGCAGGCCGACGACGCCCAGGCGAAACTCGCCAGCGGCGCCGGAGACCCGGATCAGGGGGTCGGTGCCGGCGGTCAGAGTGCCGATATCCAGCGTCTTGGCGGGATCCCAGCCGGGCTGGGCGGTCACGGCGGTCGGGCCGCCGAGGGGAGCGAGCAGTAGGAGGGAAGGCAGGAAGCGATGCAGTAGGAAGCGTTGAATTTTCAAGGGGGTACTCCTTACCAGGTGGTTCAATGCAAGGTGTCTTACTTCGGAGTCGGGAGCGGCGCGCCGGGCGCACCCCTCCCCGGCAGCATGCAAGCTGCTTCAAGTCCTTGAACAGGGCTTGTCGGGAGCGTCATTGGGGGCGAGAGCCCACAACCTGTCAGTACCGTTTGGTACGGCATTTTGTGAGTTGGGTTCTGAAGAATCTTTCAGGGAAGGGATTTGAGTTTTTTCAGGGTTTCCCATACCTTTGGACCACATTATGACTACGGCCAAAATGCATGGGGTCAAGCGGCTGGTTTCCAACGCGGTCGATAGCCTGCGCCGACCGGTCCTCCGTCGTCGCCTGGGGCGACTGGTGGTGGAGGAGGTGGCGGGGGTGTCGCTGGTGGTGCTGCCGGAGGTCTTCAACCCTCGGGTATTCCGCACCGGGACGCTCTTGGCGGAGGGGGTGACGGCTTTACCCTGGTCCGGCGAGGCGGCCCCACGGGTGCTGGATCTGGGTACCGGCTCCGGCGTCGGCTCGATCTTCGCCGCCCGCCGTGGCTGGCCGGTGGTGGCGGTGGATATCAATCCGACGGCGGTGCGTTGCTGCCGCGTCAACGCGATGATTCACGGTCTGGAAGAGAGGGTGGAGGTGCGCCAGGGGGATCTCTTCGCGCCGGTGGCGGGGGAGCGCTTTGACCTGGTGCTCTTCAACCCCCCCTACTTCCGGGGTACTCCGGAGTCTCCCCTGGACGCGGCATGGCGGGGGCGGGATGTGCTGGAACGGTTCGCCGCCGCTCTTCCGGAGCATCTGACCCCCGGCGGACGGGGCTTGTTGATGCTTTCCGACCACGGCGCCTGCGGGGAACTGGTCGAGGCTCTGGAGGCGCGGGGCATGGCTGTCGCGATCTCCACGCGGCGGGATTTTGGTAACGAAGTGTTGACCTTGTACACCACATCTCTGATGACCGAGGGACAACCATGAGCCTTGCCCGCCCGCCGCGCCGCGTACTGCTGGTCAATCCCAAGATGTGCTCGGAGCGCTCCATGCGCCTGCCGATCTCGTTATTGGCCCTGGGAGCGGTGTTGGAGGAGCGCTACGAGTACCACATCCTGGATGGCAACATCGATCCAGATCTGGCAGGCACCGTGTTGCGGGCGTTGGCGGACGAGCCGGAAACCCTGGTCGGGGTCAGTGTCATGCCCGGACCCCAGGTGGCCACCGCCATCGAGGTGTCGCTGGCGGTGCGCGAGGCCTATCCCCAGGTGCCGATCCTCTGGGGCGGGTACTTTCCCACCATGTACCCGGACGCGGCCATCAACGCGCCGTACGTCGATTACGTCGCTCGGGGGCAGGGGGAGGATCTTCTGCTGGAACTGCTGGCCGCCTTGCCGGACGCCGGGCCGCCGCCGGGCCTGCTCGATTCCGCCACCGACTCGACGGCCATCGAGGGGATCGCGGGGTTGACCTGGAAGGCGGGGGGCGCGGTGCGGCACAACGCCGACCGTCACTTCGTGTCCCCGGATGCCTACCCCCCCTATCCCTATGAGAAGGCGGGCGACGTGGCGCGCTACCTTCGTCCCAGCTTCATGGGTCAGCGCACCGGGGTGCATCAGGCGGCCATCGGCTGTCGCTACAACTGCGAGTTCTGCGGTGTGGTGTCGATGTTCAACGGCAAGACCATTCTGCAAGGAGCGGAGCGGTTGCGGGCGGCGGCGGGGGAGTTGAAGGAGCGGTGGGGAGCCACCGCCATGCAGTATTACGACAACAATTTCTTCGACACCGAGGCGGCCAGCGAGCCGCTGCTGGACGCCCTGGGGGAAGTGCAGCTGCCCTGGTGGTGCTACGCCCGGGCGGATACGCTGGCCAACTTTTCCACCGCCACCTGGAAGAAGATCGAGGCCAGCCGTCTCTCCATGGCCTACATCGGGGCCGAGGCGGGGAGCGACGCGGTGCTCAAGGCGATGAAGAAGGGCTCGAAGGTCGAGCACACCTTCGAGGTGGCGCGGCGACTGTGGGAGCACAAGGTGATTCCGGAATTCTCCTTCGTCCTGGGTGGCCCCACGGACCCGGAAGGGGAGATCGAAAACACCCTTTCCTTCATCAAGAAGATCAAGGCCATCCACCCCACTTGCGAGGTGGTGCTCTACTTCTACAGTCCGACCCCACGGCGGGAAAAGGCCACCGCCGCCAACAAGGCGACGGGATTGCGGCTGCCGGTGATGGACGAATACGGCCCGGAGGGACCGCCCCTGCCCATCACCCCCGAGGAGTGGACGGAACCCAAGTGGATCAATTACGTCTGCCACCAGGACGCTCCCTGGCTGAGCCCAAAACTGCGCCGTCGGGTGCAAGATTTCGCCACCGTCCTGGGCTGTCGCTTCCCCACGGTGCAGGACTATTCCACCCCTCGGTGGGGCAAGGCGATGCTCCGCACCCTGGCCCGCTGGCGCTACGAGACCGGGCGCTACGGCAACCCCTGGGAATTGCGGCTGGCCCGCAAGATCATTCCCTTGCGGGAGCCCCAGCGGGAGAGCCTGTGATGGGGCCCTCACCCCCTGGCCCCCTCTCCCAAGGGGAGAGGGGGAATCGGATTCCTTCGCCCTGCCTCTCTGTCTCCCCTCCTTTCTCAAAGGGGGGACCGAGGGGGGATTTCTCGGTCTTCCCCCTCGCCCTTTGGGAGAGGGGGACTGAGGGGGTGAGGGCTCACCACCGCGCCCCCGGGTTCACACCCGGGGCTACCGAATTGCACCCTAAAGGGTGCCGAACCAGGCCAGGGAACAAGGCAGGCACAGGGGCCTGCCCCTACAGGGTGGTTGGTGTAGGGGCGGCCCCCCGTGGCCGCCCTTCCCCTTCCGGCCTCCCCCCTTTCTCAAAGGGGGGACCGAGGGGGGATTTTCACCACCGCGCCCCCGGGTTTACACCCGGGGCTACCGAATTGCACCCTAAAGGGTGCCGAACCAGGCCAGGGAACAGGGCAGGCACAGGGGCCTGCCCCTACAGGGTGGTTGGTGTAGGGGCGGCCCCCCGTGGCCGCCCTTCCCCTTCCGCCCTCCCCCCTTTCTCAAAGGGGGGACCGAGGGGGGATTTTTGCCTTGTTTCCGTCCTCCCCCCTTTCTCAAAGGGGGGACCGAGGGGGGATTTCCCCGGAGGTCGCCGGTGACCGCTCACCCCTGCATCGACCCCCCTGCCGAGGTGGCGGCGGCGTGGTTCCGGCCCATGGGGTTCCGGCTGCGGGTGCTCTCCGATTCCCTGCGCATCCTGGATCTGGCCCGGGCGGCGTACGGCGGGTTTGGGGAGGAGGAACCGGGGGAAACGGCGGGGCACAGCGCGGATTTCACCTTCCGCCTCTTCGAGCACGCCGTCGATGACGGCACGCTGGGGGAACCGGTGCTGCGCACCGAGGAGGAGACGGGGCTGGTGTACCAGAGCACCGGGCGGGATTCGACCCTGGTGCTGGATCCCCGGCGGGGCGAGGCGTTCGGTTATTTTTCCCCCACCACGGTGGCCGCCGGGGCCTTCTTTCGTTGGCACTTCCTCGATCTGGCCCTCTTCTTCATGGTCGAGCATCGGGGCTTCCTGGGGGTGCACGGGGCTGCCGTGGCGCGGGGGGGCAAGGCCCTGCTATTGCGCGCCGCCAGCGGCCAGGGGAAGACTACCCTGACTTACGCCGCGGCCCGGGAGCGGTGGCAGGCGCTGGCGGAGGACATCGTGTGGATCGCTCCGGACCAGCGGCGCTGGTGGGGCACCCCGTGGACCTTTCACCTGCTGCCCGACGCGCCGCGACTCTTCCCGGAACTTGCCGGGCGGTGCCCGACGGTGCAACTCAATGGCGAGAGCAAGATCGCCGTCTCCCTGGAGGCCCACCGCCGGGGCAGCACCACGGCCTCCGCAACACCCTCCGGTATCGTCCTGCTGCGGCGGGACCCGGGGGGGCGGAGCCGCCTGGAGCCGATCGAGGGGCGCGCCGCCTGGGAGGAGTGGCTGGCCGGTTGCGCCAGCCGGGAGCGGCGACAGCACGCGGATTATGACCAGCGGATCGAGGGCCTGCTGGAGGCCCCCTGCTACCGACTCCATTTTGGGGACGATATCGACCACGCCCTCGACCTGCTGGAGCCCTTGCTTGCCTGAGCCCGCCACCGTCGAACGCCTCCGTTGGCTCTGTGACCAGCTGCCCCGCTGGTTGCCGCCACCCCTGGGCGATCCGAACGCCCCACCCCCCGGTGGGGACGGGACCGAGATCCCCTGGCCCCTGTTCCGGGAAGCGGCCTTCACCCATTGCGTCGCCCCGCTGCTGGCGGAGGGGCTGGCGGGGATCCCGGAGGTGGATCCGGTTCTCACTGCCTGGCTGGAGCACCAGCGGGTGCAGAACCGTCTGCGGGTCGAGCTGTTGCAGAGCGAATTGCGGGAGATCCTCCGCCACACCGCCGACCTCCCCCTGATCCCCTTCAAAGGACCCGTCCTGGCGGAGCGCTACTACCCGGATCCCACCCTGCGCCCCATGAACGACCTGGACCTGCTGCTGCCGCAAGAGCACTTTCCTCGGTGTATCGAAATCCTCGGCACCTTGGGATACCGCCACCGGCACGGGGGGTGGAAGCACGATCTGCTCCAGCGACCGGGCAACGATGCGGTGGTCGAAACGACCTTCGAGCACCGGGACAACCCCCGCAGCATCGAACTACATCCCCGTTGCCGGGAACGGCTGGACGACGCGGTTTTCGATCTGACGGATCGCTTCTACGCCTCCGCCCAAAGGCAGCCGGTGCTGGGGGAGACGGCGCTCCTGCCCGCTCCGGCGGAACTATGGCTCTACCTCCTGCTCCACGCCACCCACCACATCCTGATGGGCAACTTCCGTTTGATGCATCTGGTGGACCTGGCTTGGATCACGCCGGAGGTGGAAGATCCCGTGGCCGTCCTGGAAACCCTGGATCCGCGGGCCACCTACGGCCCGCTGGTACTGCTGGCGCGGACCTTCCCCCAGTGCTTTGGGGAAGGGGTGGCGGCGGCGTGCCAGGGGGCGGCGAAGAAACATTTGGCGCCGTCATACGCCCAATGGGCTGAGGGTCTGGATCTCTACACGGTGAGCTATCTCAATCCCGCCCCGTGGCGGGTGGATTGACTGAGGTCTACGCATCACAAGGCATTGATCGCAAAGGAGTTGTACAAGTGGCTGGCACCTGTTGGGCAAGGAAGGGATGGGGATGAGCGACGAGCGACCAAGGATTCTGGTGGTGGGGGACGCGGTGGCGCCCACGGGTTTCGCCCGGGTGCTGCACAGCATTCTGGAACGCCTGACGGAGCATTACGAGTTCCACCATGTGGGGCTCAACTACTACGGCGATCCCCACGACTTCCCCTGGCGGATCTATCCCGCCGGAGCCGAAGGCGACCCCCAGGGCACCAACCGCCTGCCCGGGCTGGTGCGGCGGGTCCGCCCCCACCTGGTCTTCCTGCTCAACGATCTGTGGATTCTGGTCAATTATCTGCGCGCCCTGCGGGATGTGCGGGACGCTCGGGAGGTACCGGAGGCCTCCCGCCCCCTGCCCATCGTTGGCTACACCCCGGTGGATGCGGGCCCCATCGAGCCGAGTCTGATGCGCGAACTC
>Ga0210063_1000257_pt1 | contig 17624 bp, 12 predicted proteins | sample Muzzi_PWA_D1_FD_185529 | JGI IMG/M metagenome (GOLD analysis project Ga0210063, IMG submission 185529) | Wetland microbial communities from San Francisco Bay, California, USA, that impact long-term carbon sequestration - Muzzi_PWA_D1 (SPAdes) | ecosystem: Environmental > Aquatic > Marine >... | reverse complement strand
CCGCCGATCCAGCGGTCCCGGCCAGGGCGGGGAGGGCGAGGGAGAAGGTCAGGGCGAGGGCGAACAGAACGAACTTTGGCGTTGGTTGCACGATGGGTTACCTCCTTGGGGTGAGGGGATTGTACCCTGGGCTGAGTGGAAAGAACGTCGCTGCCCGCCGGGTAAACCTCCATAATCCATGAAAGCCAACCACCTCGATCCCCTTGACGACGACCTACGCCCCGAGTACGCCCTGGGAAGCTTGTAGTTGCGCGGCATGGGCCCGGGAAGCAGCACAGCGGACAGCTCGATCGTGCGCCTTGCGCCAGACGTGGTCGAGATGTTTCCAAATTCCCAGGCAGTCAACGAAGCCTTGCGCTTTCTGATTCGAGCCACCAGAGCGAACGCGCCGCACCCCGGCTGAAACACCGCCACCCCTTCCACCCGCAGTATCGTCCGTGGCGCCCCTCCCTTTGAGACGATGGATCGACCGGGTCCACCGTCCAATCGATCCAGCTCTCCCCTCTTTCCCAGTTTTCGGGCACTATACTTGGCGACCCAGGCGGACCACCCAAAGGAGATCCCATGCCTCGCCGATCGCTGTTCCCCTACTTCGTCCTTGCCCTGCTGGTCGCAGTGGCCGGTGGATTGGTGATCGACTGGCCGCCGCCCGCGGGGTCGATGCCGATGGTGATTCGCGATGCCGCGGCGCCCGTCCCGACCGCACCGCCCGTCCCGCCCGCACCGACCGCGCCGACCGCGCCGACCGCACCCCGAAAGAGCGCGCCATCCGTGGAGGAACCCCGATGATGTTGTTGGCTGCTGCCCCACCGACCTACTCCGCCTGGCTGCCTGCCCCACCGCCGTGGGCCGAGCGCGCGCTGGACGCCCTGAACAGCTACCCGCTGCTGGCGGCGGCGGTGGTGGTCGCTGTCTTCTATGTGCTGGCCAAGCTCACCGATTTCCTGCTGGTGCGGGGGATCAAACGACTGACCCGCAGGACGGTCAGCGAGTTGGACGACGATGTGCTGGACCGCCTGCACCGCCCCATCTTCCTGACCGTCTTCTTCGCCGGGCTGGCCCTGGCGGTGGCGGATGTCGTCCAACTCGTCTGGCTGCGGGACGCGACGCTGCACACCCTGGCGACGATCCTGATCCTGGTCTGGTTGGTGGCGCTGATGGGGGTTTTCCGCCTGCTCCTGGACGCTCTGGGGAGGAATTCTGAAAACTTTCCCCTGATTGAAGACCGCACCATCCCGCTCTTCGATATCGTCGGCAAGATCCTGCTGGTGGGCGGTGCCAGCTACATGGCGCTGATGACCTGGGACATCGACCCCACCGCCTGGCTCGCCTCCGCCGGGGTGATCGGTATCGCCGTCGGTTTCGCGGCCAAGGACACCCTGGCGAATCTCTTTGCGGGGTTCTTCATCGTCGCCGACGCGCCGTACAAGCTGGGGGATTTCATCGTCCTGGACTCCGGCGAGCGGGGACGGGTGACCCATGTGGGCATCCGCTCCACCCGGCTGCTGACCCGCGACGACATCGAGGTCACCGTACCCAACGCCGCCATGGCCAACGCCAAGATCATCAACGAGAGCGGCGGCCCCTGGGAGAAGGAGCGCATCCGCATCAAGGTCAGCGCCGCCTACGGCTCCGATGTGGACCAGGTGTGCGCGACGCTGGAAGAAGTGGCTCGGGTCCATGACCACGTGTGCCCGGAGCCCACCCCCCGGGTGCGCTTCCGCACCTTTGGAGATTCGGGGCTCGACTTCGAGCTACTGTGCTGGATCGACGAGCCGGTGCTGCGGGGCCGACTGAGCCACGAATTGAATATGGAGGTCTACAAGGCCTTCGGTCGAGCAGGAATCGAGATCCCGTACCCGAAACGGGATGTGTACATCAAGACGATGCCGGACCGCAACGACGCGAAAGAGGGAGCGTGATCCATGCTGGATCTGAAGTTTGTGCGCGAGCAATTCCCCGCCCTGGACGACGACTGGGTGCTGATGGACAACGCCGGGGGCAGTGTGCCGGCGCGGTCGGTGCTGGAGCGAGCCGCCGAGCATATGCGCCGCTACATGGTGCAACTGGGGGCGAGTTATCCCCGCTCCGTGGAAGCCGGGGAGCGCGTCACCGCCGGGCGGCAGGCAGCGGCGCGACTGCTGGGGGCGGAGCCCGATGAGGTCGTTCTGGCGGCTTCCAGCACCATCAATGTGCGGAACCTGGCAGCGGCGTTGCGGCCCTTGTGGGAGGCGGGGGATGAGGTGATCGTGACCAACCTGGATCACGAGACCAACGGCGGACCGTGGCGTGCCCTCGAAGCCACCGGGATCCGGGTGCGGGAGTGGCAGCTGCGGCCCGAAACGGCGGCGCTGGAGTTGGAAGACCTGGAACCGCTGCTCAACGCCCGCACGCGCCTGGTGGCCTTCACCCACTGCGCCAATGTGGTGGGCGGCATCCACGACGCGGCGGCGATCTGCGAGCGGGTGCGGCAGGCGGGGGCCCTGTCGGTGGTGGACGGCGTGGCCTACGCCCCCCACCGGCGGGTGGAGGTGCGCGCGGTGGGGGCCGATTTCTACTTCATGAGCCTGTACAAGGTCTACGGCCCCCACCTGAGCGCGCTGTACGGTCGCCGCGACCTCCTGCGCCAGGCGAAGAGCCAGAACCACTTCTTCGTCGGCGAGGAGGAGGTGCCCTACAAGATGGAGCCCGGCAGTGTGCCCTATGAGTTGGCGGCATCGTTGCCGGGGATCATCGAGTACCTGGAAGCTCTGGACCGCAAGCGTTTTCCCGACGCCACCGATACGTCCCCGGACGCGCCGCTGCGCCGCGCCTTCGAGGCCATCGGCCAGCAGGAGGAGGAATTGATCCGCCCCCTGATCGATTTCCTGAAGGACCGCCCCGGCGTCCACCTCCTGGGCCCCCACCGCGCCGACCGCCGCGTGCGGGTCCCCACCATCTGCTTCCACCTGGAAGGCCGCGATTCCGCAGAAATCCCGCCTCTCCTGGAAAAGCACAAGATCGCGGTCCGCTACGGCCACTTCTACGCCCTGCGCGCCATCCGCGCCCTGGGTCTGGAAGAAAAAAACGGCATCGTCCGCGTAAGCCTCCTGCACTACAACACCCCGGCGGAGGTGGAACGGCTACTGGAGGCACTGGAGGCGGTGTTGTGACGGGAATCTTCCCTGCGAGGATCCAAGTTCGGGGTCAGCGGTGGTCCGGACTCGCCATTACCAGTCGGCGCAGTTGATCCAAGCCATACTGGAAACGGTCGCGCCGGTCCTGGTCATCGATCCGGCCGCGAACGTATGGGCTCTCGCTGACCAGGGCCTCAAAGCTCTCCACAGAGAGCGGAAACTCTTTCAAGATCTGAAGGATATGGTCCATATCTTGGGGGTCGAGCCGTTCCAGTTTGGCGAAAATGACATCGTGGGGGTGCGGGATAACGATGGCAACCTCTGGCTGGAGCGGCGTGGATTGAGTCTGAGCACGGGTCCGCCAGTCCAGCGGTGCAGCAAACGTCTCGGGGCGCCAGACCTCCACGTAGGCACCATGGCGTTCGTGATACCACGATAGCTCACCCATGAGGGCCTCCACGGCGTGACCCCGCTCTTCCGGCTCGCACCATAGATCCACATCCCGGCTCCGCGGTGCCTGTCGCAGCCAGAAAGCCAAGGCGCCACTGCCGAAAACGACGATTTGCCCCCGACGAACCAGGGCCGCCGCGTCGGCTAGGATGCGCGGGACGTCGGTCGGGTCAACCACGAGCGCAGGAAGGGAAAAGGGTGGGACGCCAGGACGGTATGGAGCGGCAGCGGCTCTTTCCAGGCTTGAAGGAGCTTCTGTGACTGTAACCAATCGGCCAGCGGACCAGTGTCGTCAAGACAGGCCAGCCAGAGCTGATCGACATCGGCACGGGGCGACGGATGAGTCACCAACCACTCCCGCGCTTGCCGCCGCAAAGCAGGATCCTCTTGGATCGCCTGCCAGCCTTGTTGCACATGTCGCGTCAGCCGCGCCAAGCGGATGTCGGGAGTTGAAGCCATGGTCGATTCTCCATCAAGACCTTAGCATGCCCCAGCACCTCGCGAGAGAAGGGCAGTCACGGAGGGCCAAGCCTACTGGGGCGGTGGTTGTAGGGGCAGGCCCCAGTGCCTGGCCCTGCCCTGGTGATCCAGCCCTGGCGCACCATAAAAGAAGCCCCCGCGTCGTGCGGGGGCTTATGTCATCCCATTCAAACCGATTCACACTCTTGATAGCGACTCACCTGGGTGCCAACACTGGGAGAAAAGAGCCACTCTCTACCCTCAAAGGGTAAAAAAGATCGAATGCAAAGTCAAGCATGTGCATTTGTCGATGATGTGACAAAAAAAGCCCCTGGCGAACCAGGGGCGAAGCCACCAAGAGAGAGTTCCCTCCTAAGAGAGCGCTCCCTAGGGACAGAGCGGCGAACTGCTCGTCGCCTTCGCAACTTGGAAGTCGAGGAGCCAGATCGCGACGCTATAACTGGGAAAATCGACCGTGAAGACGTCATCCTGCACGCCGGGCAGGAAGGTGGTCGGCTGACCGCGATCCTTGGGCGACGGGATGAACTTGTTCTTGCTGCCCACGGCGATCGAGAAGTTGATGTTGTTCTCGTTCTCGTAGCCGAAGTGGGCCGTGAAGGTGCCGTCACCGTTGTCATCGACACAGTGGAGCACCGGATGAATCGGCAATCGATTGAACTGGATATCGGCCCGGGAGATCGTCCGCCCCGCGCGGGTGTACAGCGGCAGGTAGTACTGCGGAGGATCGAAGAGGGAGCTGGTCGATTCAAAGATGCCGAGGTACTCCTCGACGCTGGGCAGCGGATTGAGCGGCGGCGTGCTGAAGCCCCCGGCGAGGATCTCATCCACGAACACCGCGTAGAAGGCGTTCGGCGTCAATCCCTCCAAGGTGTACTCCCCCACCCCGGGAGCCCCCGCAGAGAAGTCATCGGTGAAGTCGCTGGAAATCGCCGAAACCGCATCCTCGAAGGGGTTCGCGGTATTGCGGGCGATCACGTTGACCCCGGTCAGGCGCGTGGTGCCGTCGATGGACAACACCTTACCCGTGATGGTGCCGGTGCTGGATGCGAAGGTGGGCTCCGGATACAGCGTCGATAGACTCGCGATGTCATCCTTGTGGGGCGTGCGGGTCCCGGCGTTGGGACCGAAGTAGAACGGGTACATGGTCTCGATGAGATTCACCAGGGTCGTCACCTCGAAGGTGTCGAAGGGCGTTGGCCCCGTGGTGTCCCCAAGGACCACCTGGCCGTTGACCACCGTATGCGCCAGGTTCGTATAGTGGCCGAACTCGTGCACGCTGATGTCCTCCAGCACCGTCAAATCAGAGACCGCCGCGCCGTTCAGGAACGACAGCCCCTCGGCGATCTCACAGGTCACGGTATTCACCCACTCCGGCCCGGCGAAGCCGAGGATTCCGGAGTTCGGGCCAAAGAGGAAATCGAAGATCTCCCCGTTGGCGTCGAAGACGATGGCGGAGAGCCCGTCCGGCGCCGCCGGTGCGATGAAGGGGAAGAAGTTGCTGAGATCCACATCGACGGGCAACGGCCCGGCGTTCAGGTAGGTGACGGAGGCCGAGGGAACATCCTCCCAGGCCTGGAAAGCGGTCGCCACCTGGGCCACCGCCTGGGCGTTGGTCAAGGGACCGAGGGTACCCTGATCCGGGTTGAAGGGAATGTTGACGCCACCGTTGGGCCACAGGTACGGCTGCCCCGGCTGGCAGATGGCCAGGGGACCCCCGGCAAAGGCCGGAGCGGTGAAGAGAGCCAGGGCGAGGAGTGCAGCAAAGGCCACGGCGTAGGATTTCTTTCCATTCATGGTGGCCTCCTCAGCGGCTCGCGCCAACGGCGTTGCGGATCAGGTGGGTGATCTGCCCGTAGGTCAGGGCGTCGGTGGTGATGGACTTCGGCGTGGCCATGCCATCCAGCAGGCCGATGTTGTCCAGGCCGTTGCGGACCTGTTCAACCCCGTGGGCCCCCGGAACGACGTGGAACAGCCCCTGGCCCAGACCGACCGTCGTGGCCAGGCCCCCGGCGCTGGGTGCCGTGGTCATCAGCAGGTACTCCCCGCCGGGCTCCAGCACCGGCAGGTCCGGCAGTACGGCGATGTGCTGGAGGTTGCCAGCACTTTTGGTGCGCGGCAAGCGGGCCGCATCCAGCATGGTCAGGGTGAACGTACCCTGGGCCCGATCCGCCGCGGAGACACCCTTCAGGGCCTCCCGAACCGTCAAAGTGTAAATCCGCACCGGCAGTTCTCCGCCGGGCACGGGGACCGTGGCTTCCTCGACCGCAGCCACCTCGACCCGGGCGATGGCCCCGGCAGAATCACAGAGGGATTGAAGGTTCATTTTTTGGACCATCGCCGCATCGGCGGGCGACCATCCCAGGATGGCGAGGACAAGCAGCGTCGCCAAGACACAGTTCAAGCGTGGGCTCCTCATGGGAGTCCTCCTTTCTACATCTACGAAACAATAAAAGCTGTGACCCCACAAGATGGGGCACAGTGACAATATGGGCTGAACTCTACACAGGATATTGCAAAAGTCAAGCATGGGAATATTTCAATTTTGACATAAAAGATGATCCCTGCTCGCAACGAAACCTCTTCGTGGGAGACAAGACCTCTGCGAACCCTTTCCTCCGCGGCAGGAGGACCCGATCTTGACCCGCTTTGTCGCAACCTCGTCGCGTTGCCCCGCACCTCACCGGGCCCCACGAGAGACCCCGCCGGTGCGGATACAATCCCCTTTTGATCATGTACCCCTCCCTACTCCATGACCCGGTCAGCGCCTCGTGGCTGGCCTTTTCGCGACCGGTGGCGATCCTTCGCACGCACGCCGTTGGCGAGGTGCAGCCGATCCTCCGGGAACTGGCCCAGCGGGTGGACGGGGAGGGCCTGTGGGCGGTGGGTTTCCTGAGCTACGAGGCGGCGCCCGCCTTCGATGCCGCCCTGACGGTGCACCCACCGCCCCAGGGGAGGGCTTTGCCGCTGCTGGAATTCGCCCTGTACCCTCCGCCGGAGCGGCTGGCCAGCAACGCCCTGGCGTCGGCACTGCCGACCGCTCCCTTCCAGTTGGGAGCGGTGCAGCCGTCGGTGGATCGCGCCGCATACCTGGACGCCATCGCCCGGATTCATCGCCACATCGAGGCGGGGGATACCTACCAGGTGAATTACACCCTGCGCCTGGAGGCCCCTTTCGAGGGCGATCCCCGGGGGCTGTTTCGGGAGATGACCGGTGCCCAGGATCCGCCCTACGGGGCGTACCTGGAGGTGGCGGGCGGCGAACAGGTGCTGTGTTCCGCTTCGCCGGAACTCTTCTTCCGCCTGGATGGAGGCCAGCTCACCTGCCGCCCCATGAAGGGCACGGCGGGCCGGGGCCGGACGCTGGCGGAGGACGAGGCCCAGAGCGCCTGGCTCGCCGCCTCCGCCAAGAACCGCGCCGAGAACGTGATGATCGTCGATATGGTGCGCAACGACCTGGGGCGTATCGCCCGGCCCGGCAGTGTCGCGGTACCGGCCCTGTTTCAGGTGGACCGTCACCCCAGTGTCTGGCAGATGACCTCCACCGTCACCGCCCAGGCGCGCGCGGCGGTGGGCTTTCCGGAGGTGCTGGCCGCCCTCTTCCCCTGCGCCTCCATTACCGGCGCCCCCAAGGCCCGGACCATGGAGATCATCACGGCGCTGGAGACCGCCCCCCGGGGGATCTACACGGGCGCCATGGGCTTTCTGGCCCCCGGGGGACTGGCGCAGATGAATGTGGCCATCCGGACGGTGGCGGTGGATCGCCCGGCGGGCAGGGCGCTCTATGGCGTGGGGGGGGGCATCGTCTGGGATTCGGTGGCGGAGGAGGAGTACCAGGAATGCCGCATCAAGGCCCTGGCGCTGCCCCGCCGCGATCCCCGCAGTGGCCGCAGCCGGCGACCGCCGCGAGATTTTGATCTGCTGGAGACGATCCTCTGGGAGCCAGACGAGGGCTTTTTCCTTCTCGACCGTCACCTGGCCCGGCTGCGGGATTCGGCGGTCTACTTCGCTTTCCCCTTCCACAAAGACCGCCTGCGGCAGGCGTTGGACGGGGCGGCGGCACGGCTACCCGCCACGCCCCACCGGCTGCGGCTCTTGATCGACCGCCGGGGTCAGCCCCGGGTCGAAGCCTTCCCCCTGGAGGCGGCGACCGACGCCGACACCCTCCCCGTCACCGTGCATCTGGCGGCGGAACCGGTGGATGCCACCGACCCCTTCCTCTTCCACAAGACCACCCACCGACAAATCTACGAAGAGGCGTTGCAGAAACTCGCGCCGCTTCCCGGGGGGAGCACCGGATCGCGGCCCCAAACAGAGCCAAAGGGGACAGCGACCGGGGCTCCCCTGGGGAAGCCCTCCGACCGCGCTCAGGAAGCCACGACGCAGGACGACCCAGGATCCGCGCGGGCGGAGAGCAGGCGCGAGCCCAACGCAACGCAGGAAGAAAAGCTCGCGCCGCTTCCCGGGGGGAGCACCGGATCGCGGCCCCCGGCTGAAGTGCTGCTTTGGAATGCCGCTGGCGAGGTCACCGAGGCCACCACCGCCAATATCGTGGTGTTGCGGGACGGGCGGCGGATCACCCCGCCGGTGGAGTGCGGCTTGCTGGCGGGAACGTTTCGGGGCTGGCTGCTGGAGCGGGGGGAAATCGAGGAAGGCGTCGTGCGGCTGGAGGATCTGCCCCACTGCGACGCGATCTGGCTCATCAACTCCGTGCGGCGTTGGCGGCGAGCCGCGCTTCAGAACGCCATGCCGACGGAGACGTGCAGCACGAAACTCGATTCCCGCTGATCCAACGTGATCTGCCGGGGGCTGGGATTCCACGCCCCATCCACCCGCAACGGCCCGATGGGGAGCATGTAGCGCAGGCCCAGGCCGACACCGCTGCGCAGGTCCGAGAAATCGAACGCCTTCTCATACTCCGCCAACACATTGCCCGCGTCGTAGAACACCGCCGCCTGGAGGCTGCTCCACAGCTGGTAGCGCAGCTCCGCGGAGAGCACATTGCGCACTTCCCCGCCCTGGGGATTGCCCAGGGCGTCCACCGGTCCCAGGCGATCCTCCCGGAAGGAACGCACCGTGTTCTCACCCCCGTTGAAGAAGCGCTCCTGGATCGGAATCGGATCCTCCCCCAGGGGCACGATCACCGCCCCCCGCCACGCCAGCGCCAGCACGAAGCGTTCCGAGAGGGGCTGGAACCACGCCAGCCGCGTCTGGACGCGGAAGAATTCCAGTTGTGTACCCAGGGGCTGGTCCGCGTACTCCACCAGCGCCTCCCCCTGGAGCCCCCGTCGCGGCACCAGGACGTTGTCCCGATTGTCGAACCGCACCCCCAGACGCAGCGCCGCGATATCCACCTCCCGCTGGGGGATGGGCGCGTCCGCCGCCACGCCCAACACCCGCTCCTGGCGCGACCGAGCCAGTTCGTAGCCCACCGTGACCGCCAGATGCTCGGTGAAATCCCGGGTCAGGGCCAGATCCAGAGCCGTCTCCTGGCGAGTGAAGGAGGGAAAATCCCGCCGCTCGAAGTTGCTGCTCAGGCCGAAACGGATCTCCTGGGTGAAAAGCCTGGGCGAGGTCAGCCCCACCGTCAGCCCCACCGCCCGCTCGGCGGCCACCCCATCCGCGCTCAGGGTGATTCCGGCCCCGAAGAGATTCTTGCGCTTCAAGCCCGCCAGGAGCCGCGCCCGCTCGAAGGAGCCGTAGCCCGGCTCCAGGAAATACTCCGCGTCGGGCACCTCGTGCACGGTCAGGCGCAGGGGGCGAGCTGTGGCATCGGGTTCGGCATCGGCATCGGCATCGGCGGGTGCCAGTTCCAGTCGCACCTTGTCGAACAGCCCCGTGGCGTAGAGCCGTCGCAGGCTCGCCTCCACCGCACGGCTGTCGTAGACCTCCCCGGGGTGTACCTTGATGCGCGACTTCAAGAAACCCTTGCGGCTCTTCAAATCCGCCTCATCCCCCACGATCTCCAGCCCCGTCACCGTCACCTGGGGCCCCGCCTCCACCGTCACCGTCACCTGGATCTCGCCTTCGCCATCGCCCTGGGCCACTGTAAAGCGGGCCTCCGGGTAGCCGTGGCGCCCGTACAGATCCCGTAGCCGCCCCACCAGCTGGTACGGCGTGCGGGGATTGAACGGCTGATCGCGGAATTCCGCCACCACCGTCTCCAGCGCTCCCTCCGGCATCACGCCGGTTCCCGGTCCGACAAATTCCACCGACCGCAGCAGCCGCCGGGCGCCCTCGATCACCGCCACCGTCACCCACGCCTGGCGCCGATCCTCGCTGAACCGCACCTGGGGGGGTGGCACCTGGACATCCAGAAATCCGGTGGCCCGGTAGAACGACGCCAGCGCCGTGGCGCCCTCCACAATGCGGCTCTCGGCGTAGTAGGGATCCTTGCGCAAGCTGAAGAAGCCCCGTCGCGGCGGCGCGAAGAACGCCCCCAACCGGGCCGCGTCGAAGGTGCTATTGCCGGTGAACTCCAGCGCCTCCAACCGGGTCCGGGGACCCGCGGCGATGGTGAAGACGATCGTCTCCGTGTCCGCAAAGGCCACTTCCGCGAAGGGAAAGCCCCGCTCGCGGTACAGGGCCCGCAGCTCGAAGGCCGCGTCATCCAGGTACGCCTTGGGGCGCCCCCGAGCTTCGTATTCCGCCAGCGTCTCCGCCACCGTCCGGCGCAAGAGCTTTTCCGGCAGATCGGCGGCCCCCTCGAAGCGCACCGCTTTGGAGGTCTCCGGGGCGGGGTCCGCCTCCGCCCCCGCCACCGGCTCCACCAGGAAGACCGGCCACAGGATCGCCGCCCAGGCACACAGCTTCAGGAGCCGCCGCACCCTCATGGCGTCTCCCCCTCGACCGTGTCGAAGCGGAACATCCAGCGCACGCCGAAGTTGTAATCCTCATACCGATCCCGCTCCGCCACCAGGAAGAGCGTGTCGTGGTCCGACACCAGATCCTGGCGCAGCCGGTAGCTGGCCTCCGTGGTCTCCACCCCCCGCTCCGAGATGTCCCGCCCGGTGACCAGCCGGAAGCGTTGCCACCAGTCGTCCCCCCCGGCCCCGCTCCCCCATCCGGTGGAGGACCAGCGGGAGAGGAAATCGAAGGCCAGGAAGACCGCCACCGACTCTCCAGCGGCCTGGGCCGCGCCCCCGGGCAACTGGCCCGTGAGCACCAGCAGGGTCAGGGCACCGTTGGCCAGCGGCGGGTTGGAACTGAGGAAGATCTCCGGCGCCTCCAGGGAACCGCTCATGCGCATCTGCACATCGTAACCCCGCAACCGCGCCTCCCCGGAAACCTCCAGCCGGGGCACGAAAGGATCCCGCTCCGTGAAGGTGGCCGTGCCGCCGGGGATGTCCAAAATCCCGCTGGGCAGGCGCAGCTGGCTGCGGGTCAGATACAGGGTGCCGGTAGGGATGGGCACTCTCCCCGTTCCCCCCAGGTGCAGGTCGAGGCGCGCCCCGCCGCGGGCCAGGTTGCTGAACAATTGGAAGGGCTCGGCGGTCACCACCCGGACATCGAATTGGAGATCCGCCAGGGGTGGATCGGTAAAGGAGAAGAACTGCAAGCCCGGCCCGGCGGTGGGGGTGGACTGGGCTCCCAGCATGGCCAGCAGGTCAATGTTCTGGGTCAGGCGGGAATTGCGCAACGCCACCTGACCCGTGACCCGGGCACGGTCCCAGGGTCCTTCCAGGGCGAGATCCGCATCGGCCCGCAGGCGCAGAGTGCTGCTGCGCATCAACAGGAGATTTTCCCCCTGGAGTCGTAGGGCACACTCCGGCCCCCCCTCGACAAAGCGCAGACTTCCCTGCACCGCAACCGGGGCGCCGCCCAACTCCGCCCGCAGCGACCGCACCTCCACCGTATCCCCCTGGAAGGCCAGATCCCCGGCCAGGTGGTCCAGGGGCAGCCCGCCCCCGGTGAGGCGCAGGGTCCCCTCCCGCAGGTGCAGCGCCCCGCCCAACCGCGGCTCCACCACGGTTCCCGCCACCTCCACCCGCCCCTCCACCTGCCCCTTCAGGTGGCGCACCGAGGGCACGAAGGGCGTGACCCAGGAAAGGTCCGCGATGGCCACATCCCCCACCAGCTCCAGGGGAGTCGAGGCGGGATCCCAGGTGGTGGCCAGGCGCGTCACATCCAGCGGCACCCCGACCCGCCCGGTCACCGCGAGACGATCCCCCGAGGGCAGGGTCAGCGCCAGCGGTTGGAGTTCGATCCCCCCCGCCGCACCGCCACCCTGCCCGCCTTCCCCGTCTTCCCCGTCTTCCCCTATAACTTCCGCCAGTTCCAGCCGTCCATCCAGTGCAAACGGTCCCAACGTCTCCGGGGGCTCCGGTCGCGGCTGGCCGACGATCACCACGCCACCGGATTCCCCCTGCTGGGCCTTCGCCTCCCGCAGCGTCTGCGGCACCGGCAGGTACAGATCCGTGCCCGCCACGGTCATTTGCCCCGTGAGCCCCCGCCAGCGCCCCCCCAGATCGAACCGGGCCTCCAGCCGCCCCGCCACCACCCCACCCACCGCCTCGGTCAGCTGGGGCAGCACCTCCAGGCGGGGTAGATCCACCGACCCCGTCAGGCGCACCGGGCCGGCCTGCTCCAGCAGGGGCTGGGACAGATCCAGGGGGATTTCCCCCGCCACCGCCGCCCTCGTCGCCCCTTCTGGACCCTGTACCGTCAAATCCTCCAGGCGCAGCCGATCCCCCTGCCAACGCCCCCGCCCGGCCACCCGCAGTGGCGCTTCCACCGCCGTCAGCCGCAGCCGGGCCAACGCGAAATCCCCTTCGATCGCCGCCGCCGTGGAGCCCGTGAGATGGGCATCCACCCCGTCCACTGCCACCCCCTCCGGCCACCAGGGGCGGAGGAAGGGCATCGGGTCCAGCCCCTCCGCCAGCACCGTGAGCTGCGTCGGCGCGCCGAACGTCGCGGCATCGATCTCCAGCCGCCCCGCGCTCCCCTGGAGGCGCACCCCCTGAAAGCGCATCCCGTCCTCCTGGAACCGGATTCGGGCCGGTGCCTCAGCGGGATTCTCCAGGGTCAGCGCCACCCCCTCGCTGGCCAGGGTGAACGGCCCCACCGCCAGTTCCAGGGGCAGGCCGCTGGCCATGCCGCCGGGCCAGTGGAGGGCCACCGCCCCGGTCACCGCCCCCATCCCGGTGAGGGCCTCGACCCCTTCCGCCCGCAGATCGCCATCCCCCCCGCTCACCGCCGTGAAGGCCAGCTCCGGGACGGCGAAACCGCCGAAATCAAAGCCCCCACCGGTGAACGCCACCCGCCCCACCGGACGCTCCACCGCGCCCGCCAGGGTGCCTTCGAAACGGCCCGTGCCCCCGAACTCCCAGAACGAAGCCAGCGGCGCCGTGTCCATGATCTCCCCCGCCAGCGCCACGTCCAGCAACGCCCCGGGGCTGGGGCTCCAGCGGTAGCCGCCGGTGGCCTCCAGCCAACCCCACGGCCCCCGCATCGTCACCGGCGCGGCGTGGAGCGCCGTGCCATCGAAGGTGGCCACCAGGCGCCCGGCGTCGATGGGGAAATCCCCCCCCTGAAGGTTCGAGACCTCCACCGCCCCCTCCCCTTCCAGCACCAGCGCCTCGGCCCACCGCTTCCAACCGCCCCGCGACGGCGTCCCCTTCCGTCACCCACAGTTCCCCCGCCGCGATCTCCGCCCAACCACCCTCGGTCGCCACCCGACCGCTTTCCACCACCAGCCGCGCCGCCCCCAGCCGGGCCGCCAGCTCCAGTTGGAGTGGCGCCGGGGCGGTCGGCAGATAGCGCTGAAGATTCCCCACCGACACCGCGAAGCGACCCTCCGCCGCGCCCAGGAACGCCGCCAGGAAGGGGGGCACGGCGCCTTCCGGCGCGGCTTCCGAGGCCCCCGCGCCCTGGAGCTCCGCCAGCGGCAGCGCCAGATCCGTCAGGGACAGCCGATCCTCCCCCACCCCGTGAATCTCTCCCCGGGGGATGCGCAACATCCCCCCCGACAGCCCCGCCGTGCCCTCGGCATCGTCGATCCTCTGGAGGGCGCCCGGCAGGGTCGATAGGGTGCCACCCTCTTTGGCAGTCGTCGTCAAGGTCATCCCCTGGGCGCTCCAGCGCACCGTCGCCTCCCCCTCCAGGGGCGCCGCCGTGGGGACGTCGAAACGGCCCTCGACCTCCACCCGTCCATCCACCGCCGGCCACTCCCCGGCGCCGGCCACGGCCCGCAGCAACGGATCCCGCCGCAGCCCCGCCACGCTGGCCACGGTCACCTCCGCGTTCCCGGTGAGCCGTCCATCCTGGGCCTCTCCCTGGGAAGCCACCTCCCCCGCGCCCGCGACCACCACCCGCCCATCCCAGCCCAGCGCCCCCCCTCCCAGGGCGCGCAGATCCACGGTGCCAGCCACTTTCCAACTCGGCCCCACGGTCAGGCTCTCGACCTCCACCGCCCCCCCATCGCGGTACACCAGACGCCCCTGGATCGCCCCTGGGGCCATCGCCTCGCCCCCATCGGGCAAGTACCGGGGTTCCGGCAGGGTGAGGGTGATGCGGTTCGCCTCCTCCCCGTGGTCCGCGACTTCCACTTCCCCGTGCTCCACCTCGTACCGGTCCCCCGTCGCGGTGCGCACCGTCATCCTGGCGTCCGTCAGCGTCACGCGGGGCAGGCGGCGGGGCAGGACCACGGGCTCCGTATCGGGCTCCGTCGGCCCCCGTCCCAATTCCACCAAGGCGTTGAGCCCCTGGGCTTCGACGCTCTCGATGCCCCCGAGGCCCTCCCCCCCCACCAGGCGCCACGGATGCACCCGCACCGTCCCCTGATTCACCTCCAGGGAGCGCAGGGGCTGATCCTCCCGCAACGCGGTCAACCCCAATCCCTCCACCGAGACTCGCCCCAGCGAGTGGACGTGCAGATCCTCCGCCACCAGCCGGTACCCCGCGAAGCGCTCCGCTCCCCAACGCGCCCCGCGCAGGGCGAGAGCATCGCGGAAGAGGAAGAGGAAAGCGAGGCCCGTAACCAGGATGATCGTTGTGATCAGGAACCATCGCCGCAATCGTCGGTAGCGGGGCCGGGGGGTGGTCATATTCCGAAGATGCTAACGCATTCGCGCCTTGCAGGCGCCTGCTATCCTTCATTGCCAGACTCTGATCCCCATTTCCAGGAGACCACGCCATGACCCGAATCCCCTTGTCGTTCCGTCTTCCCCTGTGCCTCGTTCCCCTGCTCTCGCTGGGGCTTGGGATCCCCTGCCAGGCCCAGCCGGGCGAGGGGGACACCAGCGATGCCCAACGCCTGGTGGCGGCGCTCCTGGGGGAAACCCCCATGGTCGAAGACCTGCGCCGCCTGACGGACGAGGTAGGCGGCCGCCCCACCGGCTCGGCGGCCAACGAGCGCGCCGTCGAATGGGCCCTGGCGCGGTTCCGAGAAATCGGCGTCAAGACCTGGAAGGAACGCTTCGAGATGCCGGAATTCTGGTTGGAGCAGGAGTCCACCGCCGTGGTCACCGGCGACGGCGTACGCTTCGCCCCTCGCATCGTCGCGGCCCCCTTCTCCACCGCCACCCCGGCAGGGGGCCTGGAAGCGCCTCTGGTCGATGGTGGCCATGGCACCGAGGAAGACTTCGCCCGCCTGGGGGAGAGCGCCCGAGGCGCCTTCGTGCTCATCGAGACCGACGCCTTGACGGATGTCCCGGGGCTGTTCAAGGAGTATGGTGATCACGCCGTCATCGAGCCCCGGGCCTTTGCCGCCGGGGTTGCCGGGGTGATCTATCAGGGCTCCCGCCCCCGGGGCGTGCTGCACCGCCACAACGCCGCCCTGGGGACGGACAACACCACCCCCATCCTCGCCCTGGAGCGCACCGGCGCCGAACGCGCCTTCCGCCTGCTGCGCCACGGCAAGGCCCTGACCCTGACGGCGAAGGTCGCCTTGCAAACCGGTGGCGCGTTCCCCAGCGACAACGTTTTCGCGGAGATCCCGGGGAGCGAGAAGCCCGAAGAGATCGTCCTCATCGGCGCCCACCTGGATTCCTGGGGCCTGGGCACCGGTGCTCTGGACAATGGCTCCAACGTCTGCATGCTCATCGATCTGGCGCGGCAGATCACCCGCCTGGGGTTGAAGCCCCGTCGCACCATCCGCTTCGCCCTGTGGAACGGCGAGGAGCAGGGCATGGTGGGCTCCTGGAAATACACCATGGCCCACGCCGACGAGATGCGGCACCACGTCCTGGCGCAGTCCTACGACATCGGCACGGGGCGCATCGTCGGTTACTTCACCAACGGTCGCGGGGCGGAGCTGGTCCCCGTCCTCGCCACCGCCCTGACCCCGGTGACGGGCCTGGGGCCATTCACCTTCCCCGACGAACCCGTGGTGGGCACCGACAACTTCGACTTCATGGTGCACGGCGTCGCCAACCTCGTCGCCCTCCAGGAGAGCGCCAACTACGGCCCCCACTACCACGCCGACACCGACACCTTCGAGCAGGTGGACCAGCACCAGCTGCGCCTCAACGCCGCCATCGCCGCCGCCGTCACCTACGGCTTCGCCCAGGCGGACATCCCCTACGGCCCGCAGACCGCCACCCAGGTGCGAGAACTGGTGGAGAGCACCACCCTGGGGGACCAGATGAAGACCTTCTTGGGCATCTTCGACCTCTGGGCCAAGGGGGAGCGGGGGCTGGGCGCGGACCGACCCTGAGACGCTCCCGGCGCAACGCTCAAATCCATTTCGAGGCCGACTCGGAGAGCCTGAAGGCTGCGCAACGGCAGTTTGAATAAAGCCGTGCGCAGCGACCAGGAGGGCTATGCGTATCGGCAAGGACCGTCGCAGAGTTGTCACGACGCGTCGGATGGCTACTGCCCTAGAAAGCGCCCCCAACAGCCAGTCAGCCTCCCTCCCCCATCACCGGTACCTCCCACATCGAGCTTGCCCAATTCCCTCGCCATTTTCATGGAATTGACATCAAGTCGCAGGTGTGCAACAATCAAAAATTAGATATCCTATATTTTGATGTTGTCCACTAACCGTAAAATAGGAGGAAAATGATGCAATCTGGAACAGATTTGTGGAAGACCGGTTCGGCCCTGGTGGTCGGGCTGACCCTTGGAATGCTGACGGTGGCTCCCGCCGCCGCCGTGGAGAAAAATGTCGGTCAGGACTATGACGCCCGCCAGGAGGTGCGCCGCGACACCCCGAAGGGTCCGGCGGCGGCGGCCCTGGCGCGGGTGGAAGGGCTGCGCCAGGACCACCCCCATCTGCAGGCCCGTTTCGACCCCGAGACCGGCGCCCTGCGCTCCCTGTCCGATCCCGGCTCCGCCCTCACCGGCGAGGCTCCCGGAGTGGACGCCGAGGTGCTGGCCCAGGGCTGGCTCCTGGCCAACGGGGATCTGCTGGGGCTCTCCGCCGCGGATCTGGCGGAATTCACCATCGCGGACTCCGTCTACTCCCAGGTCAGCGGCACTACCCACCTGTACCTGAACCAGAGCTATCAGGGGCTGCCGGTCTACAACGGCCTGTTGCAGATCAACCTCGATGGCGATGGACGTCTGCTGAGCGTCGCCAACGACTTCCTGCCGGATCTGGCCCTGGCGGTCAACACCCTGGAGCCCAAGCAGAGCGCGGCC
>Ga0210063_1000256_pt1 | contig 17638 bp, 23 predicted proteins | sample Muzzi_PWA_D1_FD_185529 | JGI IMG/M metagenome (GOLD analysis project Ga0210063, IMG submission 185529) | Wetland microbial communities from San Francisco Bay, California, USA, that impact long-term carbon sequestration - Muzzi_PWA_D1 (SPAdes) | ecosystem: Environmental > Aquatic > Marine >... | reverse complement strand
CACGGCAACACCGTAGTGGTCATCGAACACAACCTGGATGTGATCAAAACCGCTGATTGGGTGATCGACCTGGGGCCCGAAGGCGGGGATCGGGGTGGCGAGATCGTGGCCGAGGGTACCCCGGAACAACTGGCCGGTATCCGGGAGTCATTCACCGGCCAGTTCCTGGCGCGTCACTTCAAGCAGGCCAACCGCCTGAAAATTGCCTGACTCAGCGACGTTCGACCGGTAAGTCGAACGAAAATTGCCTGCCGTCTGAAAGTTTGACCGTCAGCGACACCGTCCGCCTGTCTCCCGTGGCTGGCCGCATGAACATCAGGTGAAAACCGCCCGGTTCCAGTACCTGCTCATCGCCCGGTGAAAGGCTCAGTTCCGGAACACGGCGCATTCTGCTAACCCCGTCCTGGTTGACGGTGCGATGCAGGCTGACATCCGCGAAATCATTGCTGGTCCACTCGGTGATGGTGATCTCACCAGTCCCGGTGTTGACCAGGCGACCAAAACCGGCCGTCATCTTTGAGCCGGGCGGCATCGCTCTCACCCAGGCATCTTCGAATACGAGCGGCGACTGCTGGTTTGACGGTGAGCAGGCAGCGATCAGCAGAAATGCCACAAGCAGACCCATCTTTTGCATCATGTTTTCACCTGGCAGCAGCAACCACCTGGCCGATCTGAGACAAGCGAAACAAACCTACTTCTTGCTGCTTCCGTAGCGTGATTGCGAAGGAATTTTGACCTGGGGAATCGTGTCGCTTACCTTGGGTTTTGCGGTCTGAATGGGGGGGCGGGCAAAGCGGATTCCGCTACCTGCCTTGTAGGGGTTGTAGGTATTGGGCGACCAGATCGTGATGCTGCCGAGAGAGTTGTTGACGGAGTGTCCCTGCCGATAGTCCTGGCCGTAGTTTTGTTGACGCCAGACATGCTGATGCGTGGTGATCAGCTTGCCGTTCGAATCGACCAGATCATGGGCGCTGGCCGGGAAGCTCAAGGTCTGTGCGCCAAGAAAAATGATCGCAATTCCTATTCCCTTCATCATGTTCAAATCTCCGGATTCACGTCGGTATGTGTACATTGTGCTCGGATCAGGCTGAATATCGGCTGAATCAGCAAGCGCAACGTCCGTTTCAAGTGTAACCCAAATTTATTCGAAAAGGGGGACGCCGACGGCCAGGTTAGCCGCGTATTGAACCCTGCCGTAGGGATCCGCCCAAACGGCGACTCCGCCGTTAAGACCCGGCCCTGCGACCCGGAAGGCGGGGCCGACATCATGAGCCAATACGGCACTGCTGCAAAGCAAGCCCAACGAACCAGCGAGGGTAATTATCCAACGAGCTTTCATCATGTCTTCCTCCGTTTTGCGCTCGATGCACATAAAGTCTAGACTTGCGCAACTGAATCCTCGGTGGATGCTCTACATGGAAAAGAGATGATTGAGTCCACAGATCACGGCGACATTCGTGTGCTCAAACTGGCACGCCCGCCAGCAAACGCCCTGAACCCGGAATTGGTTGAGTCCTTGACGCTTGCCTTGCAGGACGCCTCTCGCCAGGCCAACGCCGTCATCGTATCGGGTCTGCCCGGGATGTTTTGTGCCGGCCTCGATTTACCCGAGCTGATTCATCATGGCCGTGAGCCGCTGTCACGATTCTGGCAGTCCTTTCTCAGGTTATTGAAAACCATCGCGCATATGCCGGTGCCAACCGTCTTTGCCCTCACCGGCCATGCGCCGGCAGGCGGCATCGTACTCGCCCTGTACGGCGATTATCGAATCATGCCGCGCGGCAATTTCAAAACCGGTCTGAATGAAGTCCAGGTCGGCCTGGTCGTGCCCGGCGTGATCCACCAGGCTCTGGTGCGCACGATCGGTGCACACACCGCTGAACGAATACTCGTGGCTGGTGAAATCATGGATTCGGAACGCGCCCTGGGAATCGGACTGGTTGACGAACTGGTCGATACCCCGGAAGAAACCGTCAGTCGGGCCATGGAATGGTGTCAGCAACACCTGCAGTTACCTCGCCAGGCCATGCTGACCACCCGTGCACTGGCGCGGGCAGACCTTCATGCCTTGTTCAGTGACAGCAGTGAACTGGGTGTCGAGAAGTTCGTAGAGGTCTGGTTTTCAGAAAGCTCACGCAATACGCTCGAGGCGGTGGTGAGCCGCCTTCAGAAAAAATAAGCTACTCGCCGCCAGGCCCGGTTTCGATGGGCCTGGCCGGATCGCGTATCCATTCGCTCCAGGATCCCGGATAAAGCTTCGTTGGACCGAGTCCGGCCAGTTCCATCGCAAAGTAGTTATGGCAGGCAGTGACCCCCGACCCACAGGAATGCGCCACCTGGGAGACCTTACGTCCGGCCAGCAGACGGTCGAATTCCGTTCGCAACACCTCAGGCGCCTTGAAACACAAATCTTCGTCGAGGTTGAGCTGAAACGGGCGATTGACCGCACCCGGAATGTGGCCGGCTTTTGAATCCAGCGGCTCCACTTCCCCTGAAAACCGTTCAGCCGCTCGTGCGTCCATCACTTTCAGCCGCCCCATGGCCTGACCTTCGAGAATCTGTTCACAGGACACGATCATGTCGCGGTGCCCTATCAGTTCTGATGGATTCGTGGCTTGAAGCAATACCGACCCAGACTCCAGGGGTAGACCCGCGGCTTTCCACGCGGCGAGTCCGCCATCCAGAAGGCTGGCCTGCAAACCAAAGTAACGCATCAACCACCACAGGCGGGCGGCGATGGCGTTCGAGCCATCATCGTAAGCCACCAGGAGCATGTCATTGCTCCAGCCGAGCGAGGAAAGAAAATGGGAAAATTCACCCGGGTCTGGCAGAGGGTGCCGTCCAGTCCTGGTGGTGACTGTTCCGGCAAGATCCTGATCCAGGTGAGCATACCTGGCGCCGGGAATATGGGATTGAAGCCAATCGGATCGTCCTTTCTCCGGATTCGACAGGTCGAAACGGCAATCAACCACCAGGCATAACCCTGCCTCCATCAACGAATGCAATTGCCGGGCGCTACAGAGTTGCTTTTTGTTCATGAATTGCTCTCATCCGCCTGGTGAGGTTGAGGATCATGGCGGCGGTGGCGCCCCAGATGTTGTGCCCCTGATACTGCAATGACCAGATAGTGTATTCCAGTTCACCACGCTGAACACGCCGAGCCACAAATCTTTGTTCTTCCAGCAGCACGGACAGCGGCACCGTGAACACTTCGGCCACCTCCCGTTCATCGGGTTTCCACAGTACGGGGGGCTGCACCAGTGCAACAACCGGAAGAACACGGAAATCCGAGATCGTATCCATCCGGTCAAGAAAACCAATGGGCGTGGTGAGCTCAGAAGGCAGGCCGATCTCTTCGAACGCCTCCCGCAAGGCGGTCTGAACTGCTGAGGTATCCCCTTCCTCAGCTGCACCGCCAGGAAAACTGACCTGGCCCGGATGCTGCGGCAAATGATCGGCACGACGCGTTAAAACCAGTTCTGGCTCTTCCATGTCCAGCAACGGAACCAGGACGGCGGCCGTTTTGCGGGGTCGAAAACTTTTTGCTCCGGGTGGGCGAAAGCCGGTCACTGACAGGGGGCTGACACCGGATTCAAGCGGTGACACCGCCTGCAGCAACAATTCGCGCCAGGTCGTGATCATGTGAACATGGCTTCCATCCGCGATTCAAGCTGGCCAATAATCGTGTCCCGCTGCTCCTGGCTGAAAGACAGCCAATGCGTGATTTCCTGAAGTGAACGAAAACAGCCCATGCATAGACCGTTATCCGCCAAGGTGCAGACTCCGGTGCAAGGCGAGTTGATGGTTGATTGAGTCATCCAAACCGGGACTGGGAAAACGCCAAAAGAAAACGGGGCCTGTGAAAGGCCCCGTCTGTAGTGCTTACTGTACGATTTCCACCAGCTTGAGGTCGAAAATCAATGCTTCGTTGGGGCCAACCGGCGGATTGCCGCGAGCGCCGAATGCCAGTTCTGGCGGCACGAAAACCTGCCAGGTTGCGCCAGTTTTCATCAGCGGCAGAACTTCCTGCCAGCCTTTCAGAACCGTGTTGACAGTAAACTCTTCAGGTACGCCGCGGGCAAACGAACTGTCAAATTCAAGCCCGTTCAGCTTGGAGCCGCGGTAATGAACCTTGACCGTGCTGTCCATGTTCGGCCGGCCGCCTTCACCCTCGTCAATAATGCGGTACTGCACGCCACTGGGCAGTGCGACAACGCCATTCTTGGCCTTGTTGGTCGCCAGGAACTCATCACTCTTGGCCTGGTTTTCCGCTGCCAGCTTCTGGAAGGCTTCAGCTTGCTCCTGTCGAACCTTCTGCTGCAGTGCGGTCAGCAACGCGACCATCTCCTCAGCAGGAACCTGGGGTTCATTGCCAGCGTTCGAGTCGCGAATGGCGGCAATAATGGTTTCAACGTCAAACTCGCCACCGCGCCGCGTAATATCTTCTCCGATATCCCAGCCTACGGCGTAGCTCAGTTTGCCCTTTTCAGTTGTCAGGTCCTGGGCAATGGCCGGACTCGCCATCAAAACCGCGGGAACAATTAGCGCAAGTACAAAACGCATCGGGTAATCCTCCAGATAATTAGGAATTTACCGGCTTGCAGTCGGATCTGTTCAGACTGCTAACCGCCGGATTTTCAAAAGTGGGCCATTGTACAGGAGCAAGGGCCAGCATGCCATGTGGAATTGATTAATTACTTCCGTGAAAGATGATGCCAAATCACAAGGCAATGCCATAGACCGCGTTTACCCGCTCAAGTTTCCGCCATCATTTGGTTGAATTTGCCACCTCAACAGGTTCTGTTCCTGCCTTTGTCATGCAGAAAAAATATATATTTAATATATTCAATGCCTTACAAAGACATTCCAGGATGGCATGAACCCTGCATTAAAGGAAGTGTAAATTGACTTCACGCAGGAGATTGCAAGATGGGTATTTTTTCCCGGTTCAGTGACATCGTAAACGCCAATATTAACGCGGTATTGGAAAAGGCGGAAGATCCGCAAAAAATCATCAGGTTGATGATCCAGGAAATGGAAGACACGCTGGTCGAGATTCGTTCTGCGGCAGCCAAGTGCATTGCCGACCGGAAAGAAACCGGGCGTCATATCGAATATCTCGAACGAGAGCGAAGTGAGTGGGCTCACCGTGCTGAACTGGCCTTGCGCCGTGAGCGTGAGGACCTCGCCCGTGCAGCCATTTCGGAGAAACAGGCCATCAATGACAAGATTGATTCCCTGAAAAATGAACAGGACGTCCTGGACGAGCAACTGGACAAATTCAATTCCGACATCACCCAGTTGCAGAGCAAACTGAATGACGCCAAAGTCCGTCAGCGCAGCATTATCATCCGCCATCAAACGGCGACGTCCCAATTGTCGGCACGCAAGCACATCCACAGCGATCACATAGATGAAATGCTGTTTCGGTTCGAAAATGCCGAGCGTCGCATTGACCGGGTGGAGTCAGAATCCGAGGCCATGTCGATGGGCCGTAGCCAGAATCTCGCCGATGAGATTGCCGGACTGGAAGATGACGATCGTGTTGAAGCCGAACTGGCCGAACTGAAATCAAAGGTGACCGCCAGGGATTCAGCCGGGGAAAAGGAGGATAAGCAATGAACGAAGTTGTTCCAATTCTGTTACTGACCGTCTGTTTCCCGCTGTGGATCGTGTTTCATTACATTACCAAGATGAAAACATCGAAAGGCTTGTCTCCGGAAGATGAAAAAATGCTCAGCGAGGTGTGGGAATCGACCAACCGGATGGAAGAGCGCATCAATACACTGGAACGTATCCTGGATATCGAGGCGCCGAACTGGAGATCGCGCAAATGAGTAATTTCTACAAACGTCAAAACCCGCACAAACTGTTTCGCGACAAAGAACACGCGATGCTCGCCGGTGTTTGTGCAGGAATTGCCGATTACTTTGGCTTCAACCGCAAAGGGACCCGCGTCGCGACATTCCTTTTGATGCTGCTACCGCCCTTTTTTCCGTTCGTCGTGGTGTCGTACATCATCCTGGCGATACTCGTCCCGGTCAAACCCGCCAACCTGTACGAAACGGAAGACCAGGCCGAATTCTGGCGCGGCGTGAGCAATGCGCCTTCGGATGTTTTTGGTTCGCTCAGCCACCGCTTTCGAGAGCTGAACATGCGGCTGGAAAGAATGGAAGCCTTCGTCACGTCGAAAGAGTTCGAGATTGATCGCGAACTCGGGCGTCAGTAAATCGCCTGTTGGGTGTCGTCGCTTGCGGCGACACGAGTCTCTTTGACGTCAAACGGTAACGAGATCGTGTAACCATTTGCAGCACAAAGCAGTCTATTTAACTGAGAAATCAAAAAAACGAACGGGTAACATTTAAAGGAATGGAGTTGATCATGGAATTCGTAACCAAACCCCGGCCAGCAAAAGTCGTATACGACAAAGCCCCAATATATGGGTCGATCTGGATGGCCCTGTTCTTTGCCCTACGCCACGAGTATCGCCTGGTGCGTGCAGCCCGCTGACCCTCAAGCGATGCACCCTGCATCGCTGTACTCAAATCAATGTGAATGAAAGTCCCTCTCGCCGGCCGTTACGGCCAGGTCAAGGCGGTTTTGCTGCGGCGGTATCGGGCAGGTCGCGTAATCGGTGAAGGCGCAAGGCGGGTTGTACGCCTTGTTGAAGTCCACCACGATGCGGTTATCTTCGGTCACCTCGTCAACATAGAGATAGCGCCCGGCGCCGTAGGTTCCATGGCCGTTGGTGCGGTCATTGAAAATAATCCAGGGCACCGGCGGATCGTCCGTCAACTGGACCAGGAGTTGATGGATCTTTCCGTCCTTTTCGAATTCAAAAGTCCCCAATACCGGTTCTGCCACCAACTGGCCCTGAACATTGGCGATCTCAATCGTCTCGCCTTCTTCGGCGGGAATCAAATTTCCCTCAATCCGCCAGTCCCGCTGAATGTCATAATTGTCAATTCCGTCAAAATTGAGCAACACCGGTGATTGCGTATCCTTAACCCGCAAGGCGAATGACTCGCGCCAGATCGGATAAAAACTCAATGGACCGCTGCGCACGCGCGTGGGTGTCCCGTCAGCATCTGAAAGCATGTTCACTTCATCCGCCAGCGTGCCGTCAACCGTGATGTCGGGATTGTCGGCGCGAACAAATCTCAGGCCTTCAGGTTCAACGTACACTGTCCCCCAATAGTCGGGTCCAGCCGAAAGCTTTACGTCATTATCTTCAGCGGACCCTACGCTGTTGGCCCCATCGTTCAACCAGTCCAGCCCCACCAGGGTCAGCCAGCCGTCGGGGTCCCTGAGCCGCTGATCACGCCGCAGCCGCCAGTCTTCGATGGCCGACCGGTGGGTTTCGATATCCGTGCCAGATTCATCGCCGGCCACCAACAGCCGGGGTGCGCTCAGAGCCCAGGCCAGCAAGGTCACACTTGCCAGCAAAAGGGCCGGAATGGCCTTGTTCCCTGCCATCAAATTCATGATTTCACCCTGCCATAAATATCTTCGTAACGTACGATATCATCTTCGCCGAAGTAATCCCCGGTCTGGACTTCGATGAGGTGAACATCTTCGTTTCCAGGGTTTTCCAGCCGATGTTGCGTATCCACGGGAATAAAAGCGGATTCGTTGGCTCTCAGTATGAATTCCCGGCTAGCCAGACGAACCTTCGCTTCGCCCCGGATGACCGTCCAGTGTTCAGAACGACGATGATGCTTCTGCAAGGAAAGCACCTGGCCGGGTTTTACGATGAGACGCTTGACCTTGCAGTCATCCGCATCTTCGAGAATGCAGAAGCTGCCCCAGGGCCGGTGAACGGTCTGGTGAAAGTCCGCTGCATCGTGTTTCAGGTTGGTCAACTGTTCAACTACCTGTTTCACGTCCTGCGCATGCTCCCGGTCCGCGACCAGCACGGCGTCACCGGTATCAACGATCACCAGGTCATGCACGCCCACAGCGGCGACCAACCGGTCTCCACTTTGGACGAAACAATCCCGACTGCCGACCATCACGGCTTTTCCGTGTATGCGGTTGCCCGATTCGTCCGACTGGTAGAGTTCAGAAATGGCTTTCCACGAGCCAATGTCGCTCCACCCAAAATCGGCGCCAACGACTGCACAGTTGTCCGCTTTTTCCATGACCGCGTAATCTATCGAGTCGGCCGGGCAGTTGGCGAAGAGATCCATCGGTATTTCCATCGCGGGCGAACCCTTGTCCAGAGATTCCCAGCAAATAGACGCCGAGTCATAAATTGCCGGGGCATGTTTTTTCAGCGACTCCAGGTAGTTACGCGCCGTAAAACAGAACATTCCGGAGTTCCAGTCGTATTCGCCACTTTCGAGATAGCGCCGCGCGGTATTTTCATCCGGCTTTTCAACGAAGGCGGCCACCTTGTGACCGGTGGAGCCCTCGATCTGCGCACCCTTGCGGATATAGCCGTAACCCGTTTCCGCATGAGTGGGAAAAATACCGAACGTGACCAGGTAGCCCTCCCCGGCCAGCTTTCGGGCCTGCCCTACGGCAGTCACAAACCCGGGCTCGTCACGGATCAGATGATCCGCCGGCAGCACCAGCAGGACAGCGTCTGGTCCGGCCCGGTCTTGCAGGTAAAACGCGGCCAATGCGATGGCGGGCGCCGTGTTCCTGCCCATCGGTTCCAGCAGGAAGGGATGCTCGTGGCTCTCGCCTTTCAGCTTGTTGTACAGATCTCGGGTGTAAAAATAGTAATCGCGACTGGTGACGGTGAGCACCGGTGAGTCGCCGGCAACCATCAAGGCCCGCTTGAAGGTTTTTTCCGCCAGCGACTCACCGTCCAGCAACTGCATGAACGGCTTTGGATGCGCGCGGCGTGATACCGGCCAGAGCCGTGTTCCGGCGCCGCCTGACAATATGACGGGAACCAATATACCTGCTGCGCGCGGGTCATTCACTGTTCTGCAACTCCTGTAAACAAGCGGTGAGGGATTCGTTCAATCCACGCGGATTAATCTGGAACGTCTTTTGGATCAGGGTCGTATTCAGAACCGAGCGGGCAGGACGTTGCGCTGCTTGAGGGTATTCAGAGGAATCGACCGGCGTCGTTTCCGGAGATTTGTCCAGCAAGCCCACGGACTCAGCCGTTGTGAAGATCAGGCAGGCAAAGTCATACCAGGTTGTTACTGTTTCATCACAGTAGTGATACAGCCCATCCAGGCCGGATTCCTGCTTTTTTCCAATCAACTGGTTGATGATTTCATCCGAGACAGCGGCCAGGTTTCGCGCCCAGGTAGGGCAACCGGTCTGGTCTTTCACAATTTGTAGCGCAGGACGTTCTCGCGCTAGCCTCAGCATGCTCAGAACAAAGTTATTGCCATGTCCTGAATAGACCCAGGACGTTCGCAAAATGATCTGGCGGCATCGGCTGGCTTCGATGGCCCACTCTCCGGCCAACTTGCTTTCACCATACACATTCAGCGGGCCCGGTTGATCTTCTTCGCCGTATGGCTGCCGATTTTGGCCGTCGAAAACGTAATCCGTGGAGTAGTGAAAAAGCAGACCGCCATTGCGTTGCGTCCACCGAGCCAGGCAACCTGGAAGGTCGGCATTCAACCTGAACGCAGCCGATGAGTCTTTCTCTGCGGCATCGACCGCGGTGTAAGCACAGGCATTGACAATCAGATCGGGTTGCAACCGGTTCAACAGGATCTCAACCCGGTTCAAATCGCCCAGGTCCTGGTTCAGACGCATGGCGGAAGGCGGGCCGTCAAACTGCCGGTCCACCGATGTCACATCTCCCAATCCCTCCAGCAGTGGCTGAAGTTCCTGGCCCAATTGTCCGGCTGCGCCGGTCAGTAGAATCTTCATTCCGGCATAAGCGGCAGATCCGCCAGTTCGATATCTCTCAACAAGGGAGCCGTGCTGTCTTTCACCGACAGGCTTTGCGGCTGCAACGGCCAGTCAATACCGATATCCGGATCATCCCAAGCCACGACCTTGTCGTATTCCGCGCGAAACGGTGCAGTGACCATGTAGTTCAGCAATGCTTCATCGCCCAGAACACAAAAACCATGAGCAAAACCTTCTGGCACGTACATCTGGCGGTGATTCGTTGACGACAATTCGACGCCGGCCCACTGTCTGAAGGTAGGTGAATCGCTGCGAATATCGACGGCGACATCAAACACCCGCCCCTGGAGGACGGTGACCAGTTTGCCCTGAGGTTGTGGATGTTGGTAGTGCAATCCCCGGATCACTCCGGCAGCGGAAAGGGACACGTTCGATTGAACGAAGCGGTCTGGCAGGCCGACTGCACCGTAGCGTTCCGCATTCCAGGTCTCGAGGAAATAGCCCCTGTCATCACCATGCACGCTGGGTTCGGTGATGACCAGGCCGGGAATTCCGGTTTCTATCATTCTCATTGTTCCCTGCCCCGGCTCAGTATGGCCAGCAGATACTCGCCATAACCGCTTTTTTTCAGCGGCTGGGCCAGGGAACGCAGCTGTCCCTCGTCGATCCAACCCTGGAGGTAGGCAATTTCTTCCGGACAGGCTATTTTCAGGCCTTGCCGTGATTCGATGGTTTCGATGAAGCTGGCAGCCTGCTGCAGGGATTCATGGGTGCCGGTGTCCAGCCAGGCATAACCGCGACCCAGGCGTTCCAGGGAAAGGCTGCCTTCATCGAGGTAACAGCGGTTTAAATCTGTGATCTCGAGTTCGCCGCGTGTCGAGGGGGTGAGGCCCCGGGCAAATTGGCTGGCGCGGCCGTCATAGAAATAGAGGCCGGTAACGGCGTAATTGGAACGCGGATTGGAGGGCTTTTCATCGATCGAGACCACTCTCTGGCGGTCATCGAAGCCCACCACGCCGTATCGTTCGGGATCTTTCACCCAGTAACCGAACACGGTCGCGCCGGCTTCGCGCCGGGTTGCCCTTTCCAACACTTCGCCTAAACCCCCACCATGAAAAATGTTATCACCCAGGATCAGGCAGGATGGGCTGCCGTCCAGAAACGGTTCCGCAATGATCAGGGCCTGCGCCAGGCCATCCGGACTGGGCTGGACCGCAAATTCAAGCTGAATACCCCATTCACTGCCATCGCCCAGTAATTGTCTGAACAGGGATTGCTCATGCGGTGTCGTGATGACCATGATTTCGCGGATGCCTGCCTGCATCAACGTGGCGAGTGGATAATAAATCATGGGTTTGTCGTACACGGGCAACAACTGCTTGCTCACGACCCGGGTCAGCGGGTAAAGCCGTGTGCCACTGCCTCCGGCCAGGATGATTCCTTTTCTGGTCAAGGTATGTCTCCGCTGCTTGATGTGATCAAATGGAAATCTGAACCGAACTCCAGGCTCGAAATCAGACGCTGCCCTTGAGGCCCAGTCTTTGACCCTGGTAACTGCCGTCTTTCACCCGCTGCACCCATTCGGTGTTTTCCAGGTACCAGTCAATGGTCTCTTCCAATCCCTGCTCAAAATTGACCGCTGGACGCCAGCCGAGTTCGCTGCTCAGTTTACTGCAATCAATCGCGTAGCGCCTGTCGTGCCCGGGACGATCTGTCACATGTTTCACCAGGTTTCTCCGGGACCCTCGGGAAGTGTCCGGAAGTCGTTTATCGAGACCGTCGCAGATGGCATGCACCACATCAAGATTGGTGCGCTCCGAGGAACCTCCGACGTTGTAGACCTGGCCCGGATGTCCCTGATCGAGGACCGTGTTAATGGCGTCCACGTGATCATGCACGTACAACCAGTCGCGGACCTGCTGACCATCGCCATAAACCGGCAACGATCTGAACTCCAGCGCGTTCTGAATGATCAATGGAATCAGTTTTTCCGGGAACTGGAACGGACCGTAGTTGTTGGAGCAGTTGGTTGTCAGCGTCGGAAAACCATAGGTGTGATGAAACGCGCGCACCAGATGATCTGAACTGGCCTTGGAGGCCGCATAGGGCGAATTGGGCGCGTAGGGCGACTTCTCAGTAAACGCTCCCGTGGCGCCGAGACTGCCGTAGACTTCGTCGGTCGACACGTGCAGAAAGCGGAAGGCCGATCGGACCGGTTGGGACTGCTGGTTCCACCAGTCGAGTGCGCATTGCAGCAGATTGAGGGTGCCAACCACGTTGGTGCGGACGAATTCCGCGGGACCGTCAATTGAGCGATCCACATGGCTCTCGGCCGCAAAATTGATTACTGCATCCGGCGCATACTGCGCCAGCAACTCGGTCACCAGCGCGGTGTCGCCTATATCGCCGTGCACAAAAACGTGGCGATCATCCGCTTGCAGGGAACCCAGTGTGTCCAGGTTTCCAGCGTACGTCAGCAGGTCCAGATTGATGACCCGTAATTGGGCGTTCTGGTACAGGTTGCGTAAGACGAAATTGCCGCCGATAAAACCGGCCCCACCGGTTACCAACAGGGTGCGCACTATCTATCCCGGCCGATCTAGAATGGTATGTCGTCTTCGGCGAAACCGTCATCCACAGGTTCAGCCTGCTGCCTGGGCGCTGCCGCCCGGTTGGAAGACTGTTGCGGTGAACCAGAATCACGAAAGCCGGATTGCCGTGCCGGCTGGCTATCGCTGTCCCCACCCCGGCTGCCAAGCATTTGCATTTCGTTGGCGATGATTTCTGTCGTGTAGCGATCTTGCCCGCTCTGGTCCTGCCACTTATTGGTTCGAAGTGACCCCTCTATATAAACCTGACTGCCTTTTCGCAGATATTCGCCAGCGATCTCCGCCAGGCGGCTGAAAAACACGACCCGATGCCACTCGGTGCGTTCCTGATTTTCACCGGTCTGCTTGTCGCGCCAGGTTTCACTGGTTGCCAGCCTGATATTGGTTATGGCGGCACCACCTGCCGTATATCGGGTTTCCGGATCGGCTCCGAGATTTCCCACCAGAATTACTTTGTTAACACCACGTGCCATCAGGCACCTCCTACTTTAGTTTGACTGAAGTTTATCACAGTCAGTGTGCATCGCTTGTCAGAAAATACCGCTTCGATACGGCTTGCAACACCCCGCTCCACAACAGGCAGGCGCCGGCTGCTACCAGGAGCGCGGACCCGCTTCCCAACCGGCCCAGCAGGCTGCCCCCTGTTACCCCCCCGACAAAGGCGCCAAGGAACTGGAACGTGCTGTACAGTCCCATTCTTCGGCCTCGTCCCCGGGTGCCACTGATCCGCGAAAGCAGTGAAGGCATGCCGGCTTCCAGGAGGTTGAACCCCACGAAATACAGAACCAGCAGCAAGCCCAACTCGAATACCGGCAGTTTTAGCGCAATGAGTCCCAGGGACAGCGACAAGGCCAGGAAGGATAGGGGAAGCATTCGATGCTCGGAAAGACTTTTGCCCATCTTTCTCAGCATGGGCCACATGATCAAGACCGATATCACCATGGTCGGAACGTAAATTTTCCAGTGATCTCTCAATAAAAAGGCGTACTCGCCAACCAGCATGGGCGGTAACACCACGAACAGCATGGTCATCACGGCGTGCAGCAGGAAGACACTCAGGGCCAACAGCCGCACCGGTTTCATGTCGACTGGCCCTGATTCGGCTTCCGCCATGGGCAAGGACTGCATTTTGGGTGTGAGAAAAATCAATAGAATACCGCACACGCCCAGGATAGAAGTTACCCAGAACAGACCATTCAGGCCGACCAATGAGGCAAGCGGAACCGACACCATTATCGACAGGAGGAAGGCTCCTCCAATGCCAATCCCGATGATGGCCATGCTGATTGAACGTCGCTCCGGGCGGGTAAAATCCGCTGCAAACGCCAACGCCACGCCCGCAATGGCTCCACATCCCTGGAGGGCACGGCCGATGATCAACTGCGGCATTGAGTCGGCCAGCGCCGCCACCACGCCACCCGAAGCGAACAAGGCCATTCCCATCAACAGGACCGGCCGGCGGCCCCATCGATCGGACAACCAGCCAAACGGCTGTTGCAGCGAGGCCTGGGTGAGGCCATAGATTCCCACCGCGATGCCCCCCATCTGCGGTGTGAAGCCCGGGATGTCCTGCGCCAGCACCATGAACACGGGCAAAATGAGGAACAGCCCGAGCATGCGAAATGCAATCACGGTCGAAAGTGTGAAAGCCAGTTTCAATTCCCTGGGACGGTTTTCTTCGGCGGTCAAATGCTGAACTTCCCTGGATTTCATTGTTTTATTATTCGGGGCGATCAAACGGAAGTGCGATTATAGGATGTCCTGCTTTGTGTTCAAACCGGGCAGACCTATAATGTGTCTTTTTCCACTCAAGGCATAGAATGAACCAGTCCAGTGCTCCGGCCGAAATGGCTGAAGAGCAAATCGATATCCGCCCCGTTTTCGACCTGTGCGACAGCGACATGTCCTCGGTCAATTCGCTGATTCGGGACAGCCTCGATTCCAATGTCGTGCTGATCCGGCAGATTGCGGAATACATCATCGGTTCCGGCGGTAAACGATTGCGGCCGATGCTGGTTATTCTGGCCAGCCAGGCCTGTGGCTACCGGCAGAAACATCATATCAAACTGGCTGCCATTATCGAATTCATCCATACCGCCACGCTTCTGCATGATGACGTGGTGGACGAATCAGAACTGCGGCGGGGCAAGGAATCCGCCCACGCGGTCTGGGGTAATGCAGCCAGCGTGCTGGTCGGCGACTTTCTGTATTCCCGAAGCTTTCAGATGATGGTCGATATCGACTCCATGCGGCTCATGGAGATCCTGTCCGATGCAACCAACACAATCGCTGAAGGTGAAGTGGAGCAGCTATTGAACATGCATGATCCCGAAGTCAGCCGTGATCGCTATTTCAGTGTCATCGAGAAAAAAACCGCGAAACTGTTTGAGGCCGCCTGTCAGCTGGGCGCGGTATTGGCCGGCAAACCTGAATGGGAGCTTGCACTGGCGGAATTTGGACGAGAACTGGGGGTTGCCTTCCAGGTGGCTGATGACGTGCTTGATTACATGTCCGACGCCGACACGCTGGGAAAAAACTCCGGCGATGACCTGGCCGAAGGAAAACCCACATTGCCCCTCATCCTTTGCCGCGACCAGGCCTCGCCAAATGCACGTCAGCTTATCGACAACGCGATATTGCAGGGCGATCTGAAGCAACTGGACCACATCGCCTCGATGATCCGTGATTCCGGCGCGCTGGAACAGGCCATGCAAACTGCCCGTAACCGGGCCAATGCAGCATTGGCGGCACTGGAACCCATTCCCGCCTCTGCCTGGAAAGAGGCCATGCAGAGCCTGGCCCGCTACAGCGTTACCCGGAGCTACTAGCATCAGGTCAAATAAGACCCGACCTGTTGCGGGCTAGCCCAGAACTTCATTCCAGGCTGAAATTCGCTCTGCCTGGCTTTCAAGCAGCGATTCAGCACCGGTGATTTCGACGGATTCGATGACATCGCCCACACTGATCGCGTTGACCACATCCTGGTCACTGCTGTCGATAACGGCTCCGAAAACGGTGTGTCGACCGTCCAGCCAGGGTGTTTCCACGTGCGTGATAAAAAACTGGCTTCCGTTCGTGCCCGGCCCGGCATTCGCCATCGACAGGATGCCCGGCGCATCATGCTGCAATTCAGGCGTGCATTCGTCTTCAAACCGATAGCCGGGCCCGCCCGTGCCGCTGCCGTGGGGGCAACCACCCTGGATCATGAAATCCGGGATAACACGGTGGAAAGTCAGGCCATCGTAATAACCCCGATTTGCAAGATTGACGAAATTAGCGACCGTTATCGGCGCTTTTTCTGCAAATAATTCCAACTTGATGTCACCTTGACTCGTGCGCATGACCGCGCTGACAGTTTGCACTGCTTCATTCATCCTGCTCATCTCCTGGTTGATTACAATTCGTGAAACTTTTCACTACAAATCCGTGTCTATCCTACCAAGGCCGCGGGATGGTCTCTCCCTCAAACCAAACAGGGCAAACTCTGCACTCCTCACCCCTGACCCGCGGCCTGTTTTTTTACCCGTCAATTCTCTTTCAGAACACATCCCACTCATCCAGTTCAAAGCCGCACTGTCGGGTGAACTGCCGGCCCCTGTCGCGGTAGTCCCGGAATCTGGGAAAGCTGGGGGCACCCGGTGAAAGCAGAACCACCCCCCCCTCCGGTGTCAGCCGTCGTGCCCACTCGATGGCTTCATCCAATCCGGATGCCTGATGTAGACCATTTTTCGGTTTGACCTGCTCAGCCCGCATCGTGTCCAGGATCCGGGGTCCATTGTCCGGTATGGCGATGACGGCGCAAAGCGCGGCTCGCCGGAATGATTCCATATATGGTGCCCAGTCGAGCCCCCTGTCAAGCCCTCCGACGATGATCGTGATGTTTTCCCCGAAGAACGCGCGCAACGCCGCCTCGGCGGACACCGGTGTGGACGAAATGCTGTCGTTGCAGAACCGGACGCCCGAGCACTCGCCAATCATTTGCAACCGGTGCGGCAATCCGCGGAAATCACTCAAAGAGCGGGCAGCCCGGTCCAGATCGCAACCGGTAAATTTGGCGGCAGTCAGTGCGGCCGCTGCATTGGCCAGATTATGTTGACCGGGAAGGCTTCGGGCCAGCGACAAGGGAAGAACCTGTGATCCATTGAAGAGAAGCGAGCCGGAAACACGAATACCTTCATCGGAATTAAACCAGCAGGCGGCTTCGAACCCGGACAGTTCATCGACCAAAGCTGGATCTGACGCATTCAGAATGAGGTGATCAGGTTTGCACAACCGGGCAAGTCGGAGCTTGTCCCGCCGGTAAACCGATTCACTTCCATGCCAATCCAGGTGTTCAGCGCTCAGGTTAAGAAATACTCCCACTGTCGGCCTTGCCTCCAGGTCTGCCAGTTGGTAGCTGGAGAGTTCGATCACCCACCAATCGACACCCCGGTCGTCGCAATCGAGCAGAGGCAGGCCAATATTTCCAGCGAGACGAACCTGAAACCCACAGCGTCTCAATGTATGCGCAATCATTGCCGAAGTGGTGCTCTTTCCTTTTGTTCCGGTCACGCAGATGGTTTTTGCATCCTGATGTGCGGAAAACCACAGATTGCTCGGTGTGGTGAATTCAACGCCGGCCGTTCGCGCCTGTAGCAACTCAGGTCGGTACAGGCTGATGCCGGGCGAGCGAATCAGAACCTCGTATTGTTCCAGCCGCGCTTGCGACAGGGGCCGGATCAACAGTTCATCCATTTCATGAAGCTGCGTCCTAATGTTGCTTTCGGGAGCTGATTCGGAAATGAGTGTCAGCGCCATGCGAGGTGAAAGTGCCCGCAAGTATTTTGCGGCCGCCAGGCCCTCACGGCCGGCTCCGAGTATCGCTACCCGGCGATTGGTGAGCTCGATCGGGTTCACGTTGCCACCGCTTCAGGCCAACATGCGCTGTAAATCATCGGGAATGAAATGACGGCTCGAGGGCCTCAGCAAATCCTGCATATCCGGCACTTCGACCCGGTCCAGTTCGGGTGCCAGCCTCTTGACCACGGCGTGATTTTTCCAGGCGGGATCACGCGCCAGTGCGTTCAGCGCAGCCCTGCTCTCTCCTGCCTCACCCACGCATTCGAATGGTTTGTCCCGACCTAGCCCGCACAATGCCCGGAAGCCATCAGCCTGGTCTTCCCGGGCCAGCAAATCGCCTCCCATGATGGCTGCCACCTCAT
>Ga0210063_1000254_pt1 | contig 17685 bp, 11 predicted proteins | sample Muzzi_PWA_D1_FD_185529 | JGI IMG/M metagenome (GOLD analysis project Ga0210063, IMG submission 185529) | Wetland microbial communities from San Francisco Bay, California, USA, that impact long-term carbon sequestration - Muzzi_PWA_D1 (SPAdes) | ecosystem: Environmental > Aquatic > Marine >... | reverse complement strand
CCGCCGTAGACCAGGGCATTGCAGTAGGCGATGATCTCCGGCCGGCAGCGCCGGTGCTCGCTCAGGAAGATGCCGTCGCCCCCCGCCCGCCGCGCCGCCGTGGTGGTGAAGGCGGTGGCGCCATGGGCGGCGGCCATCAGATTGCCGCCGTGGGCCCGGTGACTGGAGGGCACCTCCAGCGCTCCGGCGTTGCCCCCGTCCACGGCCCGGCTCACACTCCACACCGGTTCGATCTGGTGCACATCCCCCACCACCACCGCCCGCTTCGCCAGGGCGAAGACCGCCCCGGCGACCTCTGGAGCCGCCTGCCCCGCCTCATCGACGATCAGCAGATCCAGGGTGTCGGCAGACTGGGGCTTCCACGGCGCCACTCCCGGGGCCATGTAGAAGGTGGAGACAAAGCACGGCATCAGCATGGCCAGACGGCGCAGGGTGCCGTCCTGGGTCTCCCTCGCGCCGTCGGCGAGGGACTGCTCCGCCAGTAGCCATCGGCCCTCCCAATAGCGCCCGGCGAGGAGGAAGAGGCGATGCCGCAGGGTGCAATCCAGCAGACCGGCGAGCCACTCCGTCCAGTCCATGCCCTGGGTCGTCCCCAGGGGGTGCCCCGACGGCAAGTCCTCCCGCAACGGCTGGAGGGCTTCCTGGAAGGCCTGGACCGCCTCCCGCTGGGTTTGCAGCCGGGCGATTTGCTCCTCCAGGCGCTCCTGCTGCCGCCAGACAAACTCGGGGACAAAGCCCCGGGGGTTCTGCCATCGATCGGCGGGCAAGGGCGGTAAGGGCAGGTTCCGGGCTTTCAGGGGAGCGGTCAGCTCGCGGTAGTTAAAGCCCCGATACGTGGAGAGAAAAAACAGCAGCCGTTGTAAGACCGGGGCCTCGCGGAACGCGGCCTTGACGGCATCTTCCGCCGCGCGGCCACCAGATTCTGGAGCAGGGTGGTCTTGCCCGTGCCCGGCGGGCCATCGACGGCCAGCAAGGCCCCCTCCCCCACCTCCAGGAAGGCGTGCACCGCCCGCCGCTGGGAAGGGCTGAGGCCGAAGTCCGCCCCCATCTGCCCCAGGTGACGCTCCACGCCCGGGCCGACCAGGGCCGTCGCCGGGGGTGCGGGACGGCTCTTCCCCCCCTGGATGAGCCGCCGCACCAAGGGTGGCACCGCAGAGATGGGCCTCTCCCCCAGCCCCCGCAGACGGTCGTAGAGTTTCAACAGCCGGAATCCGGCCCCCTGCTCCCCATCCCAGAGCAGGGCGATAGGGGCGCGGAGCCGGTAGCCGGGAGGAAGGTCCGCCTCGAGGGGGCCGCCGTAGACCGCCTCGATCATCCCCGCCGTCTGGGACCAGAGAACCTCCCACTCCCCGTCCGGGGTTGGTGCCGCGGTCAGGAAAGCATCCAGCGCCGCCACCGTGCCGAACGTCACCGGCGCCCCGGCCACGGGTTCCAGGTAGGCACGGTCGAACCACGGCAGGACGCCCTCCTGGCCCCGCAGTTGCCCGTCCTGATCCACCCGCGCCGCGATCCACAGGGGGCACACCGGCCCCCGCGGACGCACCTTCTTGCCGTGCTCGACCTGCGGCGCGAGGGGATAGGGGCAGAGGAGAATCCCGGCCTCGTCGGCCATCGCCTCACCCTCCTCCCCCGCCGGATCCGCCCCGTCGGCCCGTCGCCGGTAGGGTTTGCTGCGCCCCAACCGTCGGGTCTCCGCCCGGAGGATCTGCTCCGTGGTCTCGACGCTCAGCTGCCCTATCTCAAGTTGCGCGGCGGTGAGAGGGAAAAGCTCGGAACGGTCATTCAGCGAGGGGCTCTGGCGCTGCCCATCCGCCAGGGAAGTGCGCCAGTAGTGGAGAATCTGTTGGATGTCCAGGCTCATGAGGAGGACCCATTGTAAGGGACGCGGTATCCTCTGGAGCATGTTGGAAGCCCACCAGGTGTCGAAATACTTTCCCGGCAAGGGAGACGCCGACGGCGTCACCGCCCTGGACGCCGTGGACTTGACCGTCGCCGCCGGGGAGACCGTGGCGCTGATCGGCGAGAGCGGCTCCGGCAAGACCACCCTGCTGCGGCTGTTCAACCGCATGACCACACCCACCACGGGCACGGTGCGCGTGGAGGGGCAAGACGTGGCGGGCCTCGATCCCATCCCCCTACGCCGCCGCCTGGGCTACGTGCAGCAGGAGGGCGGCCTGATCCCCCACTGGACGGTGCGGCGCAATGTGGAACTGGTGCCCCGGCTGCTGGGCTGGTCCCGGGAGCGGCGACGAGACCGGGGGGCGGAAGTCCTGGACCTGATGGGGCTACAGGCGTCGGACTACGGCGAGCGCTACCCTTCCGAGCTTTCCGGCGGCCAGCGCCAGCGCGTCGCCCTGGCCCGGGCCGTGGCCGCGGACCCGCCGGTGATCCTGCTGGACGAACCCTTCGGCGCCCTCGATGCCCTGACCCGGCGGGCGCTGCAACAGAGCTTCCAGGCCCTGCAACGCCGCCTGGGCAAGACCCTGCTGCTGGTCACCCACGATCTGGACGAAGCCCTGCTGCTGGCGGATCGGGTGGGGGTCATGCAGGGCGGGAAGCTGTTGCAATTGGCCGCACCGGAAGCGTTGCTGGCGGCACCGGGGGATCCGTATGTGGCCTCGTTGTTGGAGATGCGGCGAGGAGGGTTCAGGCCCTCAATCCCCCCCTCTCTTGGAGAACGGACTGTCGCCGGGACCCCGGGTTCACACCCGGGGCTACCCAAGGGCACCCTGAAGGGTGGGGAAAGGGCACGATGAAGGCTTCACCCCATTCTTCAAAAGGGGCTATTCGAAGAATGGGTGCGGACCCTTCCCCCTCCCCCCTCGCCCTTTGGGAGAGGGGGGCCAGGGGGGTGAGGGTCCTCCTCCTCTTCCTTCTCTGCCTCCCTCTCCCCGCCCCCGCCCAGCCCGCCGAGCCCGCCCCCACCATCACCATCGGCAGCAAGAATTTCGCCGAAAGCCGTCTCCTGGGGGAACTCTTCGCCCAACTCCTGGAGGCGCGCACGGATCTCCGGGTGGAGCGAAGCTTTGGCCTCGCCGGGACGCAGGTGTGCTTCGAGGCCCTCAAGAGCGGCGCCATCGACCTGTACCCGGAATACACCGGCACGGGGTTGGTCAGCATCCTGGGTCGCGAACCCGGTGGCGGCTCCCCCGGGGAGACCCTGGTCCGGGTGCGGCGGGAATTCCTGCAACGGTGGGATCTCCACTGGCTGGCCCCCCTGGGCTTCGAAAATGCCTACGAGATCGCCGTGCCCCAGGCCCTGGCGGAAGCCCGGGGTTTGCGGACCCTCTCCGATCTGGTACCCATCGCCGGGGACTTGACGGCGGGCTTCGGCTATGAATTTGTCGAGCGGGGGGACGGGCTGCCGGGGTTGCGGGAGGTCTACGGCCTGGACTTCGCCCGGGTGCAGACGCTGCAACAGGCCCTCAAATACCAGGCGGCGGGGGCGGGGCAGGTGGACGCCCTGGATGTCTACACCACCGACGGTCGCCTGCTGACCTATGCCCTGAGGGTGCTGGAGGACGACCGGGGTTTCTTCCCGCCCTACCAGGCGGTGCCCCTGGTGCGCGGGGAAACGCTGCGCCAGCATCCGGAGGTGGGCGCGGTGCTGGCGCTGCTCGCCGATGCCCTGGAGGAAGCCACCATGCGGCAGCTCAATTACCGGCTGCAGGAGGGGCAGGAGAGCGAGGCCACGGTGGCCCGCGATGCCCTCCGAGCCCTGGGGCTGATCGCGGGGGGCAAGGTCCTGAACGAAGAGCCCCCGGCGGAAGGTTTTCTACCTTACCTCTGGCAGCAGCGGAGCACCCTCGGCACTCGCACCCTGGAGCACCTGGGTTTGACGGCGGTGGCGTTGGGCTGCGGCATCCTGCTGGCGGTGCCCCTGGGGCTCCTGCTGGAACGCCGCCGCACCGTGGCGGAACCGGTGATTCGCGCCGTGGGGCTTTTGCAGACGGTGCCGTCCCTGGCCCTCCTGGCCTTCATGGTGCCGCTCCTGGGCATCGGGGTCCTGCCAGCACTGGTGGCGTTGTGGCTGTACTCCCTCTTCCCCATCCTCCGCAACAGCTACACCGGGGTGCGGGACGCCGACCCTCTGGCCGTCGAATCCGCCGTCGCCCTGGGGATGACCCCCGGCCAGATCCTGCGCCAGATTCGCCTCCCCTTGGCCACCCCGGTGATCCTGGCGGGGATCCGCACCGCCGGGGTCCTCACCGTCGGCACCGCCACCCTCGCCGCCTTCATCGGTGCCGGGGGCCTGGGCGAGCCCATCATCACCGGCCTCCAACTGGGCGACCACCGCCGCATCCTGGCCGGAGCGATTCCCGCCGCCCTGCTGGCGCTGGGACTGGATGCTCTGCTGGGGGCGGTGGAACGGGCGTTGCGACCCCGGGGGTTGAAAGGGTGAGGGTAACCAGGGGGCAAGGTCTGGCGCCGGGTAGGGTACTATTGCGAGATGCTCTCCGGCTTCAGAAGTCGTCCCCTCAAGAGATTTTTTGAGAAGGGCGATGCTCGTGGTTTGCAGCCGGATCATGTGCCCAAGATCCGGCGTATCCTGGCGCGTCTCAACGCAGCGACGGCGCTGCGCGATCTCGACTCCCCCGGTTTCCGCTTGCATCCTCTGAAGGGAGACCGGCAAGGCCAATGGGCCATCGACGTCAGCGCTGCCTGGCGCATTACGTTCCGCTTTGATGGCCAGAATTGCTACGATATCGATTATGAGGATTACCACTGAGGAGTTCACACCATGATGCACAATCCGCCCCACCCGGGCGAGATTCTCCAGCAGGACTACCTGGAACCCTTGGAACTATCTACCGCCAAGGTTGCTTCCGGGCTTGGCATCAGTCGGCGGAGCTTGGCAGAGATCCTGAAGGGTCGCCGCAATGTGACCCCCGCCATGGCTTTGCGCCTCGGCCAGGCCTTTGACACGACCCCGGAATTCTGGATGAACCTCCAGTCACAATATGAACTGTGGCAAGCACAGCAAGAGGCGCACCTCGAAAAGGTCACCGTGTTCCATACCCCGTCCCCCCATCCCGCGCACTGACAGCCCGTGGCAAAACTCGCGCCGCGCTCCGGGCGGGCCTTTTCAGCCAGATCGGCGTTGGAAAATCTCGCCAGATCTCGGATATTCCTGCGATTTTCCGCCTTGATCTGGCTGAAAATTCCTCGCTCTCGCATGCGACCGACTTTCGTCACGGGCTGCTAAACACCAAAGGCGGCCCCGGAGGGCCGCCTTCAATCCTGCCGACAGCGCGAAAACTCAGCCCGCCGCGATCAGCTCCGCGCGACTGAAGAAGAAGGCCACCTCGTTGGCGGCGTTCTCCGGGGAGTCGCTGCCGTGGATGGCGTTCTGCTCGATGTCGGTGCCGTAGAGGTTGCGCACGGTGCCCGTCTCCGCCTTGGTGGAGTCGGTGGCGCCCATCACCTGGCGCAGGTGGGCGACGGCGTTGTCCCGCTCCAGGGCGGCGGGGATCACCGGTCCGCTGGTCATGAACTTCACCAGCTCGCCGTAGAAGGGGCGCTCCTTGTGCACCTCGTAAAACGCCTTCGCCTGGTCCTCGGTCAGCCGCAGCTTCTTGAGGCACCGGACGGTGAAGCCCTCGGCCTCCAGATGGGCCAGGATCTTCCCGGCGTTGCCCGCCCGGACGCTGTCAGGTTTCAGAATCGTCAAAGTAGTTTGCATATCTCGTCCTTATCATGTTGCCTTTTTCAGGTTCCCCCTCCCCAGTCTTCTCGATAAAGCGAGGAGGGGGTCAGGGGGTGAGGGTCAGAGTGCCTTCTGCATCGTCGTTCCCAGTTCCGCCGGGGATTCCACCACGTGGATCCCGGCCTGCTTCATGGCTTTCATCTTGGCTTCCGCCGTGCCCTGGCCCCCGCTGACGATGGCCCCGGCGTGGCCCATGCGGCGACCGGGAGGGGCGGTGCGCCCGGCGATGAAGCCGACCACGGGGCGGTTCTTCAAATCCCAGTTCTCCGCCAGCCAGGCGGCGGCATCTTCCTCGGCGTTGCCGCCGATCTCACCGATCATCACCACCCCCGTCGTGTCGCCGTCCTCTTTGAAGGCGGTGAAGGCGTCGATGAAGCTGGTGCCGTTGACCGGATCGCCGCCGATGCCGACGCAGGTGGACTGGCCCAGCTTCAGATTGGAGAGCTGCCACACCGCCTCGTAGGTCAGGGTGCCGGAGCGGCTGATGACGCCGATCTTGCCGGCATGGTGGATGTGCCCGGGCATGATGCCGATCTTCGCCTGACCCGGCGAGATCACCCCCGGGCAGTTGGGACCCACCAGCCGGGAACCGGGGTTGTCCCGCAGCACCGCCTTGACGGTCAACATGTCGTTGACCGGAATGCCTTCGGTGATGCAGCAGATCAGCTCGATCCCCGCGTCCGCCGCTTCCATCACCGCGTCGGCGGCGAAGGGGGGCGGCACGAAGATCATCGAGGCGTTGGCGCCGGTTTGCTCCCGGGCTTCCTCCACGGAATCGAAGACCGGGATGCCCTGCACGTCCTGGCCGCCCTTGCCGGGGGTGACTCCGGCCACCACCTGGGTGCCGTAGTCGCGGCAACCGATGGCGTGGAATTCGCCCTCCTTGCCCGTGATGCCCTGGACCAGCAGACGCGTGTCGTTATTCACCCAGATCGCCATCACGCACCCCCTTTGGCCGCGGCCACGGCTTTCTCGGCGGCGTCCGCCATGTGGGCCGCCACGATGAAATCAAAATCCGCGTCTTGCAAGATCTGGCGACCCTGTTCCACGTTGGTCCCTTCGAGGCGCACCACCACCGGTACCTTGACGGTGTCGCCCAACTCGGTCAGGGCGTCCACCACCCCGCGGGCGATGCGGTCGGTGCGGGCGATGCCGCCGAAGATGTTGATCAACACGGCCTTGACGTTGGGATCCGAGATGATGATGCGGAAGGCGTTGGACACCGCTTCCTGGCTGGCGGAGCCGCCCACGTCCAGGAAGTTGGCGGGCTCGCTGCCATACAGCTTGATGATGTCCATGGTCGCCATGGCCAGGCCCGCGCCGTTGACCATGCAACCGATCTCACCATCCAGGTTGATGTAGTTGAGGCCGAACTTCCCCGCTTCCACCTCCAGCGGGTCCTCCTCGTGGACGTCGCGCATCGCCTGCACATCCTTGTGGCGGAAGAGGGCGTTGTCGTCGAAGGCCATCTTGGCGTCCAGGGCGATGACGTTGCCCTCGCCATCGACGATCAGCGGGTTGATCTCCGCCAGGGAGCAATCCATGGCCATGTAGCACTGGGTCAGGGCGGTCACCAACTTGGCGCCCTGCCCCACCTGCTTGCCGGTGAGCCCCAGCCGCCGGGCCACCTTGCGGGCCTGGTAGGGCTGGAGGCCCAGATGGGGGTCGAAGGCCTCGCGGACGATGGCGTCCGGGTTCTCCTCCGCCACCTCTTCGATCTCCATGCCACCCGCGGCGGAACCCATCACGATGGGCTTGCCGATCTCCCGATCCAGGAGCACGGCGAGGTAGATTTCGCGCTCGATATCGCTCAGCTCGGCCACCAGGATCTTGCGCACCTTCTGGCCCTCGGGGCCGGTCTGGGGGGTGACCAGTTGCATCCCCAGGATGGCGCGGGCCTGTTTCTCCGCCTCCTCGGGCGACTTCGCCAGCTTGACGCCGCCGCCCTTGCCGCGACCTCCGGCGTGGATCTGCGCCTTGACGACGCATTGGCCGCCCATATCCTCACAGATCCGGCGCGCCTCCTCGGGGCTCTCGGTCACCTCGGCCCGGGGCACCGGCACCCCGAAGCGGGCGAGGATCTCCTTCGCCTGGTACTCATGGATCTTCAAAACATCCTCCTTGGGACTTGTGAACTCGACTCTCTTGGGTGCGGGAGCGAGACGGCCCCGCGTTGCGGGCGCCGACTGGCCCGGGGATCTTACCACACCGACGCCGCGCTGCGGCGAGGGCAGGGTACAATGAGGGCTCGCCCAACCTAGAAGGGTAAAGCCCGGTCCAGACCGTGGGATAGATCGAGAGGTCGCCTCACAGGACGGGGAATCCCGCTGTCGGGTTATCCAATCCTGAGGAGGAAGTACCGTCATGTCCGTCCCTTCGTCTGTCCCGTACCCTGCGCCGCCGCATCGAAGTCCCCCTCGAACCTTCAACATCCTGTCGCCCCCCGGGCGCAGCACCGCGCTCAGTGCCGTGCTGTTGCTGGTCGGGCTGCTGGGGTTCCCCACCGCGGCCCCGGCCCAGGACCGGCGGGCCGCCGCGCTGGCCTGGCCCAACCTGGTGGAGCCTTTCTCCCAGGGACCCACCACCGCCGCCGAATGGGGGGATGGGCTGGTCTATTTCGGTCGGGGAGCCGCCGCGGGCCTCTTTGATCGCCAGCAGGGGCAGCGCTTCGTCCTGGAAAGCCCCCAGGGTCCCCTGGACGCGGTGGTGGAATGGGATGGGGACAATCTGTTGGCCTTCCAGGGAGACCGGTTCTTCTGGTACTCGAAGAGTCGGCTGACTTTCGATTTCGGCGGCACGCTGCGGGATTGGAGCCTGCCGGCGAGCTGGCTGCGGGTGGATGCCGGTCTCCTCGCCACTCCCTCCGCCATGCTTCTGTTCTCCAACAGTGGCGGTGGCCAATACCTGATCCTGGATCCGACGAGCCTGCGGATCACCGGCCCCTTCCAACTCCAGGACTGGCCCCAATGGCCCAAGAGCTGGACCGCCGTGGACGCCGCCCTCAACCGCGGTGATGGCGTCTTCCTCTTCTTCAGTGGTGGCGAGATGTTGATCTGGGACCCGACGGGGGAGCAATTCGTGGGAGGTGGTCCCCTGCTGCTGGACGGTCTGCCCTCGGTGGGCGGCGGGGTGCACCTGCTGCGGCCCGGGGCCTCCACCGCGGTGGCTGGAGCCCCCCGGCCACCCGCCCCACCAGGGCGACCAGGACCGCCAACACCGACAGCACCGGCAGCTCCGGCAGCTCCGGCAGCTCCGGCAGCAGGGTCCCCTCCAGCGATCGCCACCAACCCGATCCCGGAACCGTCCGCTCCCGTCACCTTCCCCTTCGCCGCACTGCCTATCGAGATCACCGCCGCGGTGAATTGGGCACCCGGTACCTGGCTCCTCTTCCATCCGGACGGCAGGGCCGGTTACCTGGACCTGGACGGCACCTACGAGGCGGTTGAGGGTTGGGACCTGCCCATCGATGCCGCTCTCTGGTACGACACCCAGAGCATCCTGCTGTTCAGCGGCGACTCCTGGACGAGTCTCGATCCGGAGACCGCCGAGGTGGCCGAAGAGTGGCAGCCCCTCTCCCAGTGGGGGGTGCCGGAAAGTTGGGATTATGTCGATGCCGCCGTGCGCACCGACCCCTTCACCCTGGTGCTCTACCGGGATGGCGAGGCGTTCTCCATCTTCCCGGCGGACAACACCGTGGCGGGCCCGGTGCCCCTGACGGCGCTGGAAGCCTGGCCCGTCGCCTGGGCCGACGGCGTGGACGCGGCCCTGAGTTCCTTGGATGGTCGGCTCTACTTCTTCCGCGGCCAGGAGGTGCTTCGCCTGGACTTCCAGCCGGAGATCCAGAACTGGGGCTTCGGTCAGGGGCCGGAGCGCTATGCGGCGCGGTTTGCCGCCGATGCCGCCGAGGCCGCCGATGCCGCCGATGCCGCCGCGCCGTCTCCGGACGTGATCCCCGACGCCCAGGCCCGGCTGGGGCTCCCCTGGGAAGATGTCCCCGAGGGCCTCACCGCCGCCGTGGGCTGGAGCAGCGAGGCCATTCTGCTCTTCTCCCCGGTCGAGTCCGGCATGCTGAACCTCGCCGACCACACCTACCAGCCGGGAGATTCCGGCCCCGTGGTGATCGATGCCGCGGAGTGGTTCGCCGAGGGCCAACTGTTGCTGGCTTCCGGCGCCGAGACCTCGACCGTGGATCTGGCCGCGGGGCTCCAATCCGAACCCGTCCCCCTCGCCGACCTGGGCCTGGCCTGGGACCGGGTGGATGCCATGGTTCAGTGGACGGATACGGAGTTGCTGTGGCTCTCCGGCGCCGAATTCACTCTCTACGACCCGGTGGCGAACACCGCCACCCCGGCGGCCCCCCTCACCACGTTGGGGCTGACCTGGCCCGAAGACCGCGTCGGCCAGGTCCAGGCGGCCTTTAACCTGGGCGAAGCGGGGCTCTACTTCGTGCGCGATGGTCAGGTGCTGGTGGTGGATTTCCCTTCCCGGGCGGTGCTTCCCCTGGGGGCCTATGGCACTGCGCCGGGGACCGCCGGGGAAGAACCCCACGGGGCGGCTCCGGAAGAGACCGAAGAGGGCCCCGAGACGGCGGTCGATGCGGACATCGCGTCCCCGGATCTATCCGGCGTCTGGACCCGCAACGACGCCCCCGCGCCCCAGGTCCGGGGAGATATCTGCGCCACCCGCGAAGTCTCCGTGCGCCCCGTGCCGCTGGCCACGATCGTCAAGGCGGACCGAGAGAATCCCTTGCTCACCTGGGCCGCCGAGAGGCTGAATCTTGCTTTGTCCCCGGAAGCCGGGGGGGAGGGGGGTGTCGAGGCCATCGCGGTCGAGAACCTTCCCGGGTTGCGCGCTCCCGACCGGCCCGATGGCGCCTGGTGGCAGTCGTTGGCCGGGGAGTGGAGCGACCCCTCGGCGGGCGGCTCCCTGACCCTCGTCCGAGCACCCGCCGTCAACCGCCTCTATCAATTCTACATTCCTGAAGCCGCGTCACAGGGGGAGTGGGTGCCCTTCACCGACGTGGAAGACTGCCCAACTCCCGCGGGCACCTACCAGCAAAGGGAGATTTTCGGACGCGCTCTATTGGAGTTCCAGGAGGGCTCCGTGAGCCTCCTCTGTCATCCCACGACCCAGCCGAAAAGGCTGTCTTGCAGCGCCGACTGCGGGGCCACCATCCGTCTCCTCGACATCGAGACCCTGGACGCCATCCGGGTCACGGCGGTGACGGACCGCCACCCCGCCACTCCGGCACTCTTCCTGCGGGGCGATGCGGCGAGGGCCCGCGCCACGGTGCGTGGCCCGCAGGCCAAGGTCGTCTGCGCCGAGCCCTTCGTCCTGCTGGGCCAGAATCTCGCCGATTCGAAAGCCTCGCCGAAGCCGGCCATTCTCTGCCCCGACGGCCAGGGGGGCTACCTCGATGTGGCGCGGGGCAAGACGCTCACCGTGACCTCCGGGGACAACTTCACCTTCCAGGGCGTCGATTTCACCCGCAAGGACCGCCGCCGCCGGACGGCAAAGCTTCCGGAAGACCGCTTTACCGACAGCGTCACCTTGCCCCTCATTCCCGGGGGCCTGGAGGCCAACGCCATGGCCTACGACCTGCGCGGTCTCGATCCAAGAAATCTCCTGACCACCGGCCTGGACAATCCCCGGCGGCTCTTCGAGCGCCTCGACCCGGGCGGTGGTCTCGAACTGGGCAGCGCCCAGTTCTCCAGCAGTGACAGCTACTTTCTGCCCTGGGGCGTGGAACGGCAGCGCAAGGTCTGTTCCAACGGCACGACCGGCGCCGTGGAGATCCTGAACGGCCAGGAGCTGGCCAGCAACCTGTCTTCCAACGTGCGGGGTCAGGTGGCCTTCACCACCTCGAACCGCAACATCCAGGAGGCGGTGCGGCGGATGTACGAATCGAAGACCTCCCAGATCCGGGAGGAGGCCTTCTTCGTGCGCCATCTCCTGCTCCTGGATGTGCCCAACGCGTACTCCCTCCTGACCCCGGAATTCCGCCGGGCGGTGGCCGATGTGGCCTCGGGGCGACTGGACGTGACGGAGTTTTTCCGCCGCTTTGGCACCCACTACCCCCTGGCCGTGGCCTACGGCGGCTCGTCGTTCAAGAGCGTCTCGCTGACCTCCTCCCAATACTCCCAGCGTTGGATCCAGGCGAGCGGGTTCAACGTCAATACCCAGGTGGACGTCAACGCCCAGGCCGCCAGCAGCGGGGTGTCGGTCGGAGTGAGTGGCGCCGGGTTTGGCCGCGGCCTGGGCTCGGACAGCGGCGGGGAGAACGCTGCCTTCACCGCCTCCGTGCTGAGCGACGAGGCGTGGGAGAAACGCGGGGGAAGCTGTGGCCATACGGTGGAGAGCTGTAGCAACGCCGACTCCCGCGACGACGTGCCCGTGTGGCTCGAATTGCGCCCGGTCTACGAACTCCTGGCACCGCCCTTCTTCACGGATCCAGAGATCTTCGGGCCAACCCGGGGCAAGGTGGCCCAGGCCTTCGAGCAGCTCTTTGGCAGCGAGATCCCCGAATCCTGGGCGGAGCAGGCCATGCCGCGCTATCTCTCCCTGGACGACTCGCCCACGGAATTTCGTGTCCACGGCACCTTCTTCGTGGTGGATCCCGCCGACGGCGGCAAGGTGGTGAATACCGTGTCCCTGCGGGCCGAGGACCGTGGCCTGGTGGTGGAGTTCATCGTGATTCCGCGGCTGGCGCCCAACTTCTACGCTGGCAACAGCCAGGAATACCGCTTTCAGAGCCGTTACCAAGGGCAGCGAATCGACCTGGGCAGCGGCAAGATCTACCACCTCGAATCCTGCGGTCAACCCCTGGACAGCCTGAGTCCGGAGGTCGCGAAACAATGCGGCAAGCCCTGCCCGGCGCCCGAGCACAAGGGCGACTTCGTGGGGGTCCTCTGGGTCGATGTTCATCGCAAGGATCTCGCCCATGGTGAAAGCCAGACCTTCGAACCCGGGGAGTGTTGGTGCAACGGCCTCGATCCGGATCTTCAGATCCTGCGCTGCGACAACGTGACCTGGACCGGGGGAACGCGGACTTGCTATGACGGCAAGGTCACCGAGACGGGGCCCGACTTCACCTTGTCGAGCCAGACGGACAGCGACTTCTGGAATAAATTCAAGACCGTCATCGGCCAGGCCTCCGCCAACGCCTATTGCGAACTCCGAACCCCGGACAATCCCGCACGAGGCAGCGTCACCTGCCTCTGCGTGGAGCCACCCTCCTGAGGCGAAACCCTAACTCTGATCATGAGGCAACGATGAACAAGCGCAACATCAAGAAAACCCTCGTCCTGGCGGTCATCGCCGGCCTCCTGGGCGGGCCTATCGTCTCCTGGACCCCCGCCGAAGCGCGGCCACCCCGGGGCAACCCCACCAGCCCCGTCCACATCCGTGCCTGGAAGGGGTTCCTGAACCGGGTGGGAGCACGCGTACCGAGCCACCAGCGCCCCCCGGCGCCGCAGTCCGCGGCCCACGCGGCGGTGGGCAATCCACCACCGGCGAACCGGCCCCCAGCGCGGCGCATGGACAGTCGGGGACGCGTGGCCCGGCACAGCCGACCCAGCCTGCACCGCCAGGGCTCCCGCAGCGGTAGTCGCCGGACCCTGAGCCGCCGCGGGACGGGGAACCTGCGCCGGGGAGACAGTCAGGGCAGGGTGCACCATTATGGGGCGGTCCCCCAGAACGCCACCCAGCCATCGACTTATGATCGCGTCCCCAGTTTCGACGTGCAAGCGGGCCTGCGGCGGGCTGCGTTGGCGCGGCCCGTCCCCACGCCCCCCGGCTCTCCGCCTGCGACCACCTCCACCACGACCACCACGACCACCACGAGATCTGACCCGAGCACCGTTCCATGGGGTGGCGTGGGGACGCGCAGACCCCCGTGGGGTGGCGTGGGACCCAACGGGCAGCCGCCGCCACCACGGAGCCCGTCCCCCAGCCCGGGTCCTCCTGGCAGCGCCACGGTGGACCCCCTGGCCAGGCCGCTCCCCCGGCCACCGGGCACCGATGGCCGCCCCCTACCGACGCCCCCCACCGGGCGGAACAATCGATAGAGCGCTGGGTTGAAAAGGGCCGCCCGCTTTGTGCCGATGGGCATGAAGCGGGCGGCTCGGGCAAGGGTGGGGCATCGGCAGCCTGGAGCTGAGAGCGGCGGATCGCCCTGCCCGTTTTTCCAGATACTGCACGGTTCTGAGGACAGAGACCTTCTCCGCGGCAGCATTGGTGAGGAGTTGGTTGATGGAGACCCCCTCCTCCTTCGCGACTTCCTTGATGAAGCGGTGGAGAGAGTTGGGCAATCGTAGGCTCAAGGTGCGCATGTCCGACCTCGCAATCGTTGGAGAACCTCACCGGGTTGGAGGATCTCAATAGCGAACTTTTCGGCGCCGACAAAGTCTTTCGTGTTGAAGGTAACGATGGCTTCACAGCCAGCATTGACGGCCAACTCCAACAAGGCGACCCACTGAGACTGCTACGATACTGCCTCATGAGCGACAATTCGAGTTCCGTGATCCGCTGGCTGCATTTGTCGGATTTGCATCTGGATGCCAAAGAGCGCTGGGACAAGCGCGTGATCCTGGATTCCCTGCTGAAGCATGTGAAGCAGTTGAAGAGTGAGGGGCTCGCGCCAGACCTGGTGTTTGTGACCGGGGATCTGGCGAATTGGGGGAAGGAAGAAGAGTTTGCGGAGGCGGAGGGTTTCCTGCGGACGCTGTGCGAGACGCTGGATGTGGACCTTCAGAAGCAGCTCTTCCTGGTGCCGGGAAACCATGATGTGGATCGCTCGAAGAAGGGCCCGGCGGATGATGCGATGTTGGGTGGATTGCAGAGTGATGAGCAGGTTGAGGAATTTCTCCGCGATGGTCGATCGATGGAGTTCATCGCGCCCCGTTTGAAAGAGTTCTACGCGCTGACCGAAAGGCTTTTCGGACCCGCCCACAGTTTCCGCGCCAGTCAGCCCTGGCAGGTGACACCGGTGGAGATCGGCGATCATCAACTCGCGATTCTCCAGTTGAATTCCGCCTGGACGTGTGGTCGAAAGGGAGAAGAGGGGGAACTCCTGGTCGGCGAGCACCAGGTGCGGGATGCCCTGGCTCGGGCCGGGGAGGCAGAGATCCGCATCGCCCTCGTGCATCACCCTTTGAAACACCTGAGAGATTTTGACGGGACCAAGGTGACAGGGATCCTGGAAGAGGAGGGGGGACCACATTTCTTGCTGCGGGGCCATCTGCACCGGACCCGGACCACCACGATGCAGACGCCGGATGGCGCCTTGACGGAGCTGGCCGCCGGTGCCACCTACACCCGTGACAAATGGCCGAAGCGGTACCTCTTGACGGAACTCGACTTTGGAGCGCAAGAGGTCCGGGTGCACTTTTTCTCGTACAGCGATGAAGGCGCTGGCGGGTGGTCCGAAGACATTCCTGCTTGCCGGAAGGGGAAGGGTGTGTGGCGGTTTCCCTTGCCGCAAGCCCTACTCGCGCAGGACCCCAAAGCGACCCACGGCCACAAGGAAGCCCGCCAGTTGACGCTGGTCGAGAAATACCGGCGGCAAGCCGCAGCGGTCCATGGCACGGTGCGGTTTATCGGCTTCGCGGACAGTCGTCCCCGTCCGAATGTGGGTGTGCCGGAACTCTTCGTGCCCTTACGGCTGGAACGTCGGGGCCAAAGCGAGAAGGCGAAACCGTGGACCACGGCCAAGTTGGCCAGTACGTTGCTGACCCGGACGGGCAAGGAGGCGAAGGCGGCGCGGGTGGTTGTCTTGGGCAACCCCGGGAGCGGCAAGACCACACTGTGCCGGTTCTTGACCGTCGCCATCGCCTCGGGCGGTCTGAAAACACTGGCGCTGCCGAAAGAGTCCGCGAACCTCCTGCCGATCTTCCTGCCCTTCCGGGAGTATGAAAAACAGAACAACGAACAGGACTGCTCAGTTTTCGACTTCCTGTACGACCAGGCCAGGAACCATCTTCTGATTCCTCTTCCAGCGGATTTCCTGGAGGACGCGTGCACAGCGGGCGGGGTGGTCCTGCTGTTGGACGGCATGGATGAGGTGGGCGACAAGGGCGAACGGGCCAAGATGCAGGAGCGGGTGCAGGCGTTCTGTGAGCAGTACCCGAAGGTACCAGTGCTGGTGACTTCCCGAATCGCGGGGTATGACGAGGTACCGCTGCCCCAGTCGCCGGGGCTTTCGTTCCAGCATCTGCAACTGACCGACTTTGATGACGATGATCTGAAGCGCTTCGTCGAGAACTGGTACGCGGTGCAGGAACCCCACGATCCGCTGAAGCGGCAGGAAGGGATCGAAGATCTTACACTCGCCCTGGAATCGGGTCCGCAGATTCGCGCCCTGGCCAGGAATCCCATGCTGGCAACGTTGATCGCTCTGGTGCACCGCTTCGAAGCGCACTTACCCGGGGAGCGGGCGAAACTGTACGAGTTGTGCATCAAGACCATGTTGGAGACCTGGCCCGCGGCGCGCAAGCGGCGGTTTGAGGAGATTGACGAAGGCTTACAGCGGGCCTATCTGGAAGCCCTGGCGTTTCACATGCAGAGTGCGCGCAAAGGAAACGAGCGTGAAGTCGTGATCGAGCGGGAAGCGCTCATTGGGGAACTCACCGTGATCGTTCACGAGCGTGAGACAGGTCGACCGGAAGAGGTGGTTCGGCGGCAGATGGAACACTGGGTGGCCTTCATCGCGGAAGGCACCGGCTTGTTGGTGGAACAGCGTCCTGGAGTGTTTGGCTTCTTCCACTTATCGCTGTTGGAGTATCTGTCCGCCCAGGGCATGGCCCGGGCGGCGAAAGACCTCGTGGCGGAGATCACCAAGAAGCACAGCAAGCCCACCTGGCGGGAGGTCTGCCTGCTGGCGGTGGGGAGCCGGGCGACGGAGAAGGGGTTCCTCGATCAGCTCTTCACGGCGTTGGAGAAGAAGTCTGCGTGGGATTTTCTGCTGCTGGCCATGAAGGAGGAGGCGGCGTTCGATGATCGACAGCGGGAGGCGATCGTCGGGCAAAGTGCTCTCGAACTCCTCGGTCAGTGGGAAGGGGGCATGCGCGAGACCCAGCAGACCTTCGACGAGATCCTGCGCCTGTCACTGCGCCACCAGGAGTGGGCGCAGGGGTGGCTGGATCGGGAGACCCGGGAAGCGACCGGGGATCGGCTGCGGGCGCTGGTGTGTTTGCGATTGGCGGACGAGCCACGGTTGCTGGGCCGATTGAAGCCACGCAAAGACCGGGATGCTGTTGCGCTGTCGCTGCTGGACTTCTGGCCCGCAAGGAAGAGTGGTCAATGGGCCGCAGGCGCCGTGAGCTTCGACGCGGCCTTGGGTTGGGGCACGGTGGGCAAGCCCCAGGAATTGTTGGTGATCCGCGGCATCGCGGCGACCCGCCTGGGATCCCCGGCACCGCGGTCGGCGTTCCTGGTGGGCCTGCTGGGCAACGCCCACCGCTTTGCGGGGGCCTCCCAGGGCTGGCGCGCGGCGCTGGCGGATCGGAAACATGAACAGGGCCGGGGCGTGCCACCGACCATCCGGGTGAAGCCCGGTGATCTCTCGCTCTCCACGATCCTGCGCTGGCCCATGGAAGGCGAATCCACGGAAAACCTTGCTATCGAGCCGGAGGCTTATTTCGCCCGATATTTCGCCCGAGATTTCGACCGAGATTTCGACCGAGATTTCGACCGAGATTTCGACCGATATTTCGACCGAGATTTCGCCCGAGATTTCGACCGAGATTTCGACCGATATTTCGACCGATATTTCGCCCGAGACTTCGCCCGAGATTTCGCCCGAGATTTCGCCCGAGATTTCGCCCGAGATTTCGCCCGATACTTCGACCGAGATTTCGCCCGAGATTTCGCCTTCGCCGCTGCTTCAGAGAAGGCCTCTTTTTCTTCACCCGATCAACAGCGCCCCTCCGCCCTCTTGCAACGGCTGGCGGTCCTGCGAGGCAAGCCTTCGGAAGAAACGG
>Ga0210063_1000251_pt1 | contig 17849 bp, 9 predicted proteins | sample Muzzi_PWA_D1_FD_185529 | JGI IMG/M metagenome (GOLD analysis project Ga0210063, IMG submission 185529) | Wetland microbial communities from San Francisco Bay, California, USA, that impact long-term carbon sequestration - Muzzi_PWA_D1 (SPAdes) | ecosystem: Environmental > Aquatic > Marine >... | reverse complement strand
AGCGGCTACCGAAACCACCCTGAATCCAGGCGAGGTGGACACTCCCGGCGCCGTCCATGGCGAGGGCCGTATCGGAAGGGTTGCCCGTGCCATCTCCCAGGAGGACCGTGGATAGGTCATCCGTGGCATTGGTGGGATCCGTACCGTCCAGCCACACTTCAAGCCCATCGGAGGCGCCCCCGGCGTCGGAGTCAAAGTTCGTAGAAGAGGTCGGGCCACTCTCCTCCTCCCCATCTCCCAGGCCGTCGAAATCGCTGTCGAAGAGCGCCGGATCCGTGCCGGTCTGGAAAAATTCCTCTCCGTCGTCCAGGCCATCGCCATCGCTGTCGGCCCGCGCGGGGAGGGTGCCGTGGACGTCTAGCTCATCGCTGTCCGGCAACCCGTCCAGGTCACTGTCGGAGGCGAAGGGATCGCTCCCCAGCACCATCTCCTGGGCGGTCTCCAGACCATCACCGTCGGGATCGTCGAAGGCTTCACCGGAGTCCGTCCGTGGATCGAAGCCATAGAGGAGCTCGAAGCCGTCGAGGAGGAAATCCTGGTCCGTGTCCGCCGCCAGGGGATCGGTCCCAGCCACCACCTCGTCAACATCCAGCGCCCCATCGCCGTCCAGGTCCGGGGCTCCCGGCACGCGAAGGGAGCCCCCGTTGGGGATCACATCGACGTCCAGGAGGTTTTCAAAGAAGGCGTCCGGATGATTGCGCAGGCCGGGATCCTCCACCTGGCGCAGGAACGATCCGAAGCCAAAACCGTAGCCAAAGAAGCCTGCGGCGAAGCGGAATTGCCCATCCCCTAACAGGGAGAGTGGGAACACCACGGTCATGGAGTGGGCACCGAATTGGAGGCCGACGCCATCGGCCACCGCCTCGGTTTCTCCGGCGACGATCAGGATCTCTAACTCCGTACCCAGGTCGGTAGCGGGGTGGCTGCTGAGCCCATCGACGGCGGAGCGCCCCCCGGTGCCTGGCTCTTCGTCCAGATCCAAGCTAATCACGGCGGAGAGCAGTTCCGGTGTGATGTCTCCACCAAAATCGAAGGTCAAGGAAACTTCGCTACCGCCCACTGTCGCCCGCACACCGGTGACATCTTCCGGACTGGAGAGGATGGGGGACCCCGGGAGGCACGGCTCGCCCGAGCCGAAGTTACGGGGCCGACTGGGCCGGGTGGTGTCACTGCACAGATCGGAGTAGACGAACTCGTTCGGGGGCACCAGGGTGGTGACGCCAAGATCGGTGATGCCCCCGGCCACCGGTGGCTGGGCGGTGGAGACGCCGGAGAGGAAGCCCACTTCCGGATCCCCAACAGCCGCCGTTACGAGCGCTCGGAGGTCGCCCTGACCGGACGTTACCGCCGGGATGGAAAACATCCCCTGGGCGTCCGAAAGGACCGCGCCGAGATCGCCCTGGAGCATCACCGCCGCGCCCGGGACCGGCATGGCCAGCGCATCCACAACCACGCCCACCACCGTGGTGGGTGCGTCCGCCACCACCGACCAGCTGCGGGTGGTGGTGGCGGTGAGGCCCAGCAGATCGGTGGCGGTGACCTCCAGCGTCAGAGGGTCGAGCCCCGTAGGAACCGCCAGCGAGAAGCCCCACGGCGGGGAGAAGACGGTCTCCACCCGGTCATTGCCAGGGCCGAAGTAGTCGGGCACGACGAACTCAACAACGGCGATCCCCACATCGTCGGTGACTTCCGCCAGTACCGGCGCCACCCCGCCCGCCACCAGCAGGGCACCTTCTTCCGGCGTCAGGAGGGTCACCGTGGGGGGCTGGTTCAGCGCCACCGGGAAGCTGCCCCCATCGGTGGCGGTCTGGCCTCCATCGTCTTCCGCGATGGCTTCAAGGGTCACGCTCGCCACGCCCACCGGGACCGTCAACGAACTTTCGTAGGGCGGCGTGATGAGGGTCGCATGATCGGCCCCATTCAGCCGGAAGGTCACCGACGCCACGGCACCCTCGTCGCTCGCCTCGGCGGCGAGGAGAACCGTGCTGCCCTCGATCAAGGTCGCGCCTGGAACCGGAGAGATCAGGCGGACCGTCGGCGCCTGATCCGCCACCACCACGAAGGAGCGCTGGGCGGTGGCCGCGAGCCCGGCGGTGTCGATGGCGACGGCTTCGAGGGACAACCCAGCTACCCCCGGAGGTACGGTGAAGGGCACGCGGTAGGGCGCGGTATCGAGGGCCGCCACCTCGCTGTCATCGACCAGGAAGAGCACCTCTTGCACGCCCACATCGTCGGCCACCACGGCTTCCAGGGTGATGCCCTGCCCCGCCACCAGCACCGTGCCCGCGGAGGGTGAGGTCAACCGCACCGAGGGTGGGTCGGTGCGCACCGCGAAGAGCTGTTCGGTTGTGGTCGTACGCTGGCCACGGCTGTCCTCCGCCACGGCCTGGAGGCGGAGTTCCACGGCGCCTACCGGTACCAAGACCTCGAAAACAAAAGGCGGGGCCAGGCGCGGTGGCACAGATGTGCCATCGACCATCAGCTCCACCGCCGTAACCGGATTATTGTCGTCAACCCCGATCACTACCCGAAGGGTCGTGCCTTCACTCACCGGCCCCAAGGCTGGCTCCAGAATCTCGACCGCTGGCGCTGGATCCGGCATCACGGTCAAGGTGACCTCAGAGGAGCGTGTGACCTGGCCTTCCTGGTCGAAAGCCGTAGCTTCAAGGGTGATCGGATTCGCCGGTGGCGGAGACACCGCGGTGAGATTCAAACTATAGGGTGGGCTGGTGAAGGCGGCGATGATCTCACCATCCAGGAAAACCTCCACCCGGGTCACCGCTTCATCGTCGGTTGCCGCCACGACCACCGGGATGGTCTCACCTTCGATCACGGTCGCTCCACTGCGCGGCGTGAGCAGATCCACCTCCGGCGCCCGGTTGGGGAGTACGGAGAGCAGGACCGTCTCCGTCGATGCCTGGTTCGTCCCCCGATCCCACGCCACCGCCTGCACCGCCAGTCGCGACACCCCCACCGGCACGGCAAGGCTCTGCAAGAAAGGCGCGTCATAGTCGGTCGCCACCACGGCACCGTCCAGCAGGAACTCCACTCGATCCACGGCCACATCATCCGTCGCCGTTGCTTCCAGGACCAGACGCTTGCGCTCCCGGGTCACGGTCCCTACCTCCGGACGGAGCAACGCCACCGCCGGTGGCACCCCGCCGTCGTCCACGAAGCGCGCGTAGCGCCCGATATGCAAGGCGCCATCTCCCCAGCGCCCGTTGTCCAGCCCCAACACGCGAGTGGCCACCAGGAAGACCACCCCGTCGCGCACCGCGATGCCGTTGCCATTGTCCGCGCGGAAGCTCGGTGGGCCGGAAAAATCCAGCTCACCGCGCAGAATTGGTGAGACATCCGCAACGTCCAGGATCGGCACCCCGTTGAGAAAGAAAAAGTCTGCCCCCAGGGCGAAGCTCCGCTCCAGGGCGACATCCATCAACCCCAAGGTGTCCGTGGTGGAACCCACCACCACCGGGGTTTCCGGGCGGGATAGATCAATAGCCTTCAGCCCACCCAGGAAGACCCGCCGCAGCCCGCCGCCGGTATCCCCTGCTCCATCCGCCACCCAGGCAATGCCATCACGGACCGCTACATCGGCGGCGTGGGACACACCCCCGGAGCGGGTGTGGATCGAGCCCTGCGGTACCGGCATAGAAGCTTCGGAGACATCCACCACATGGACGCCGCCCAGATTTGCCGCCACCACCGCCAGATCCCCGGCCACCGCCACGCCCCGACTCTCCCCCGGCAGATCGACCCGCCCCAGCAACACCGGCGCCTCGGGATCGAAGACATCAAAGAGCGCGAGTCCTTGCTGGTCAGCGACGAAGAGGCGGTCTGCCTGTACGGCGAGGTCGGTAGCCTCCACCACGGGAAGCGCCGTGCCCCGCCACACCGGCGTGGTGGGGTTGGTGATCTCGACAACGTGCACTCCCGCCGTGCCCCCGGCCACATAGGCAAAGCCTCCCTCCAGAACCACATCATTCGCGTTGCCGGAAAGGGGAAGGGAAGCGGCCAGAAAAGGCGCTTCCAGGTTGGTCACGTCCACTACCAGGAGCCCTGCCTGCCCGGATGCGACATAGGCGTAGTCGCCCTGCACCGCCACACTGTTGGGAAAGCCAGGAAGGCGCAGAAAGGAGAGAGCCTCGGAGACCTGACTCTCCACCGTGACCACCGCTTCAGTCGAGAAACCGGCCACTTCCGCAGTCACCGTGGCTACCCCGCCCTGTCCCGCGAAGACTCGCCCCGGCTCCGCGCCGAAGCTCGCGATGGTCAAATCGCTGGAGCGGTAGGTCGTTCCGAAACGCGGTGCGGTCAGGTCCAGGGAATTGCCATCGATCAGATCCCCGCTAACGGTCAGCTGGCGCGACGCCTCACCGAACACGGTATTGAACACCAGCGTCACCGCCGAGGGTTCAACCCGCAGGGACACCAGGGCGGCGCCCAGATTGAAGCTCGTCGGGTCCAGGGGGTCACTGCCGGTCTGGATCTCAAGGCCATCCCCCAGCCCGTCGCCATCGGTGTCGAAGAGGAGCGGCGCGGTTCCAGTGGTATTCACTTCCTGGCCATCGAGCAACCCGTCCTTGTCGGTATCGCTATCGAAGGGGTCCAGGCCCGCCAGGAACTCCGCCAGCGTGGTCAATCCATCACTGTCGGGATCCTCCAAAGCATCCGCTGGATCGTTGGGGTCGAGGCCGTTGGTAATTTCGAAATCGTCCGGTAGTCCGTCACCGTCGGAGTCAGCGGAGGCGACAACGGAGACCTGGAGGAAGCCGATCACACCCTCATGGGATGCGGACAGAATCGCAACGCCACTACCGATGGCCGTCACCTGCCCTTCCGCATCTACGGTCACCACCTGGGGATTGCTGGTGGTGTAGTTGGTCCCCAGGGTCCCGGAGGTGACATCCAGGGTCGAGCCATCCTGAAACCGGGCCGTCGCGGTCAGGGGAACCTTCTGGCCCACAGCGGTGAACTCCACCGTGACCCCACGCAACTCGATACGCTCCGGGATCGGTGCGGGGTTGTCGAAACGGATCTCGCTGACCTGAATCACACCGTTCGTCGGCACTTCGATGGGATCCGACGTACCCGAGCGCACCACACCGTTCTCCACGCAGGTGGCCCGGAGTCGGATCCGCCCCAGGTTGGACGGCGTATTGGGCAATACCCAGACGCCATCGGATTGCACCGGCGCTGTGCGGTTGAGGGCGCTGACGACGCAGTTCTCGTTGAGTTGGGCGGAGGCAGTGAAGTTGCCCAGGCAGAGCAGCCAGACGGCAGAATATCCGAACGCCTTTAGGGAGCGGAACTCAGGTAGCTTCTTCATGGCTTTGGGTCCGGAATCGCCGGTGGACATTCTCTTGGGATTCGGAGGCAAGGTGGTGTCGAGTTCCATCCCTTCTCCAGGAGGTCTTCATCGGTCCAGCCATTCATCTTGAGAAGGGCCGCAACGTCGCGGCTCTCGTACCAGTCGATACGATTGAGGCGGAGTAAATAGTCCAGCAGTGCCGCATCACCTCTGTCGGTCTGCATCTCCTGCAGGCCCTGAAGCGCCCAGAAGTGAAGGCCGGGATGTGGAAAAGGGTCTGGCCCCCTGAGCGCTTCCGCCATCGCTGTCACCGGGTCGCCGCAGGCAGCGGCCAGAAGCTGGATCTTTTCCTCACAAAGCTGGATCTTCACTAGATCCTTACCATAGACCCGTTGGATGTCTGGCCAGGCGGCGCCAACGCCACGATCACAGAGTTCATCGGCAGCCCAGCGTCTCACGCTGTATGGTTTAGACCTCGCCGAACTTCCTTTCACCACTTCCAGGAGAACAGCGATCTTGCCTTCGGGGTCTTGTACTTTGTCCATAAGCACTTCCCAATAGGCCCGGTACACTTCGGTCTGTGCCCGACCGCGACTCATGCGGTTTCCCAGATGAAAGAACTCTGCTTCAAGGCCCGGCTGCGGAGCGAGTTCCCGTAGCTTTTCGATGGCTTCAGCGCAAACCTCCAGGTTCACCTGGTCCCCGATGAGCGTCTCTCGAAGAAACTCGAGCGCTGACGGCAATCCATCTTTCCCGTGGATGGTCGTGAGGCGCTCGCGGAACTCAGCGACCTCTGGGCTTGTGCCAGGGGGTACGGTCGCAACCAATACAGTGCCTGTAACCGTCACAATTCCGGCCACGCAAAAGGCCACTATTTGGTGGCTGGTGGTATGGATGGGGCGTCGTCTCATGGTCAATGCTCTTGGATCGTGACGGGAAGGGTCTCAGAGTACTGGAACGCATCCATCTCCAGCGCGAACTCGACCTGATGAGAGTATGCGTCCTTCACCGCATCCCCACTAAAAACTCGATCGACCACAGAATCACTATAGATGTCGCAGGCATCTCTCTTGGTGGTGGTGTCCGTGAGGAGTGAGGAAGGTGAGATTGGCATCTCATCGACCAGTTGATCGAAATCATTGTCGTTTCGTGGCCCCGGGCCTTGATCCAACACACCAAGATCGTTCGACTGAGCCATCTCCCATTGATAGGCATGGCGAACTTCGTGGAGCGCTGTCTGAGTAAAATATTTAGTGTAATCGAAGCTGCACACCTGGCCCCTAGGGCCATCCACTCGCAGTCTTGGAAAGTGTGGATTTATCCGTATGTTGGTTGGTTGTTCGCGGTCCAGTTCAGCCTCCGCCACTCGATCCGTGAAGAGCGCACCCTCGTATTGTCCAACCGTTTGCAGCATCCTGGCTACATCACCCTGTGCATTGTCGAGAAAGTCTTTCATGCGTGCCTCTACCCAGCCGTAGGTAAGGGCTCCACCCTTAGATCGACCGGGGTCCAGGTTCAGTCCGTGAACCCACTGCTCGATCTCCAGTTGCTTCCCGTCATGTAGTGGGAAGTTCTTCACCGTAATAAGAGAGGCATCTGGCTTTGTGGTTTCATTCAGGGCAGGGGTCAGCGACTTCGCAGTAAAAACGTGACTGCCGCCTGCCAGCGTCACAGTTGCCGGCATACCTGCCCCGAATTCCTTATTTTCGGAGTAATTACCTACTGTATCCTCGACTTCGACGGCTCCACTGAAACCTTCAATCAGCGTTCCATCTCGTGCCCGAACCGCCTCAACCTTGACAGTTGTGTCCTCGGTATACTTTCCATCAGTACTGATGACTGTGTCTCCAACCTTCGACAACCTGATCTCAACCTTGAATAGATCCACCTTCATCTCGTCTGAACCTCTCGCTGTATTGCAGCGGTCACAGACGGCCTCAACCTTTGCGCCATATAGACCCTCTCGGAGATACAGGGAGGATGAGCAGTACATCTTGGGTCCGCAAGGCTGGCCCCGTTTGGAAATTCCATTCCCAAAACTGAACCTGACCTCCGGTTCACATCCCACGGCATCGACCTCAGCCGTAAACTGATACTCCTTATTCCTCTGAAAGATCCCCTCATAGTCTTCCTGTTCTTCCACCTTACCCACGACACTCTTGATCTCCCGCCGTCCCGCCACCCGGCAATCCCCAGTTTCACAGTTGCCGTCGGTACAGACATCGCCATCGTCACATGCGCAGGTCGTCAGGGCAGCCGTCAGGCCGGTTGGCGTTGGCAACTGGATCGGGCACCCTGGCACGCAGCGGCTACCGTCGCAGACCTTACACTGGGGACAGTTGTGGGGCGAGCCGGAGGGCGTGGGGTTACCGCCGCAATGCCACCCCGCCTTGACGACTCCCGAACCTGGATTGGACTGGATCACCGTTCCATCCTCACTGACCGTGCCTGGTCCGATGCTCACGAACGCCCCCTGGTCGTGGTCGAAAGAATACATCTCGGTTACGACCCCGGGGGCGAGGCCGTCCACGTTTGGCAGGCTCAGCCGGGCCGGTGGATCGAAAAGCGCGTTGCTGGGCTGAATCGTGATAACGAAGCGCGGTTGCTGGCCAAAGCCAGGGGTCATGGGGATCTTGTCGCTGTGCACCGAGGTGACGCTCACCACCCCACTGCGGCCACCGTCCGGGAAGGTCACCGCACCGGGTTCGATTTCGAGGGCAAAACCTGGAACCTCCGGAAGCTTCAGAATGACTCCCACAGCGTCGTTGACGAAACGTCCGCGTTCAGTATCCAGGGGGAGCAGGAAGATGGGTCTACCAAGTTGGTTCTCGCGCCCCGCGACACTCACCAGTGGAAACTCCAACGTCGGCCAGGTTCCCGCTCGATCCGTCGTCGATCCATCAACGATCAGGTCCAACAGACCCACCGGGGCATCTGCAATGCGAAAGATACCCTGTCCGTTGGTCCGGGTCGTCTGGCCGCTCTCCGCGATGCGTACGGTGACGCCGGGAACCGGGGCTTCGCTATTGTCCAGCACCACCCCATGGACCGTGGTCTCCGACGGGTCACCCACCGCGAGGCCCGAGGCCACAAAGGCGGCGAAGGGGCTCTCCTCCAGGCCGGAGAGCACCGCCTCAGCGATGTTGTTGGCGATTCCTGGCTCAGGACCCAAGGTGAGCTGAGCGGTGGCCTTGCCGTCGGCTCCCGTAACCAGCATCTGTTCCATCAGGCCGTTGGCGAAACGTCCGCCTCCTTCCACGGCGGTGAACACCACTTCCACGGCATTCAACCGGTTGAAGGCCGAGTCCGTGACGCTGACCACCAGGGGATGCGCCAGGCGCTGCCCGGCGACATCCCGCTGTTGATCCCCTGACTCGACAAAAATCTGTGCAGGTGGACCCGGCTCCGCAGAGGCCAGGAAGATCTGTTCGCCAAAGCCCGGGGCGGTCGCCCTGACCCGCTGACTACCGAGGCCCGCTCGGGTGCCCAACGTGAATCGGGCTTCTGCCTGACCGCCGCCATCGGTAACGCGCGAGATCCTCCGGCCCTCGCCTTCCAGGTGGCCGTTATTGTCCAGAACCTCGAATAGAACGGGTTCACCCGCCACCGGATCCCCGGCGGCATCGAGGAGTTGGACCGCGAGAGGGTTCGGAAGCTCCGTCGCGATGAGGCCGGACTGACCGCCGCCACTCACCAACCGCATCCGGGGGGCGGTGGGGGTCTCACGCGTCACGCGCCGGGAACTCTGGCTCTGGTTACTGGCAGTATCCACCCCTTCGGCGACCAAGAGGTTCTCCCCCGGTGCTAGGGGAACCCCTCGCGCCAGGAAGGTGTGATTGCGCACCTCGGCGACCACACCGTTTACACTCACCGTGACATTGCCTTCACTGACCGTTCCGGCCACATCGGTCAATGGAGTCTCGATCAATGCACCGTCTCGGGGCAGGTCGATATGTACGCGGGGAGCGATGAGATCCCGCAGCACCACGACACTCGCCGCGCTGACCCGGCCCGTGGGGCTGGTCACAGTGGCCGTCAACACATTCCGTCCTGCGGCGACCGGGATCCCGAGGGCGGAGAACCGGGTACCGGAGACGCTCGCCGGTACGCCATTGACCGCCACTACCGCCCCCAGCACGCTGACCTCTCCAGAGACCGAAACTGTTGAAGTCGAAACGAAGGCCCCCGACTCCGGCATATCGATAGAGATGCGCGGGGCATCCACCCGGATTACCTCGACGGTCGCGGTGCTCTCGTGCCCCGCGCCATCCACCGCGATTACCTCGATGGTGTTTGAGCCCAGTTCCAGGGAGACCTCCGCCTGGAACCGCTCAAACTCGGCAACCACCGGCTGACCATTCACTTCGAGTCGCTGCAAGCCATTGCGGTCATAGACCTTACCTCGGAGGAGAATGGACGGCGCGTTGACCAGTTCCCCCGGCTGCGGTCGGAGAATGCCTAGTTCCGGAGGCTGGGTATCTACATTCACCCGGATCTCAAGGGAACTCGTCTTGAAGAAACCGTCGTCGGCCCGCGCGATGAGTTGCGGCTTGCCGTCCTCCAGGGGGACAGTGACGGAGAAGGTGTTTCCTACCACCGTGGCGGGAACGCGATTGATCGTCAGCTCCGCGATCCCGTTGTCATCCTCCACTGTCCCCTGGACGAGGGCAGGGCTCGTCGTTACCAGCTCACCTGCGACCGGGCTGGTGAAAGTCACGATCGGCGCCTGCTGATTGGTCACCACCTGCAGATTGATCGAGTCGATACCCACATTGCCTGCAAAGTCCAGGATCTCCACCCGCAGCGTATGGTCGCCGTCTGGAAACGTTTCGAAGGTACAACCGCCGAATCCTGCCCGGTCCATGGAACACTGGCTTGTGACATCTGTCTGGTCCAGCCAGAATCGGGAGCTGTCCCGGTCGATCCCGGACTCGCCATCCACGAAGTTGTACTGGATGTAACGAGGCGGATTGTTGACATAGAGCGGGCCAAACCCGGGGTCGATCACCACCGTGGGCGCGACAGCATCTTCGGTCCTCTGAAGGTCATGGGTGAATAGCTGAAGATTCCCTGCGCCATCGCGCACCTCGACCCGCAATGTATGAAAGCCCGGCGCCAGTGGCACATCTTCACAGATGGCGATAACGAAGCCCACCGAACAGTCCGCAGTCAAATCGTCACCATCCAGGAAAAGCCGAACACTTTCCCGATCAATTCCGGTCTCCCGGTCGAAGTACTCCACCACAATGCGGGTCGATGGAAGATAGAGAATCTCGAAGAATGGTTCGTGAAGAACCACGGTTGGTGGCACCTCGTCGGGTGGTCCCGGGTCGGCTTCCTGAAACACCACCTCCAGCCGAGGCACAAACTCCGGATTGCCCTCACGGGCAGTGTACTCGATCAGTCCAGCAGGTCCCCGACCATTGCGCAGTATCCATCCCTTATGGGATCCACCGGTGAGAATCCGCTCAAGCTCCGAGGTCACATCGAAGGAGATCCAGCCGGTCCGTCGCCCTGGGTGGGTGACGCTCGCGAGGAGGGCGGCCTCAAAGAGGCCACCATTCCAGGGGTCGGCGCAGTCTGCCCGTGGATTCCCGTTGGGATCGTCCGGGCAGCTCCAGGTGGCCCCTTTCTCCGTCCAGGCGCTAGTCAGGCGATAGACATCGACGGTCTTCAGCGCGACTCCTGGTCCTCCCCGACTGTCCGCGATATAGAGGCGTAAGCGCGCCGATTCCACGATGCCCTCTTCAAGAGTGGAGCGAATGTCGTCCTCATCGAATCGGATCAAGGTCCGGCGGTTCCCTGCACTGCCGACTTGCAGGACGGCCTCGGTGCCGTGGTTCCTGTTTGGATTGCCCCTTTTTATGTACGTGTCCGCAGTCGGGAAGAACTCGACCGTTTGGGTTTCAGCATGGGCCGGGGGGAATTGCGCGGCCATCACCAGCCACGCCATGAAGAGGCCCAGACGCCAGGGTACGGAGCCAATGGTTCTGCCACCCCGATGGTGTTTCAACTTTCTCCCCCCTTCCTGCTCGCTTCCGACCGCCCAGCACCCCATGCAGTTCCTGGACGTAACGTGGTCTCTGGGCAAGCTCTGGTTCCCTGGGCCATCGCGAGTTCGACACCTTCCCGCAGCGTTGCCTTGCCCCCTGACGCCGCTTCGCTCCCGGGGATCCGAGACCACTCCACCCTGGGGTACTGGTCGATCACCAGCACCGCCTGGGACTCGGCCACCCAGAGGGGGCCGGGAGTGCCTGAATGAGACGGCTGCGCGGATCGGGCGCTAGCCGATGGCGGCAGAAGGAAGGCGGAGACAAAGACCGCCGACATGGCGACGCGAAAGAATGACTTCACGGTACGGCTCCCGAGGACGAGAAAACAGTACGCCGTGCGCATAAGTATGCGTTCGGCACAAGAATGGATCAGAACAACGCAAGAGTGTAAGGAAGAGAAGGGAGCCCGTCAAGTTCTTGAGGGAATGGCGTAAGAGCGCGAGGAGGGCAAGATCGTCAGCGCCGAAGAGCCCTCGGGCGCCGGGAAGGGGGCCGCAATCGCGGAAGTCCGCGATCAGGAACGGCCAGGGACTGCCGGGTGGCTATCGGCCCGCGCGGCGGTCCAGGAGATTCCGGGCCTGTTGCAGAACCCGCAAAGTGAGCCGCTGGCCAAGAACGGCCTGCTCCACCAGCACCAGAGCGCTGATGAACTCCGGGGCCACCTTCTGGCGGTGGAGCTCCTGGAGGGTGCTCGCGGCCTCGGTTTTGACCTCTTCGAGCCGCCCTTGCTCCAGGAGGAGACGGCAAAGCTCCAGGGTGACCACGGCAGCGCGGTAGGGACGACTATGGTTCAGGAAACCAGAGCGGGTTTCTTGGTAGAGACTTTCGGCTTGGGACAAAGCGCCCCGTCCCGCCGCAATGCGCGCCTCCACCCACTGGACCTGGTGGGCATCCACATCGGTTGCGTCTTCGGCGACCAGGCGCTGCACTTCCGGCAGTAGCGTTTCCGCCTCGTCCAGTCGCTCCAGTTCCGTGAGGATCAGCAGTTGATTCTCAACCGCGCAGCACCAGAGACGCGAGTCTTCTTTCTGGTCAATCGCAGGAAGCGCCTCCTGAAGGCTTTCCAGGGCTTCGTCTGGACGGCGTAGAGTGACCAGGATATGGGCGCGATTGACCAGGAGGCGCGCACGGAGGGAACTGCTGGGTGCAAAGGCGAGCGCTTCAGCCACGGTCTCCAGAGCTTGCTGGAAGTCCCTTTCCCAGAATTCTAATGAGACCCGAAGGGAGAGGATAGCTGGGACAAGATTCAGCAGGGAGGGACGGGCGCGCTCCAGGTGATCTAGAGCTTGATCCATGGCCGCACGGGCAGAATCCACGTCGTCCTGCGCCCGGCAGGCGTTGGCCTCCGTGGCCCAGGCGAAGGCGATCAGCTCTTCACGGGCGCGCTCTCCCGCGATATTGACCGGGGCCTTTCGGGCAAGGTCCCGTGCGACTTGAGCCAGAGTGCGGGCCGAGGCAGGGTCCCCGGCGGTCAGCAGGCGGCTAGTTTCGCAGATCCCCTCCACCAGCCCCCAACGCAGGGACGGTAGTGCACGAACGAGCGCCGCCACGAGGGCTTCGGCGGCGGAACTCGTCTCCGCCTGGATCTCTTGCCAACGGTGCAGGCCCACCCATCGAAAGTGGGCCAGATAGACATCCCAAAGTGTGGTTTTCTCCGCGCAATCCTCCCGGAAAAGGTGCAGCAGGTGCCCGCAGGCGTCCTGGCTCTTCGGTGAGGTTTCCAGAATATCTCGCACCATGGCACCGAGAGGTTCGCCGGCCACCGGAACGCGAGTGTAGAGACGCAGAATGAGTTCCGGGGTCAAAGTCCGACGCATGACAACTCCTGGCGTGAGAGGGAAGGGGTCGGGCGCGTCGCGCTGAATTGGCGATGCGCCCGATGGTGTTCTTGACGTTTTAGGGTTGGCCGCCGGGATCTACGCTGCTTCCCACGTCCTGGCCATTGGGGTCGGAGCCCGGGCCAGGTTCCAGGGCTGAGAGCAGACCGCTGGGATCCATTGAACTCCCCACATCCTGACCATTGGGATCCATTCCCGGGCCGGGATCGTTCTTCTGCGGTGGTGTGCCAAAGTGAGGGATGAATTGTTCGATCAAATCCCACAGGGTATTGAAGGGAGATTGCTGTCGCGCAGGGCCAGCCTGGGCGGGCGTTACGACGGCGAGAACAAGGATAATCGCGAGAACGCCGATCAGATTCCTCTGAAACATGGGATGCACCTTTCTCCCCACGTTCCTGAATACCGACCTTATGCCGGATGAGTCGTGGGGATTTCCCAGTATAGAGAGGGGTCAGGTCCACAGCGCGCTCTCTGGAATCTCTCCGCCGCGGGCATAGCGCAGTAGAGCATCGATGAGTTTGGGGGTAAGGCACCGACGGCAGGCGGCATCGGCTAGGAGGGAGAGGGCACAGAGGGTTTCCTCGTCCAGGCCCAGGGGTAGGAAGAGCACCACGGCTTGGCGGGCGTGCCTTTCCGTTTCTTCCAATCGGCCAAGCGCGTGGAGCACGGCGGCGATTTCCAGCGCCAGCAAAGCGGCCTCATGGATGGCTTTTTCTGCTAGTAGGTGCTCTTGCGTCTCTGCGAGTATCTGCAATGCTGTGGAAAGGTCCCCTTCCGCAGCTACGATACGACCCTCCAGCCAGCGAACACGCAGAAAGTCCAGGCCACGCCCCACTCGCTGGCAAAGCTGCTTTACAGATTCCAGAGCGCTCCTTGCATCTCGTGGGTTGTCGCACCAAAGGAATTGTTCAGAGAAACGATGGCGCAAGAACAATCGCAGCCTTGTCGGAAGAGCCCCTTGTAGTGCGGGTTTCAGACCCTTAAGAACAGTGAGGGCCTCGAGGTCTCGGTGGGCCAAACCCAAGGCAATGGAGCGCTTGATCGCGATATCCGCAATCAGGGTGGTTGGACAGCGCAAGTCTTGCTCAGCTGCATTGGCGGCTTCTGCAAGGCACTCAATGGCTGCGTCCAGCCGACGGGTGTCGGTCAGAAAACTGGCGTGCATCGAGAGCACCCGCGCGCGACCTTGGAGTTCGCAGCGGGCGTCCTCCTCCGTTTCTTGCAAGTAGACCAGCGCCTGGCGGAACGCAGCCTCCGCTTCCCAGCGGCGGTATGCCACCCGGTGGGCGTTACCCAAGACCGCGTGGGCCAGAGCCAGCATTTCGGCCCGGACGGCAGTATCCAGCGCCTCTTCGGGCAAGGGTTGTGTCTCCGTATCCGCATCTGGAGACAGAGTCGGAAGACACTCCGCCATCTCCACGGCACTTTCCGCGAGTAGCAAGGCGCAGTCGCGATCCATGGAGGCTTGCCGATGGCTCTCTTCCACCAAGAGATCGACCAAACCGTAGGTCGCCGGGTGGCGGCGGAGGGCCTGGCGCATTAACTCGGGTGGCAGTTTGCTAAGTGACTGCCAATCCCGATTCGCCAGCCATCGGCTGCGCTTCAAGGCGAGTTCGAAGAAATTGAGCCTCTCCGAGAATTCTCCCGCTTCGGCCATCTCCCACAGACCGGGGCATCCCTCCCGGCATCCCTCGCAGCCTTCCAGGGCGACCAGGGACGGTTCCACTTGCCAGAGCCCTGGCTCCTCCGAGTGATAGATCGGCCAGAGAATCCGGGACCAGGTAAGGTGCTGATGCACTACTAATCCTTTCGCAGACGAGCAATACCGTGAATAGGCGTTGTGATTGTCGATGTTAGCAACGCTTGCCCAAGGTCGCAACACGTTTCAAGGCTGCCAACCCCGATGCTTTCTACGCCTTGGAAGTGCCGAATGGTGGACCTTCCGGGACAGGGCCATGCTTGAATGAAGACCGGTGGCGGCGTAGCATGCACGGCGTGGGAAGCTTCAAAGATGGCATCGGTGCGGCGCTGGGTTCCCTGCGCTCGAAAGCGGGTCTGTCCCAGACTGCCCTGGCGAAGCTTGTGGGCAGAAAAATCCAGCCCCGGCTGAGCCAGGTGGAGCGCGGCGAAGTGGTGCCCTCGGGCCAGCTGATCGATGAATACCTCACCTTCTCCCACGCCGATGTGGATGACCTGGGGGATGCCTTCCTGGGCGAGGAGCCTTCGGAAGAGATCCTGGTGCGCCGTGCCCTGCGCGCGTTGCGGCTGGGCACCCTGCCCCCACGGTTGGAAGAGCTGGCGCTGCAACAACTCCAGACGCAGCGCCGCACCCTGCGGGAAGCGTTGGGCTATCCACCGGAAGACGAAGAGATATCCTCTTAGAAGACTAGTCATCGTTGTGTTGAAGGGGTCCAAATGGATCGCTTCATGGCTCCTTTGTGCTTTGGTGCTCCTTCGGTCCAGCCAAGTCACCTCGATATCTCCAGATTATTCCCTCTAAGTATGCTGCATCATCCATTCTGGGGAAGCGTGGGCTCTCCATGATTGGTTGACATCAGTCTATATCGCATAGACAATGATCGGCGTCAGAGAGACGGTCGGGGTCCGGCGGCGCCCTTTGGGATGCACCCGTCGCTGGACCCCCGCCTTCCAGAACTCCGCCCTCCGGAGACCCCCCAATGCCCAGGAGTGAGTTTCATGGATCAAGATAGAGCCAAGGAAGTGGGGCTCGTATTGCGCCAGTTACGCATCGTGCGGGAGATGGGACAGCAAGAGACCGCCAGAAAAGTAGGGATCACCCGCTCCATGCTCAGCACCTACGAGCGGGGCAGGGTGATGCCGGAGATGGCGACGTTGGAGCGGATTCTCGCCGTGCTGCGATCCACCTGGGCGGATTTCGAGCGGCTGAGGGTGGTGACGCGGTCCTTGCGACTGGGGAGATCGTCCGGGACCGAGCCATCGACCCCGCCGACCGAAGCGATGGATGGCGTCCTCATCGCCATGCAGGGCTGGCTGGAGTCGGTTCGAGGGGAGATGAAGCAGCAGGTCGAGACCCTGCTGGCCCCGGCGCCGGAGAGCACCGGCGAGGATACCGCCCCGGAGTTGCCAAAAAATCCTATATAGAGAATAGTTCTCCCAGGTCCCTTCGCCAGCCAAGGCTCTACCAGAGCGGAGGATAGCTCAACAAAAATGCCTAGAAATCTCTAGAATAACTGGAAATAGTCCACTTCCAGCGGACATTCGAGCGCAGGCAGTGGATGAAAGGTGGTTTTTCAAAGGAGAAGCCCTTGACATCGGTATAGTCTCTATGGAGAATGATCCGGTCTTATCCATTGATCCCAAGTTCGAGGAGACCGGATGCTGCCCGACGCACCCACCAACCGCCAACTGGGCGAAGCCCTTCGAAGATTGCGCTGCGACGGCAGAACTGCCGCCGAGGTGGGCTCCCGGGCCGGGCTACCGCCAGGATTTCTATCCAAAGCGGAGCGCGGCGAAGCCTGCTTGAGCGCGGAGGAACTCTGCCGGGTCCTGGGCGCCCTGGAGGCCGATTTCCTGATGCTCCACGTGGCACTCCAGGGTAAGAGCCGGGACGAGACCCTCGCCATGGCCTTCATCGCCGAACGGCTGCTGGGAAAGGTCGCCGGTTGAAATGCTCCCTCCGATCAAACCTGCAAGACGGCCCGCCCTCGGGTCTTCACAAAGGGCACGGGCCATCTCCCCAGGTTGCCCGTGCCCTCTTTTTACCCCTTTCAGATCAAACAGTTCCAGCGCGGCGGACGAATCGGGGGGTGCCGTTGCTGGGGGCGCCGGTGGCGGTGTTTCACTCCTTTCGAGCCGCCACCGGCGCCCTGTTTCGACCCCGGTGGAACGCCGCTGTCGCGTCGGTTCCTCCTCAGCCGCACCGAGGATGGCGGCGTTCCACCACTTTCATCGGGAGCCATCCCGGTGAGCCTTGAACCTTCGACACCGCCCACAAAGGTCGGGCGGCGAGTTCACCTGGGCATAGTGCCTTCGAGAGTGGAGTTCGTGCTTCACTTCTTCCCGCACGCCTCCCCGGGCGTTTCTTCTGCCGCCCGGGGAGGGGTGCCTTTTTCACCGGTCGCTCCGGGGCGTCGGCGGAGGGATTTTTCCAAACTTCCTGCCCTCTGTCGGCGCCTCGTTATTCCTGGTCATGACACTCAGAGCCCATGGGACGCTGAAGCGTTGGTGCTTGAGTGTCGACCACGTGCGTCACAGGCAAACACAGCCCCCTCCCTCATCGTGAGGCGAGGGGGCATCCCTGGCCTTTTTTCTGTATCTGACTTCTCTGAAAGTCGCGCGTGTTGTCCCCCTGAACCCTTTCCCCGTCACCGGTGGCTTCGCGCCTCGCAAAGTGTGCGGATGGCTTGGCCGGTGGCGGGGGATTTCACCCGCCGGGAGGTCCAGCGGTGACGCGCGTAAACCCGGGCCAGACCGGCAAAGACCTGGGTCTGGTGCTGCGCCTGGTGCGCCAGTGGCAAAACTGGACCCAGACGGATCTTGCCCGGTGCATCGGCATCAGCCCGGTGCAGATCGGCAAGCTCGAACGGGCGGAGATCGACCGGCCCCGCCCCTACACCTGGGAGCGGTTGCGGTGGGGCCTGGGCCTGGAACCGGATGCCGTGGCCC
>Ga0210063_1000250_pt1 | contig 17897 bp, 15 predicted proteins | sample Muzzi_PWA_D1_FD_185529 | JGI IMG/M metagenome (GOLD analysis project Ga0210063, IMG submission 185529) | Wetland microbial communities from San Francisco Bay, California, USA, that impact long-term carbon sequestration - Muzzi_PWA_D1 (SPAdes) | ecosystem: Environmental > Aquatic > Marine >... | reverse complement strand
CCGATGGTGCGGATGCCCCACCGTTCCAGGGTGGTGGTGGCGCGCACGGCGGGGGCGAGCTGGTCCAGGGGAAGGGGGGAGAGAAAGTTGGCTTCTTCCCCGGGGGGTACGACGGTGGGGGAGTCGGGGAGGGTGGCGGCGACCCGCGCGGCCAATTTGCTGCCCGCGATGCCCACCCGCACCGGCAGTCCGGCGGCTTCGGCGGCGCTGTACAAGGCGTGGCCCAGATCCCGTTCGGGGAATTCCCCGGGGAAGTGCAATTCCAGGCCGTCGGCGTCCAGGAAGGCGACTCCCTCCCCGGGGTCTTCCACCCGGGGGGAGAAGCGTTCGGCGGCCTCCAGCAGGGCTTCCTGGGCGGTGCGTTCGCATTCGATGTCGCGGCGTCGGGCGACCAGTTTGGGCAGCCGGACCCGGGCCTGGGCGAGGGTTTGTCCGGGGCGTATCCCTGCTTGCCGGGCCAGCCGGGTCGCGGCCACCACCCGGGCGGCGTTGCCGTTGCCCTCCAGCACTGCCAGGGCTTCCCGGATGAGTTCCGGTTCGCTGCGCAAGCGCGCGGCGAGGGGAAAGAGGGGCACCCACAGGCAGGCGATGCGGCAGGCGGTCACGGTGGCCTCCCGCCCGGTCAACCCGTGGCCGCGACGGTGGTTTCGGTCCGCGCTGGGTATCCCCAGCTTCGCCCCTCAGGTTCCGGCCCCTGCGGGGTGCTGCCGTCGGCCCGTGTCGCGGCGTGGTGTCTTTTCTCCGCCGCTACCGTCGTCCATTCGCCGTCTTTGCCGTCGGCTTCGGGGCTGCGCTGGGGATTCCCAGCGCTACCGGAGGTGGTCTTGGGGCCGTGGTGGGTACCGACGACCTGGTGCTGTTCGGTGCTGAGGAGCGGCAGGGGGGCCGTGGCGCCGGGGCGTTGTTGGCGGTGCTTTTGTAGCTCGATGCGGCCCTCGGCGCCCATCAGGAGCCGGGGGGCGGCACCGCTCCCCACCCAGTGGGGGCGTAGCTTCCACGCCTGGAGCACCGCCGTGGCGGCGGTGCCGCTCACCCGGTAGGGGGCGGAGACCAGCAACGCCGCGCCGCGCTCCCGGGCGGCGCGGGCCAGGCGGAGCCAGAAAGCCTCGCCCCCCCGCCCTCCCGCCAGCGGTGGCGCTCCCAACTCCACCACCACCAGGGGAAACCCCGTGGTGAGCAGCAATTCCGCCGCCCGCAACGCCTCGGACACCCGCCGGGGGCGCACCCAGAGGAGGCGTTCCAGATCGATGCCCGCGGCGTGGGCGGTGCGCGGGTCGAGGCCATCCCCCAGATCCACCAGCGCCGACGCCTCGCCGCAGGCGGTGGCCGCCGCGAGGGTGGCCAGCACCGCCGACAACCGTCCGCTGGAACGCCGCCCCACCAATTCCACCAACCGCCCCCGGTCCAGACCCCCGGCCAGCAACTGGTCGAAGGCCGGGAGGGCCGTGGGCAGCGCCGCCGTCCCTTCGTTCGATGAACGCTTCGAGTCTCGTTGGCGTTGTTTTTTGGGCAGCAGATCCCGGGCGCTCAGCACCTGGCGGCGCAAGGCTCCGGTGGGATCGAGATCGGGGGAGAGGCCGTCGCGAAAAAGCCTGAGGACCGGTCGAGGCGATGGGTGAGCGGGAGTGTTGTTAATCACCGCCCCGACCGGGTCCTCCTCAGGCCAAAGTGGAAGATTCTGGGATGCTGTGGCCATGGTGTGTCGTGCATTGGAGCGAAAGTTTGTCAGCGTCTTCCATGGCGGTAAGCATAGGCGGTAACAAGGCGTAAGTCAACCCCGGATCGCGACGGCGGTGATAGATTGAGGGCACCATGAAAATCGAAGACCTACGCCGTGAATATACCGCCGCCGGATTGCGGGAAGCCGACGCCTCGGACGATCCTCTGGAGCAATTCGGTCGCTGGTTTGACCAGGCGCTCGCCGCGGAGGTGCCGGAGGTCAACGCCATGACCCTGGCCACCGCCGATGGCGCGGGGCGACCGGCGGCCCGCATCGTGCTCCTGAAAGGGTTCAACGACGAGGGCTTCGTGTTCTACACCAACCACGAGAGCCGCAAAGGGCAGGAACTGGCGGCGAATCCCCAGGCGGCTCTGCTCTTTTTCTGGGTTCCCCTGGAACGCCAGGTGCGCATCGAAGGCCCCGTGACCCGGGTCTCCCGGGAGGAATCGGAGGCGTATTTTCGCTCCCGTCCCCGGGGCAGCCAGATCGGCGCCTGGGCGTCCCAACAGAGCGCGGTGATCGCCGATCGTGGGGAATTGGAAGCCCGGGTGCGGACCCTGGAAAGTCAGTACGCGGACCAGGATGTACCGTTGCCGCCCCGTTGGGGTGGCTATCGCCTGACGCCGGAGGCCATCGAGTTCTGGCAAGGCCGCCCCAGCCGTCTGCACGACCGCTTGCGCTACCAATTCGAGGACGGTGCATGGCGCCGTCACCGGCTCTCGCCGTAGACTGCCCCCATGAGTGAACATCTCGACGGCAATCTCAAGGGCCTCAAGACCTCCGACAAGAAAGCGCTGGAGCGCACCTACCGGCGGCGCATGACGCCGGACGAGGTGGTGTCGCCGGAGCTGGCGCGCCACATCACCCGCATCTCCCGCGATCTGAGGCGCCAGGTGGGCGTGCTGATCGAGCGCGGCGGGACGGTGCGCAACGTGATCGTGGGCAATGCCACCCAGCTGACCATCCCCGATGTCGGGCGCCTGCGCGGTGGCGTGGGTCGTTTCCGGGGGTTGCGTCTGGTGCACACCCACCTCAAGGGGGAACCCCTCTCCGCCGATGACCTGAACGATCTGGCGCTGCTGCGCCTCGATCTGGTGGCGGCCATCGAGGTGAAGGAGGATGGCTTGCCCGGCAAGGTGGAGCTGGCCCATCTGGCGCCGCCGCCGCCGGAAGCCCTGGCCGAGGAGGGCGCGGCGGGCTCCCCGGACGAAGCGCTGGAGATCGGCCACGCTTCCGCCGACGCCTTCGTGCACCACTATGCGCCGGATGTCCACCGGCTGGACTTCGATGTCGATGAAACCCTGCGCGCCCTGGAGGACGAGTATCGGCGGGTGATCGGCGATGCCGCCCGCACGGATCAGGAACGCGCCCTGGTGGTGGGGGTCAACCCGGACGATGCCCATTTCGCCGAGACGTTGGAACTGGTGCGCTCCGCCGGGGTGGTGGTGGCGGGGACGCTGCGCCAGCGGCGGTACAAGGTGCATCCCAAGACCGTGGTGGGCAAGGGCCGCCTTCAGGACATCGTGCTGGAGGGGATGCGCCGCCGGGCGGAGGTGGCGATCTTCGATATCGATCTGAAGCCCGCCCAGGCCCGGGCTTTCGAGGACGCCACGGGGATGAAGGCCATCGACCGCACCCAGCTGATTCTGGATGTCTTCGCCCAGCGCGCCCGCAGCCGGGACGGCAAGTTGCAGGTGGAACTGGCGCAGCTCAAGTACTCCCTGCCACGGCTGACGGACAAGGATGCGGGGCTGTCCCGCCTGACCGGTGGCATCGGTGGCCGTGGCCCCGGCGAGACGCAGATGGAGATCGGTCGACGGCGGATTCGCGACCGCATCCGGGCCCTCGAAAAACAGACCGAGCAACTCTCCCGGCAGCGCGACGTGCAGCGCAGTCGGCGGCGGCGGGAGGGGGTGCCGGTGCTCTCCATCGTGGGCTACACGAATGCGGGCAAGAGCACCCTGTTGAACGCCATGACCCGTTCGGAGGTGGCGGCGGCGGACAAGCTCTTCATGACCCTCGACCCCACCAGCCGACGGCTCCGCTTCCCCCGCGAGGGGGAGGTGGTGATCACCGACACGGTGGGTTTCATCGAGGATCTACCCCAGGATCTGGTGACCGCCTTCCGGGCCACCCTGGAGGAGCTGGCGGACGCCGATCTGCTGCTCCATGTGGTGGACGCCGCCGATACCCGGCTGGAGACCAAGTTGCAGGCGGTGCACGACCTGTTGAAGACGCTGGAACTGGCGGACTTGCCCCAACTGCTGGTGTTCAACAAGGCGGATCTGGTGGCGCCGGAACGGTTGGCGGCGCTCCTGGAGCGCCATGGCGGGGTGGCGGTGAGCGCCCGCACGCGGCAAGGGATCAACGACCTGATCGCCCTCGCGGAGCACCGTCTCAATCCACAGCAGCCATTTCTTCCCAACTATGGGGCGACACCCGAGCCCGCTCCAGCAGAGGTTGCCCCCCCGCCTCCAGAAACGGTCGGATCCGAGGGTTGACGGCGGCGATGCGGCGCCAGATGGCCTCGCCCCCTCCGGCCAGGGCGCTGGCCTGTTCCTGGGCCAGGGCCAGTTGGCCGAGATTGTAGAGCTTGAACAGGGCCTGGCCGTCGTTGCCGAAGGTCAGCAGCGCGTCGGCTCGGGTGAAGTGCTCGATGGCGGTCTCCCCCTGGGCCGCGGCCAGCTGCCGGTCCCCCTCCATATGGGCCTGCATGGCCTGGAGCACCGGGTAGCGGTAGCCGTCGGGGGTCTCCTGGCGGGCGAGCCATCGGGCATAGGTGGCCCGAATTTTCGCCGCGTCCTCGTCGAGGCCCAGGATCAATCCGGCGCGGTGGACCAGGACGGCGCTCAGGGGGGCGCTCATGCACGGTCCCGCCCGGCCCCAGGTCTCCGCCCAATCCCCGGTGATGAAGCCCAGATGGATGTCGCGGCGGCAGGTCAGCTCGTGGGACAATCGTCGCCACCCTTCCCCCTGGTCGCTCTCTGGATCCTCCTGTTCCGGCAGGGTTTCCACCCGTCCCAGGATCCGCGCCGCCTTGGTGGCGTCCCGCTCGAGGACGGCGATGCGCATCAGGTTGGTATAGGAAGCGGTGAAGCTCGGGCGCATCGACAGGGCCATCTCCAACTCCCGCTCCGCCTCGTCATAGCGGCCCAGGATCAGGAGCAATTCCCCCATGGAATCGTGGGGATTGGCCTGGTCCGGGGCGATGTACTGGTAGATCTTGAAGTGTTCCTCGGCCTGCTGGAAGTTGCCGCTCTCCATGGCCAGGTAGCCCAGCAGGTTCTGGGCGAGAACCCAGTTGGGTTCGATCTCGATCACTCTCTGGAAGAGTTCTTCGGCCCGGTCCCGATCCCGTTCCTGGAAGGCGATGCTGGCGGCAAAGTAGAGAGCGAAGGGATCGTCCGGCGCCTCTCGCAGCCGCTGGTCCAGGATCGCCGCGGCCGCCTCCCGGTCCCGGTCCACCTGCTGGGCCAGCCAGTAGCGCACCAGGAAGCGCTCTCGCGGGGTGACGACGCTCAGGTCCGCCTGCCGCAGTTGGGCGGCGAGCCGTTCCAATTCGTCGCCGGAGGATTGCCGACCCAGTCGTTCCTTGGCCACCAGGAAGCCCGGATCCAGGGCCACCGCGCGGGCGAAATGGGCCCGGGCGTCCTCGGTGTAGATTTTCATGTAGGCATCGAGACCCGCTTCCAGAGCCTGCCGCGCCGCCGCCGAGTCGGTGGTCCAGGGGGGCGGCTGGCGCGTCCGTTGGACGAGCAGCAGGCCGCTCACGAGGATCATCAGGAGAAGGAGTGCTCGACGCATCAGTCGGTCGTCTCCGGAGGGGGAGTGGTCTCCGGGGGAGCGGTGGCTGCGCCCCGGGCCACCCCGCGGGCGATCAAGGGCGCCAGGCCGGTTTCCAGGAAGGGGCGGATATGGGGGTTGATCTCCGCGACCCGTCGCCACGTCGCCTTCGCCTCGTCGTTCTTCCCGGCGGTCGCCAGCGCCGCAGCCAGATGGCCCAGGTTGCGCAGCTTGAAGAGCGCGATGTGATCCCCGCCGAAGGTCAGCAGGGCATCCGCCTGGCGGAAGGCCTCCACCGCTCCGGCGGCGTCGCCCGCCGCCAGGAGGGCATTGCCGTCCATGTGCAGGAAGGCGGGCTGGATACGAGCGTTGGGTTTCTGGCCGTCGGCATACTTTTCGGCGTTCTTCTGGAAGGTGGCGCGCTCCGCCGCGGCCCGGGCATCGTCCCCCAGGACCAACAACACGTGGTGACCGAACACCACGTTGTGTAGGGGCTCTCGGCATCCGTCCGTACGCTCCCAGGCCCCTTGCCAGTCGCCGGTCAGGTAGCCGAGGTGCAGGTCTCGCAGGCAGGTGAGACGGCGCAGGGCCGAGCCCCAGGGGTTGCCGTCATCCTCCATCGTGGTCGCCTTCTCCTCCAGATCGCCACTCCCACCCTCGCCTTCGCCACCTTGTTGCACGTCGTCGCGGTCGCCTTGGGGGGCGTTGTCTGGTTCGGCGTCCTCCTGGTCGCGGTAGGCCGCCACCCGATCCAGCACCCCCTGGGCCTTGGCGGGATCCTGTTCGAAGAGCGCGATCCACAGCAGGTTGACATAGGGCGGGCTGAAGGCCGGGTGTACGGCGAGGGCGGTGGCCAGTTCTTTCTCGGCTTCCTCGTAGCGTCCCAGCAGCACCAGCAGCTCGCCCATGGAATCGTGGGGGTTGGCCTGGTCCGGGGCGATGTACTGGTAGGTCTTGAACTGCTCCTCGGCGGCGCGGAAGTCGCCATCCTCCATGGCCAGATAGCCCAGCATGTTCTGGGCATAGACCCAGTTGGGATCGACCGCGATGAGCCGCTGATTGAGGGTCACCGCCCGTTCCCGTTCGCCCTCCGCGGAAGCCCGCTGGGCCGCGAGATGGAGGGCGAAGGGATCCTTGGGGGCTTCTTCCAGCCGTTCCTCCAGGATCGTTTCGGCCCGCTCCGGGTCCTGGTCCATGCGCGCTAGCCAGTAGAGGACCAGGAAGCGCTCCTCGACGCTGAGGTTGCTCAGGTCGGCGCCGCGCAAGGTTTCTGCCAGTTCCTGTCGCTGCTCCCGCCCCACAAGGTGCCCCAGCCGTTCCATCGCCACCAGGAAGCCGGGGTCCAGCTTGACCGCCTGGGCGTAGTGGTCCCTCGCGTCGTCCCAGTAGAGCTTCATCTCGGCATCCAGCCCCGCCTCCAGTTCCTCCCGCGCGGCGTCCGAGTCCGTGGTCCAGCGGGGGCCGGACGGATAGCAGCCCGCAAGGCTGAGGGCCAGGGGAAGCAGGAGCAACACAAGGAGGAATCGGCGCATCAGTCGGTCTCCTGCTGGCGACCCACGGCCAGCAAAGTAATGTCATCGTAAGGCTCGCGTCCCCCGGCAAACTCGTCCAGGGCGTCCAGCACCTGTTGGACCACGGCGTGGGGTTCGTCGGAACCGTTCCCCAGCACCTGGGCCAGCCGGTCAAAGCCAAAAAACTCACCCGATGGCGCCTGGGTTTCCACCACTCCATCGGAGTAGGCGAGGATCAGATCCCCGGCGGCCACCGGGGTTTCCAGGAGCCGGTAGTTGCTGTGGGTGAAGGCCCCCAGGGGAAGACGGTGCTCCGGCAGGTGCAATTCCTCCACCGCGCCGTCCGCGGCGCGGCGCAAGGGTGGGGGCTGGCCCGCCAGGGCATAGATCAGATGGTCGTTGTCGCGGTGGGCGGTCAGGTAGCCCAGGGCGACGAAACTGCGGCGGCTCAGGGCGTAGAGGCGCTCGTTGGCCAGGCGGAAGAGCTCCTCGGGTTGGGGGTGGTTGACGCTCAGGGTGTAGAGCACCTCCCGCACCGCCATCATCATCAGGGCGCCGGAGATGGACTTGCCGGAAACATCGCCGTAGACCAGGGCGTTGGAGCCCGGCGTCGGGCCGGCCAGCTGGGCGAAGAAATCTCCCCCCACATCCCGCGCCGGGCGGCAGACGGCGGCCACTCGCCAGCCGGGACCCAACTCGACGGAGGAGGGCAACAACGAATTCTGGATCGCGGCGGCGATTTGCAGTTCCCGCTCCAGTTCGTGGCGCTGGCTCTGCTCTTCCAGCAGAATGCGGGTTTCGAGGGCGATGGCGGCCTGGGAAAACAGCCCCTGGAGCAGATCCATATCCGCCGGTTCCATGGCTATGTGCCCCTTCTTGTCGGAGAGCAGCACGACCCCGATGCGCCGCCGCGGCGAGGACAGATCCGCGACCACCTCCACGCCCCCGGCCATCAGGCTGTCTTTCAGTTGCAGCAACCCCTCCGACTTGCTGGCCAGGCGTTCCATTTCGTGGAGCCAGAAGAGCTTGCGGCTCTGGCGCCGCAACTGATCCGCGAGCTCCGGGAGCAGGGGGAGTCGGGCGGGCAAATGCCCCGGCCCGGCGGCCCGTTCCAGGTGGTCCCCCTGCACCAGGTAGAGGGCGGCGAAGTGCAGCCCCAGAAGATCCGGCAGGCGGCGCACCAGATCCCGCACCACGGCCTTCAGATCCCCCCGGGCGGTGAGCGCCTCGCCCATCTCCACCATGGCTCTTTGCAGGCTGGAGCGTTCCGCGTCGAAGAAGCGGTCGATGGGACCCTGGATGCGCCGCCGCAACGGTTCGAAAAGGAGCACGATGACCAGCGCGAAGACCAGGGGGAAGAATCGCGACGCAGCCACGGCGGTGCCGCTGAACCAGCTGTTGAAGAAGGCGATACCCAGGGCGTAGAGCCCCGTGACCACCGCCGTCGTCAAGGTGTAGAGCAGCCCCTTGCGCAGGATCACCCGGATGTCCAGCAACTGGAAGCGGACGATGGCGTAGGCGAAGGTCAGGGGCACCAACCCCAGGGGGAGGACGCCGTAGAAGAGGAACTTTTCCGTGTGCAGGAACGATGGAAAGGCCACCGCCAGCACCAGGAAGGGCACCAGACCGAAGAGCGCGCCGGTGAGGACCAGGGCGGCCCCGCGGCGCTCCCGGGGTGCCTTGACCACCCGGGCATTGACCGCCAGCGCCGTCAGCCCCAGGACCACATAGAGCGCCAGGACCCACCAGTTGGCCACCGGAGCCCCGCTGATCAGGGGCAGGGGTTCCTGCCGTTGGCGGTAGAGCACCAGGGTGGCCGCCATGACCAGGGTGGGCAGGAGGTACATGGTGAGCAGGAATCGCCGCCAGGCGCCACCGTCCGGGTCGGTGGTCAAGGTACCGTCCGGCCCCTGCAAGCCCAGGCGGTGCAGGATCGGCACCGGGCGCGGGAAGATCAGGAAGAAATGCAGGAAGCTGGCGGGGAGCAGGAGGAGCGCGGCGGTGCCGGTCCACAGGATCAACGTGTCCACCTGGGAGTACGACTCCGGGCGCAACCGGCAAACCAGGAAGAGCAGGAAGAGGTTGGAGAGGATGAAGAACACTCGGCTCGCCCGCAGCCGAGGCTGTCGGGTCAGGACGAAGAGGCCGACAAAGAAGAAGCTGAACCCCAGCAGGCAGGCGTAGAGGTACGAAGGAGTGCCGTGGCGCCGTTCCCCCAACTTGACCTGGAAGGTCTCGGTCCTGCCGTCGCGGCGGATGAAGTAGTCCACCTCGTCACCGACGCTGTGGCGGGACAGGAGCCGGGCGGCGTGGCGGCGGCCCTTGACCAGGTTGCGCGCGATCCCTTCGACTTCGTCGCCGGGTTGGATACCCGCCGCCGCCGCGCCGGAAGCCCGGTTGACATTCAACACGAGCAAGCGGCTGGGAACATCCGGGTCCAGAACGATGCCATCAAAGGGCCTGGGTAAAAACATATCCACGATAGAGAGCACCGCAATCAGAAACGCCAGGCCACCGAAGGCCAGGAGAATCGGGGTGAACTTCCAGGGGCGTTTCATCATCACCCCTGGATTGTAGTCTGTACGGCAAGGGGGCCGCGACAGTTGCGGAAAAATCCATCTCTGAGGAATCTAAGTGGCGCCGAATCATAGCTTTGCGCTCACGCTCGCAAGCCCGCAATCGTGCGATCAAGGTGGGGTTGTCGAAAGGTGACGCGGGGTGTTGCCCCCGGGCTCTCAGCAGGGATTCCAGACCGGCCCGAAGAACCCCGCCTGATCCGGGTCCTCCTCCCGAGCCCCGCCCCAGTTTGGAGCCTCGCCCCGCAGCAACCACGCCAGCGCCGTGTCGCGATCCGAGAGCACCGCCACATGGGCCCCGCGATTGTTGGCGGTGTTCTCGATCAGCCCGTCCTGGAACTCCGGCGGACGGAGGAAGACCACGCGCATGGACCGTCCCCACATCTCGGCGATCTGTTTCGCGGCGGAGTACTTGTGGTGCCCGTAACGCGCCGGTTCCAGGTGCCAGGCATCGATCATCACCCGCGCGTAGCCCCGGCTCGCGGCCTCGCGGCGGACGGTATCGATGGCCCTCTGGATGGCGCCGGGGTCCCAAGGACCGCGGGCCGTGACCAGCAGGTACGTCGCCTCATCGCGGAAAGTGAGGTTCAGGTCGTTGGTGCGCCGGACCACCGGCACAGTCTTGGGGACCGGGTCATCAAGGTAGGGTGTTGCCATGGAGACACCAGTGTAGCGAGACAAGATTACAACGCGCATTACGATCTGGCGCTGGGTCAAAAAAAAAGTGGGTGGCCGGTTTCTGCAACCGGCCACCCCTGGAGAGAGTAATGGTCGCTGAAGACGCCGAGGGCGCTCCAGCTGGAGAAAGCGGTCTCGGGTCAGCTCGGGAGAATCACCTTGTCAATGACGTGGATGACCCCGTTGCTGGTCAGGATGTCGGTCTTGATCACCTGCGCCGCATCCACCTGGACTCCACCGTCGGTCACCTTGATATCGACACTCTGGCCGTTCAAGGTCTTGGCGCTATCCAGCTTGACGACATCGGCGGCGAGCACCTTGCCGGAGACCACATGGTAGGTGAGGATTTTGATGAGCTGGTCTTTGTTTTCCGGCTTCAGCAGGTTGTCGAGGGTCTCCTGGCCGAGGGCCGCAAAGGCCTCATCGGTGGGCGCGAAGACGGTGAAGGGGCCATCGCCCTTGAGGGCTCCCACCAGGTCTGCGGCGGTCAGCGCGGCGGCCAGAGTCTTGAAGGAGCCGGCCTCGACGGCGGTATCGACGATGTCCTTGCTGCCTCCGGCAGTGCCGGTGATAGGGGCGGTAAGGACGAGGGCGGCGAGCAGTAGTCCGAGAGTCAGTCGCATGATGGTTCGATCTCCTTGGGTGCGTATCCAGATTGGTAACGAGTATTGTTTTCTTTGGTTGTGAAGCGGGAGCGTCTCCCGCGTTCATGGAGGGTTTCGCCGTCTTCCGCAACCTGGATTCAAGATTTGTTGCCCTCCGGTCGGGGCGGTTGCTCCTGGGCAGTTGTTCGCGTAGACTTAAACAATGAACCGGTCCGTCAAGAGGGTAGGGTTTCCCCCATGGAGGAGAGGTGTGCTGCTCCCGCTGCTGGCGGTGCTCTGCCTGGGTATGGGCTTCCGGGACGCCCACGGCCAGGAAGGAGCGACGACGGCGAGCAACGGGGTTACGGTAGACCCCTCTCTGGCGGAGGCGCGGGTCAACCTGGTGTTTGGGATCCGGGCCTACCGTCTGGGGGACTATGCCGCGGCCGCGGCGCGGTTTGAAAAAGCCGCGGCGGCGGATCCCGAAAGCGGCACCGCGCGTCTGTGGTTGGGGTTCGCCCGGTGGCGCCTGGGGCAGCGAGAGGCGGCGCGGATGGCCCTCGAAAGCGCCATGGAGGCGCGACTTTCCACGGCGGACGCGGTCCAGGCGGAGGCGTTGCTGCGGCGCCTGGGAGAGGAGCCCGAGGGGACCGTCCCGTTCACCGGACCGCTGGCGGCGCCGGGGATCTTCCACTTCCTGGAACGGCCCCGGGCCGAGTTCCGGGTCGGCCTGACGGCGTCGGCGGATTCCAATCCCTTGCTGTTGCCGGAGGGGGCGGTGGCGGTTCTGCCGGAGGGCACGGTGGTCACCGACACCCCCTCGGATACCGCCCTCAACCTCGATGTGCGCGCCGCTTTCCATCCCTTCTACGACCGCCGCGGGTGGAGCCTGGGGCTGGTCTTCGAGGGCGATGGAGTGCGCTACGGTGATTTCGGCGTCGCCGACCTGACCCAACTGCGGGGCAGTGTGCACCTGGCCTGGGGGGCGGATCCCCTGGCCTACCTGCCCGGTCGCCTGGGGTTCACCCGGGTGCCCCGGGGGGGCGGACGGACGGCGTTCCTGCTCCAGGGGGCGTATACGGATCGGCGCATCGACGGGGATGCCCTGGAGCGCCTGCTGCAACTGGGGGCCACCTTCACGGTGCGTCCCTGTGCCACCACAGCGACCCAACTGGATCTGCTGTTCACCGACCGGGAGGTCGAGGCGGCTTTCGCCGGGGGTGCCGAGGCCAGCGGCACCGAGTGGAGCGCCCGGGCGAGCCAGTACATCTACCTGGGGGATCGGTCGCGCCATCTGCGCCTGGGCGTGGAAGCGGGGGATCGGGACGCGGGGCTCGCTTTCGATGCCTCCCACGTCGAACTGGAACTGGAACTGGCGCTGCCCTTGAGCGCCCGCTGGGCGCTGCAATTCGCCGTTTCCCGGCGGGAGGTGGATTACGACGCCCTGGAATCGAACCCCCTCTTCCCCTTCTTCCCCGGGACCCTGGCCAACCAGCCCCGGGAGGACACCCTCGACCGCTGGGGCGCGGCGCTGCTCTGGGAGCCGCGCCCGTCGCTGCGCATCGTGGCCCGGGCGGCCCACGTGGAACGGCAGACGGATTCCGGTTCGGCCACGGCGTTTTTCCCTCTGGACTATGACCGGGATGTGGCTAGCCTGGGGGTGATATGGCTGTTCTGATGCGTGGCGTTTTCGGGGTCCTGCTCAGCGTCTTGCTGAGTGGTTTGCTCGCCGCTCCCCTGGCGGCGCAGCCCGATGCCGTGGGCCACATCGTGGAACTGGTGCCCCAGGTCTGGGGCACGCCCTCGGGGGAGAACCGGGCGGCGTTGGCGGTGGATAGCCCGGTGCTCCTCGACATGTTGGTGGAAGTGGCCCCCCGGGCGAACACCGTCATGACCTTCTATCCGGAGGGCACCCTGCAATTGGGGGGTGGCGGCCAGGGCGTGCAACTGGTGGTCGATCGGGCGCGGGTGGACGCCGTCACGGGGCGCCACGACAGCGTCCTGCGGGTGCTTCTGGGAAGGGTGCTGGGCTTTTTCAGCCCCAGCACCGATCGGGATGTGGAGATCACCACTCCCAGCGCCCGCCTGGGAATCCGGGGCACGGTGGTGGGCCTGGAAGTGGCGGCGGGCGGCACCACCGTGGTGGAGGTCCTGGAAGGGGAGGTGGACCTCTTCCCCCTGGCCGGGGGCCGGGCGGTGCGGGTGCTCGCGGGCTTTACCTCGGTGGTGGTGCCGGGGCGGCTGCCCACCCCGCCGACGCGCATCGACCCCGGCAGCTGGACCCTGACCGTCGCCGCCGACACCGAGCCGTTCTACCTGCCCCAGGAGGGGATCCTTCCCGAATCCCCGGTGGAGCGGGAGCGGTCGTCCCTGGATTCCCAAGGATACTTCCCTTTCGGGGTCACCGCCCTTCCCCCCGCGCCGTAGCGCCCCGGTTCCGGCTCTGGCCGTCTCGCCATGCCCGCCACCTTCGCCACTCGCTTCCCTCGACCTTTTCGCATCGCTCTGCTCATCGGCGCCGGGGTGGCGGTGGCGGTCCTGCTGCTGAGCCCCTTTTTGGGCGACCTCGAACGGGTGGCCATGGACTGGATGATGCGCCTCAGCACCCCCCCGGAGCCCGACTCCCGCATCGTTCTCTGTGACATCGACGAGGCCAGCCTCGACCAGATCGGTGGCTGGCCGTGGCCCCGGCGCCAGGTGGCGGCCCTGGTCACCGCCCTGGCCCAGGAGGGCGCCGCGGTGATCGTCCTGGACATCACCTTCGCGGAGCCCTCCTCCTGTGGGGGCCTGGCCGACGATCAGGGGCTCGCCGAGGCGCTGGCGGCGGCGGGCAACGTGGTGCTGGGCTACTACTTCCGGGACGAACTGCCGGGGGGCGAGGGCGCAGACGGAATCTGGGACAACGCCGGTTTCGATGTGGTGACCCCTGGGCCGGGCTTCGCCAGGATCCCGGAGTGGCCCGCGGCGGAACCAAACCTGGAGATTTTCGCTCGGGCCGCCGCGGGCCAGGGTTTCTTCAGCACCGAACGACCCCGCAGCCTGGGGGACGCTGTGCTGCGCCACTATCCCCTGGTGGCACGGCGGGGGGAGCGCTACTTTCCCGCCCTGGGGCTGATGGCGGCGGCGCGCTTCGAGAAAGGGCTTTTGGAGCTGTCCCCGCGCCCGGACGAACTGCCGGAAATTCGCCTGGACCAGCGCCCGGTGGAGCACGACGAGGGCGGTCAGTTGTGGATCCACTACCGGGGCGATCCGCGCACCGAGGCGGCGCGCTACCGGACCCTTTCCGCAGGGCAGGTGCTGGCGGGGGACCCGGAGACGCTACGGGACCTGTCCGGCAAACTGGTCTTCGTGGGCACCTCGGCGGCGCGCCTGGGAGATTTCTACAACACTCCCTTCGGGGTGCGCATCCCCGGGGTGGAAAGCCACGCCCAGGTGGCGGACAACCTCCTCAACGGCGACTACATCCACGACCGGGCGGAGCAGAAGATCCTCAGTGGGCTGGCCGTGCTACTGCTGGCGCTGGGCGCGCCCCTGCTGGTGGTCTCCACCCGGCGGTATCTGTTGGGTTCCCTGGCGGCCATGGCGGTGGTCTTGTTGTGGCCGACGGTGGCCCTGGCGGCCTTTGTGACAAGTGGCTGGCACCTGCACGTGGTGGCGCCGGTGCTGGCCGGGGGGGCGGCTCTGGTGCTCGCCCTGCGCTACCAGGTGGGGCGGGTGGAGGCCCGCAAACGGCAGGTGGAGCGCACCTTCCGGCACTATCTATCGGAGTCCGTGGTGCGGGAGATGCTGGCCCACCCGGAGCGCCTGACCCTGCGCGGCGAGGAGCGAGAGTTGACGGTGCTCTTCTCGGACGTCAGCGGGTTCACCAGCATGGCGGAAAAGCTCGCCTCGGAACAGGTGGTGGAGGTCCTCAACCAGCTCTTCACCCCCATGACCGCCCTGGTGCTGGAAGAGGGTGGCACCTTCGACAAATACATGGGGGATTGCCTGATGGCCTTCTTCGGCGCGCCGGTGGTCCAGGAGGATCACGCCGCCCGGGGGTGCCGCGCGGCCCTGGCCATGGTCCAGCGGCTGCCGGGGCTCAACGCCCACTGGGAAGCCAAGGGATTGGGCTCTCTGGCCCTGGGCATCGGCCTCAACAGCGGCGTGATGACGGTGGGCAACATGGGCTCGGAGACCATCTTTGACTACACGGTGATCGGCGACAACGTCAACCTGGGCTCCCGGGTGGAGGGGCTGACCCGCCTCTACCGGGTGCCGGTCCTGGTCACCGCAGCGACGGTCGAGGCGGCCAATGCGGACGGCAAGACCTTCCTCTTCCGGGAACTGGACCGGGTGCAGGTGAAGGGGAAGGCGGAACCGGTGACGATCTTCGAGCTGGTGGCGGCGACCGCGGACCTCTCTGCCGCCGCTCGTCGGAGCGTGGAAGCCTGCCTTTCCCGCTTCGCCGAAGGCCTCGCCGCCTACCGGGCGCGCCGCTTCGCCGAAGGCGTCGCAATCTTCGAGGAGATCCTGGCGGCGGTGCCCGACGACGGCCCGGCGGCGCTCTTTGCAGCACGCTGCCGCGATCTCGCGGAGCATCCACCCTCGGCGGATTGGCAGCCGGTGGAGCGGCGGGCAACGAAGTGAGGCGCGGTCGGTCAGGCGGCGCGGTGAGGGCGCTGGCCGTAATCTCCGGCCAGGATGCCACGGATGGAAAGATCCTCGTCCAGATCTGGCCAGTGCAAACCGAAGGGGGAGAGTTCCACGCGGTTGAGCTGCGCTGCCGGTTTGCCTTCCAGCCGAGGATTGCCCCCCACCGGGAAGGAGAACTCCAGACCGCTTTCCATGGTCACGTGGATGCGGCCATCGTCGTAGCGGGCCAGGACGGGGGTATCAACCAAGGTACTCATGCCAACTCCGGATTATAAGATCCCGATGCTTCCGTGCCAACTCTTAGGCCCGACGAAGGTCCTTAAGCTTCAGACCCACGGATTCCCGGAGGGTAACCTCGCCCTCGACGCTGAACACCGCTTCGCCACCACCCTTGCGGATGTGCACGTGGATCGGGCGATGGTCGTTGCTGTAGAAGAAGCAACGGAAGCCTTCGTGGGTGAAAATAGTCGGCATGATCGGTCGGTTCTCCCGGGGCAGGTGAGGCTAGCATGAGCGGCAACAAGGCTGCCGCCGCGTCGCTCAGTGGAGCGGTGAGGGGCGGCGGGGGAGCCGATTTTCCCCCCGCGAAACCCTCCGAGACGGTGGGGCGTAAGAAACATTGTAGAATCCTCTGTGTTCCCGAACCGACTCCTTCTCCAAGCAGCGATTTAGACGACCGAATATGCCGAAAATTTTGAGTTTTGCTCTCCTGACCCTCCTGGCCATCGGAGCGCTGCTCTTCCCGGCCCAGGCCCGGCGGATGGCGGGGTTGCGACCGTTGGAGACGCCCAGCGTGGCGGACCTCGATACCCTGCGGCAATTGCAGGAGGTCGCGCCGGGGAGTTTCTTCGAAGACCGCTCCCGCATCGAGGTCAAGGTGCCCCGGGAGATGACCCTGGATACCTTCCTGCGCCTCTACAACATCCGGCTGCCCCATGTGCGGGCGCAGATGCAGCAGCAAAGGGAAGAGCGCGGCGGCGGTGCCCTGACGGACCAGACCGTGCTTTCCCCGGGCGAATCCTTCATCATTACTTTGATCCCACCGCAGGACCCGTGAGCGAGACGCGATTCATCTGCAAGCGCTGCTGGCGCCGACCGGCGCTGTCGGAGACCTGGTACCGCTGTCCGCAGTGTGGCCAGGGGTCCCAGGGCGACGAATGGCTGCGCATGGAAACCCCCGACGGCCTGCAACCCACGGCGGACATCCTCCCCGGGTCCCGCTGGGGGCTGGGCGGCGCGGAGGCCAGCGCGCCCCGCTGCCGGGAACATCCGGACAGTGCCATCCGCCTCTTCTGCCCCTGTGAGGAATACCTGCCCCCCCGCGCCGAACTGCACCGGGGGGATTCCCTGGGGCTGGGCTTCGCCGGTCCCCAGGGGGCCGGGAAGACGGTGATGATCCTGACCATGGTGCAGGCGTTGCAGCGCCTGCGGGGACCGGATCTCTACACCCCCCGGGTGGGTCTCCTGGGCCTGGGGGACACGGAGACCGCGTTCCAGGCTCTGGCGGATCGCTTGCGCAACGGCGAGAAGCCGGACCGCACTTTTCCGGAAGTGGCCCACTCCGCGGATGGCGCCGCTCCGGGTGCGGCGCGAAATTTCTGCTGGGAGCTGACCCTGAACGGTGCTCGCCGCGCCCGCCGGTGGGGTTTTCTGGCGGTCTACGATGTGGCGGGGGAGAGCTGGGGAGAGGACGGGGAGCGCTCCTTCGAAACCCTCGACCGGTATCTGGAGATGTGCACCTCCCTGGTCTTTCTGGTGGATGGGGTGGCGGTGGCCCGGGATCTGGGGATCGAGGTGCGGGATGTGTGGGATGAAGGCAGCCGCCCCGGCGACCGGGGGGCCATGGACCGGGAGTGGCTGGGGCGCCTGCTGGACCGCCTCCACCCGGAGCGGGCCGCCCATTCCCGCCTCGCGGTGGTGGTCTCCAAGGCGGATCTCCTGTGGCAGGAACCCCGCTGGCAGGCGCTGCGCCCCCAGGAGGGACAGGAAGCCGCCCAGGAAGAGGCGCTGGCGGAACTGCTGCGGGAGTCGGATCGCGGGCAGCTGCTGGCCATGGCCGCGGCCCACTTCCGGGAGGTGCGCCCCTTCGCGGCTTCCAGCCTGGGCTTTACCCCCACGGCGGAGGTAGTCCAGGAGGGCCATCTGCTCGATCCCCCGAAGCCCGAAGGGGTGGTGGAACCGATCCTCTGGCTGTTGGAAGGGCGGTAACGGATGCGCACGATCCCGGTAAGCCATCTGGTCTACACGGTAGCCTCCGGGGGCGGCGGCTATCAGACGGTCCACGCGCCCCGCGAGTGGCGGCAGAAAGATGCCCAGACCGCCGCCGACTGGTTGCGCACCTTGCAACCCCCGGCGAAGAGCCAGCGTCCTTGGGTGCTGGCCAAGAAGACCTTCCCGGTGGGGGACGGGT
>Ga0210063_1000249_pt1 | contig 17900 bp, 19 predicted proteins | sample Muzzi_PWA_D1_FD_185529 | JGI IMG/M metagenome (GOLD analysis project Ga0210063, IMG submission 185529) | Wetland microbial communities from San Francisco Bay, California, USA, that impact long-term carbon sequestration - Muzzi_PWA_D1 (SPAdes) | ecosystem: Environmental > Aquatic > Marine >... | reverse complement strand
GGCGCGTTCGGCGTTCCCGGCCATGGCCCCGCCGGTGGTGGCCATGCTCGTCGCGACGGCCCTGGTGGCGGGCTTCGCCTGGGTCCACCATCGCCCGGCAGGAAGTGAGATGCCCGGCCAGGGCAATCCCTCGGAACTGCGCCCGGCCATCCTCTTCGGTCTGCTATACGCTCTGGTGCTGTTGGCGGTAGCGGCGGCGAAGGAGCATCTGGGCACCTCCGGCCTCTACGCCGTGGCGGTCCTCTCCGGCCTGACCGACATGGATGCCATCACCCTCTCCACGGCCCGCCTGGTGGATGCCGGTCGTCTGGAGGCCCTGGTGGCCTGGCGGCTGATTCTGGTGGCTTCCCTCGCGAACCTGGGCTTCAAGGCTGGCCTCGTCGCGATCCTTGGCCCACGCCAGCTAGGGCTGCGCATCGGCGTCCTGTTCGGCATTCTTGGCATCGTCGGGGCAGCCCTGCTCACCTTCTGGCCCCACTGAATCGAATTACGTGTCAAATTCCGCGAATCCTTGACAGCGCGCCATCGGGAGCAATGGGTAGCGAGAAAACCGCTCATCCTCCTGGGAGAGCGCACAATACACGAAATGCGTGCGGCCATTGGAGAGCAAGCGGAGCCACCGGCATCGACCGCAAAGTCCTGCTTTTGTGGCGATTTTGTGACGATCTTCCACCGAGGGGTGGTTTTTTAGAGCAGAGCGTGTATAATTCACTATAGTCAAATCAGCATTTCCGGAAAAATCCATTCCGAGAACCACTTCGGTCGTTTCGCGGAAGGGACAAACCCTGGAGCTGAGGTAGTACGTATATAGATATAAGAGACAGCCTGCAATTCGGGGCTGTCCTTCCCACCGGTGGCCCACCGATCTGCGTCCGCGATTGGCTTTTGGGGCCACCAGGGGCGGCGCAAGCCGCCCTGTCCCAACTCCCTCCTAGACCGCGGCACCTCGCCGCGCCGTTCAAAAATCCAGGGGGCCGGACATCCGGCCCCCTTCCTATCTCCCCTCTCGCCTTTTCCGGGCCTTACTCATAGCGCAGCGCTGTCGAGGGATCCACCCGTGCCGCCGCCCAGGCGGGCAGGGCGCAGGCCAGCAGATTGACCACCAGGGCAAAACCGACGATGGCCGCCACATCCACCAGCCGGACGTGGAACCGGACGGCGTTGATGAAGTAGATGGCCGCCACCTCGGCGTCGAAACGGATCAGCTCGAAGGTGTCGAGGATCCACGCCGCGGACCACCCCAGGGCCACGCCCCCCAGCACCCCCAAGGAACCGAGGAACATCCCGTAGAGAAGAAAGAGCCGCCGCAGGCGCCGCCGGTCGAGCCCCAACGCTCCCAACACGCCGATCTCCCGCATGCGATCCCGCACCGAGATCACCAGGGTGGATGCGACGTTGAAGGTGGAGACGAGGACGATCAACCCGAGGACCAGGAAGAGCATCAGCTTTTGCAGGCGCAGCGCAGTGAACAACCCCTGGTTGAGATCCAGCCAATCCGTCACCAGGTAGCCGGGTCCCAGGACCTCCTCCGCCGCTGCCGCCACGGGGGAGGCCAGGCGCAGTTCCCGGGGTTCGACCTCGAACATCATGGCGCCCGCCTCCTGGCCGTAAAGCTGCGCCGCAACTTCCCGATCCACCAGCAGCCAGGCGTTGTCGAATTCGGAAAACCCCGTGGCGAAGGTACCCGTAAAGCGCAAACTCTGGTAGCGAAAACGGGCTCGCCCGCCCTGGAAGGTCAACGCCACCAGCCGCAGAACCTCCCCTTCCGCCACCTGGAGGCGTCGGGCCAGGTCCGCCCCCAGGACGACCCCGGGCACGCCGTCGGGGCCGGTGGCGAGCTGTTCTTCCCCCGCCGTGAAGGCCCCCACATCCGCATCGACCCCGCGCACCGTGACTTCACTGCCGGAACGATCCGCGGCGCTGCCCAAGATCCCCTGTCCCAGCACCACCGGGGTGACCCGATCCACATCCGGCAGAGCGGCCAGGAGCGCCTGGGCCTCCACTGCCGTGGGACCCTCGGCGGAATTCGCCCCCAGAGGAATCGCCAGCACTGCGGCATTGCCGGAGCTGAGCTTTCGTTCCAGATCTTCCTGGTAGCCGGTCATCAACGCCATGGCGATGACCATCGCTGTCACCCCTAGCCCTGTCGCCAGCAGTGCCGCCCGGGCCGTGCCCTGGAGCAGGCGGCTCTGGCCACCGCGCAGGAAACGCCAGGCCAAGGTCCACTCCAACGGCCCCCGGAGAGAGGGGGGAGCGCTCAAGCCGGATGCTCCACCGGACGCCGGGCCGCGACCACCTGGGCCAGGAACCGATCGAAGAGCGGCCCCGCATCCCGAGGTCCCGGGGCCGCCTCGGGATGGTACTGCGCGGCGTAGACGGGCCGATCCGTCACGGCGAAGGATTCCACCGTGCCGTCATTCAGATTGCGCTCCGTCACCCGGCAGCGCGTCGGCAGGGAATCCGGATCCACCGCGAAGCCATGGTTCTGGCTGGTGATGGTGATCTTGCCGGACGCCAGATCCTGCACCGGCTGATTGCCGCCATGGTGACCGAACTTCAACTTGAACGTCCGCCCCCCCAACGCCAGCCCCAGCAGCTGGTGGCCGAGGCAGATGCCCAGCAGCGGCGTGCCGGACTCCGCCAGGGTGCGGACCTCGTCGATGATGCCCCCCAGCGGTTCCGGATCCCCTGGGCCGTTGGAGAGGACGATCCCATCGACCCCCAAAGCCAGGGCCTGGCGCGCCGGGGTGTGGGCGGGTAGCACGGTCAGGCGGGCGCCCCGGGCCGTCAGGCAACGCAGGATGTTTTGCTTGATCCCGAAGTCGTAGACCGCCAGGTGACAACGGGCCTCCCCCTCCGCCGGGATCTCGTAGGCTGTGGCGCAGGTGACCTCGTCCACCAACGCCCGGCCCACCATCGAAGGGAAGTCGGCCAGTTCCGCCCGCAGGCGTTCCACCTCCTGCGCCGTGGTCCGTTCCGTGGTCACCACTCCTTTGAGGGCACCCGCGTCACGCAGTCGGCGAACCAGCGCGCGGGTGTCCAGGCCATCCAGCGCGGGGATGCGATGGCGGCGCAGATACCCCACCAGATCCCCGCCGTCCCCGTCTTCGCCCACGGTTCCGGTGGGGCGGCGGGTGAAGCTGCGGGCGAGGAAGCCTTCGACCCAAGGTTGCCCGGACTCCTCTGCGGCCCGGCGAATCCCATAGTTGCCGATGTGGGGTTGGGTCATGACGACGATCTGGCCGAAGTACGAAGGGTCCGTGAGGATTTCCTGGTAGCCGGTCATGGCCGTGTTGAAGACCACCTCTCCAAAGCGGGTGCCCGGGGAGACGGCGGTACCGTGGAAGAGGGAGCCGTCCTCCAGCAGGAGGAGGCCCGGGGCTTCGAGGGTCGAGAGGTTCATCGTGGGTCGGACTCCTGGCGGGTCAGGGTAGGTTCTGGTGCCATGGCGCGGTATGATAGCGAATGCTCGGTTCGTCTGGATTGCAAGGAGGCCTCATGCGCTCGTTTCTTCAGGGTCAAAAGCTTGTCTCTCTCCGCTGCCTGGTCGCTCTGGTCGCTGTGGTCGCCGCGATGGCGGTGGCGGTCCCGGCGTCGGCCTATACGATCTATTTGAAAGATGGGTCGCGCCTCATCGCCAAGGACAAGTATGTCATCCGCGATGGCAAGGCCCTGATCGTCTTGCAGAGTGGCGCGACGGTATCGTACGACGCCTCCGAAATCGATGTCCCCCGCACCGATGCGGAAAACACCAGTGACTACGGTTCGGCGGTCATTCTCGACCAGGGCAAGGCCGCGCCGCGTAAGCAACCCGTGGAGCAGAAGACCACCCTGACGGACCTGATCAACAAGCGGCGCACCGGCTTGCGGAGCATTCCCGAGAGTCGTCGTCCTGTCGAGATCCCCGATCAGAGCGACGCCGAACGCACCCCGGGGGGCTATCTGGATCTGAAGACCTTCCCGCGGGCCGCCTATGCGGACGTGGATCTGGCCGGGGAGCTGCAACAGCAATTCCGCTCGAAACAGATCGAAACGGTCAATGTCTACGCCGGTCCGGCGGAAAAGACGCCGCTGGTGGAGGTCGAAACGAACACGGAAGCTTCGGTGTTCCGTGCCGTGGCGGTGGCCTGCAACGCTCTGGTGGAGATCCGCAAGAGCCGTCCCGATGCCCTCCAGGAGATCAACCTTCTGTTGGTCAACTCCCGCAATGAGAACGCCGGGCAGTTCCAGATCTCCCCCGCCATGGCGGAGGCCCTGCTGACCCGCAAGATCGACATCTCGGGGTTCTTCGTCGCCTACGTTCAGTTCTAAGAGGGGACTTCGCCAGTCGGCGGAGAGAGGCCATCGAGCCCCAGGTATTCCGCGACGGTGACCCCGACCCGGCGCTCGAAACGATCCTGCAAGCTCTCGATCGTCCCTACCGGTTCGTCCAGGTAGATTTTTTCTACCCGGAAGAGGGGGACATACAGGGTCGCGAGCCCCAGGGTGGGTGGCTCGTCCCGTAGCGCCTGGGCCATCCAATCTTCAAAACTGGACACCCCCAGGGCGCGCAGGTGGACACCGTGGCTGGTCAACTGATCGAGGACGCCCCACAGCTTCTCGGTCGGGTTGAGGAGGTAGACGAGAACGATAGAGCCTGACTGGATCACGGCGCGTCGGAACCACCGACGTTTTTTTCGGACAATTCCATCAGCACGCCGCCCGCACTTTTGGGGTGAATGAACTGGACCCAGCAGCCATCCGCGCCGGGGGTGGGCTCTGGTCGCAACAGGCGGTGCCCCGCCTGCCGCAGCGCCGCATCGGCGCCCCGTACATCGTCGGTTCCCAGGCAGACATGGTGCATGCCCGGACCGCGCTTTTCGAGGAATTTGGCGATGGGGGAATCCTCGTCGGTGGCCTCCAGCAACTCGATGCGGCTCTCCCCGCACTGGATCAAGGCCACCCGCACCTTCTCCTGGGGCACCTCCTCGATGGCCTCGATGGTGAGCCCCAGACTCTCGTAGAAGCCCCGGGCCTCCTCGATGGATTCGACGGCGATGCCGATGTGGTCGATTTTTTGGATCATGGTTGCCTCCGAAAATCCTCCCCAACCCCTCCTTTGAGAAAGGAGGGGCTTCCTGACTTCTGACCTCCCCCCTTTCTCGAAGGGGGGGGCTGTCTTCCCCCTCGCCCTTTGGGAGAGGGGGACCGAGGGGGTGAGGGCTCTCCACCGCAACCCCGGGTTCACACCCGGGGCTACCCAATGGCACCCTAAAGGGTGCGGAACAAAGCCAGAGAACAGGGCAGGCACAGGGGCCTGCCCCTACACCTCGCTCTTCGTAGGGGCGGCCCCCCGTGGCCGCCCTGCCTCCTCTGTCTTCCCCCCTTTCTCAAAGGGGGGAGTCTTACCAGGAGGACTGGGGGATTCTTGCCCCTGAGGGATGAGCTCCCTCAGTTCCCCTTCAGCAAATTCCGCGCGATCACCAGGCGCTGGATCTCGCTGGTGCCTTCGCCAATGGTGCAGATCTTGGCGTCGCGGTAGTACTTTTCCGCCCGATAGTCCTTGACGAAACCGTAGCCCCCGTGCAGCTGCACGCCCCGCTCGGAGCAGAAGACCGCCGCCTCGCCGGTGTAGAGCTTGGCTTCCGCGGCCAGCCGACTGACGTTCTTGCCCCGGTCCATGGCCTCGGCGGCGGCGAAGGTCAGCAGTTCGGCGGCGGCGATGCGGTTGGACATCTCCGCCAGGGCGAATTGGACCGCCTGGAATTCCGCGATGGCATGGCCGAATTGCTTGCGCTCCTTGGTGTAATCCCGGGCCGTCTCAAAAGCGCCAATGGCGGTGCCCAGCCCCAGGGCGGCGATGGAGATGCGACCGCCGTCCAGGATCTGCAACGCCTGGATGAACCCCGCGCCCTCCTCGCCCAGCAGGTTTTCCTCCGGCACGAAGCAGTTCTCCATCACCACCTCGGCGGTGTCGGAGGCGCGGATGCCCAACTTGTTCTCTTTCTTGCCCGGGCGGAAGCCGTCCATGCCCTTCTCCAGGGCGAAGGCGGAGATGTTGTGATGCCGGGGACCGTCGGGGTCGGTGACCGCGAAGACCACGCAGATATCCCCCACGGAGCCATGGGTGGTGAAGGTCTTGGCGCCGTTCAGCACCCAGCCGCCATCGACCTTCTCCGCCCGGCTACGGGTGCCCGCGGCGTCGGAACCGGCGTCCGGTTCGGTGAGGCTCCAGGCACCGATCTTCTCGCCGGAAGCCAGCGGGGTCACCCACTTGCGTTTCTGGGCCTCGTTGCCAAACTTGAAGATGTGGTTGGTGCACAGGGAGTTGTGGGCCGCGATACTGATGCCCACGGAGGGATCCACCTTCGAGAGTTCGGTGATCACGTGGACGTATTCCACATAGCCCAGGCCCGCGCCGCCGTACTCCTCCGGGAAGATGATGCCTAGGAAGCCCAACTCCCCAGCCTTCTTCATCACCTCCATGGGGAAGCGCTGGGCCTCGTCGATCTCCTCGACGATGGGGTCCACCTCGCCCAGCGCGAACTCCCGCGCCGCGTCGCGGATGGCGCGTTGTTCGTCGGTGAAGGCGAAAGTCATCCCGCCGGTTTCTTGCTCGATTTCTTTTTCCAGGGTAGCCATGGTGTGTGGGTCTCCGCGTCAGATTTCGTCAGGGCTCACCAGAGTATCAGAAATCCACCCGCGGGCCCGCCGGCCCAAATCCACCAAACCAGAGAGGCCCGGGAGGGGGCCTCCCCCCTTTCTCAAAGGGGGGACCGAGGGGGGATTTTGAGAGCCAACTCGTAGCGCGTGCTTCGCCCTCCGCCGGGCAACCGGCGCAGGGCTCCCGCTCGCAGTAGATTGGCCAGATCCCGGCTTGCCGTCGCCTTCGAGGCACCGGTCATCGCAACGTACTTGCCGGCGGAGATGCCACCGTCGAAACCCTCGGGGCCAGCCCGGAACAGGCGGTCCAACACCCTGCGCTGACGCTGGTTCACCCGACTGTCGAAGCGGCGCCAGAAGCGTGCTTTCTCGAGCACGAAGGTGACGGTCGCTCGGGCCTGAAGCTGGGCCTCAAGGATCGTCTCGACGAAATAGCTGACCCAGTCCGTAATGTCGAGTCCACCACGGCTCGCCGTGGCGAGGGCCTGGTAATACCTGTCTCGCTTCGCCTCGATCACCATCGAGAGGCTGAGCAAGACCGGACGCCCGAGCTCCTGGCACAGGGCCGTCTCGGAGATGGCGCGACCGATCCGGCCGTTTCCGTCCGCAAACGGATGGATGCACTCGAAATGAAGATGGGCGATCGCCGCGCGAACAGGCCCCGGCAGGTCGCCAGTCTCCACTTTCGGTGCCGAGCTGTTGAACCACCGGAGAAAGCGCGCCATCTCCCCCGGCACGTCGGTCGCCGACGGCGCCTCGAAGTGCACGACCTCGCGGCCGATGGGGCCGGAGACCACCTGGATCGCGTCATCCCGCCATCTGCCCACCGGGATGGGGCGACGCTGGCCGCCGTCGGTGAGCACCATGCGATGCCAGTCGAAAAGCCGCCTCGCCGTCAGGGGTTCGCGGAATCGTTCCCGTACCGAGATCATCAGCGCGGCGATGCCATCAGCGCGTGGGTCGGCGACAGGATCCGGCGTCCGGTTGAGCCCCAGCCGGTTCCGGAGGGAGGATCGTACGTCGCCCCGGACGAGATCCTCGCCCTCGATTGCGGAAGTCGTGACCGCTTCCGAAACCATGAGGTCGATCAAGGCCTCGGTCTGCTCCTCATCACCGAGCTGGGAGACGCTTCCCTTGAGCGCGTTTGCCTCGGCGGCGTAGCGATAGAGTTCGCCCTGTACGTTCTGGAGGTCGAAAAAAAGATCCGGCCAGCCGTTTCGTTGCCAGATGTAGGTCATCGCGCATAGCCTCCACTGCGGCGATCCTACCACCCATTCGACTCAAAAAGTCCGCCTTCATGAGCCGAATAATCAACCTATTCGGCTCATGTCTGGATTTCCACCGCGTCCACAATCCCCACCACCACCGTCCGCACCGGCGCCTGGGGATCCCCCAGCACCTGGCGGGCGCCGTTGCCCTCGTCCAGCAACAGGACCGTCTCCCCCGCTCCGGCACCGACGGTATCGACGGCGATCAGGGACCGGTCCGTGGCTTCGCCCTCCAGGTCCAGGAGGTCGCAGAGCAGGAGCGTGCGGCCCTGGAACACGGGGGCGGCGATGGTGGAGACGACGGTGCCGGTGACGCGGGCGATCTTCATGGCTTGTTTCCGGTCTAGCAGCGGACCATCTTGCGTTTCTGGCCCAGGCGGCCCATGGTGACGACCTTGTCGATGTAGTCCGGCGCGTAGGGCACCTTGCAGGCGGTGTTGCCGACGTTGACCTGCACCTTGCCCACCGCCTCGGCGACCTCCTTGGCCAGGGGGCTTAACGATTCGATGTAGCAGCCCACGCCGATGACGAAACCGTTCATGGTGTAGCGCACCCGGTTGCGGGCACCGTGGATGTGCTCCTGGATGTGCAGCAGGAGTTCGCGGATCTTGTCCAGGTCCAGTTCGTCGTCAGGATGAAGGGCGATCCACCCCGCCAGGGTGGCCCACCCGGCGCAGGCGACGTGGGGCACGTCCGATTCGATCCAGCGGAGGCCCAGCGCCCAACCGTGGGGGCTCTCCGCCGCGGTTCCGGCCACGGCGTACTCGCTGACCATGTAGAAGGTGGCGTCGTGGGCCCAGCGGTCCAGCTCCTCCGGGGTGATCACGTCCGGCTCCGCGATCAGCCCCGCGAAGTACATGGCATCGACGTTCCCAGTGGCATAGAGCTCGGAGGCGAGAGCCTGGTCCTCCTTCTTGCCGGTGGCCTTTTTCATCTTCTTGATCAGCGTCTTCATGTCGCCGACCTTGACCCCGAACATGGGGCCGTCCGCGCCGTGGTTGGTCCAGATCTTCCGCGTCTGGGCGTTGCCCAGCGCCTCCAGTTCCGCCATCAGGTCCTGTGCGTTCATCGGTTCTCCTTGGCCGCCAGATCGACGGCATCCACGATACCCACGATGGCGTGATCCACCGGCACGAACGGTTCCGGGCAGGCCAGCGCCGCCTCCCGGCTGGCCACGAAGTACACCAATTCCCCCGGCCCCGCCATGGCCACCGCATCCGCCGCCACCACCGCGCGCCCCTCCGGCTCCTGGTGCTTGTTGAGGGGCTGGACGATGAGGAATTTCACCCCATCCAATCCGGGGGTCTTGACGGTGGCTACGACGGTGCCCAGGACTTTAGCGAGGTGCATGGGGGATATGGTATGCGATTTTACATCGTGTGGGTGCTACTGTCCGAGGCATGCAGGAGCCAGTGCCGACTGCCCGCGACAAGGACATCACCCGTCGGTTGAACCAAATCTTCCTGGATCCGGAGGTGGCCGAGGACCAGAGTCGCGGCGCGGCGGAACTGGATACTGTCGGAACGGACTGGACGGACGCGGGCTGGTGGTCCGTCAAAGCGACGTGTGCTGGCTGGAATTCGGAAGACCCGCGGGATCGGCACCCGTTGAAGTTGTGGGACGACAGGATGAAAACCGCCCTTTGACAAGCTCTGTCGGCAACAGGGTGAATCCTACGCGTACATCAATCGACCTCGGGGCTCCGGAATGGTCCGACCGAGTTCCAGGGCGGTTTCGATCCACTCGGCAACGATGACCTTGGCGTTGGCCACGGCCTCTTCATAGGTCGCCCCATCCGCCATGCAGCCCGGCAGTTCCGGCACCTCGACGAGGAAGGCTCCGTCCGCGTCACTCCAGTAAATGATCATTTCGTAGCGCGGCTCATTCATCATCGTCTCCTGCCAATCGATAGCGGAGGATCAGGGTTCTAACCTGGCACACCTGATACTCCTTCGCCTTGGGTCCCTTCGGTTGCAGGTTCAGGATCTCAGCCAGACCGGATTTTGTGAAAATGGGATGACTCCCACGGATTCGCTCGTCAAAACCCAGTTCGCGAAGGAGCGCGCGCAGCTGATCAAATGGGATGCTCGCATCCGACGTTCCGCGCAGGATGCGCGCCAGCAGTTTCGCTCGCGATCCCATAACTATTGTTTCACCAAGCCTACCCGCCCGCCAAACGTCCCGCCCGCCTCCAGGTTCTCCCGCATCTCCTCACTCAACCGCGGGATGATCTCTCGGGCGATCAGATTTCCGGGCCGCGGAGCACTCTCTTCCGCCGCGTCCAGGGCGGCTTCGAGGTCGGTGAGTTCGCCGGAGAAAAGGGCATAGCCCTTGCCGCCGAGGCCGTCGGCGAGGCGCAGCTCCATCAGGGTGACGTCGGCGGCTTTGAGGGCGGCGTCGGTGGCGGTGAGGACGGTGGCGACGGTGGCGGTCTCGATGACCCCCAAGGCTGCGCCGTCCATGGGGCGGCGGGTGCCGGTCAGCGCCGCGATGACTTCCGGGTGGACGGCGGGGAGGTAGAGGTGGTCCAGCAAGCCGGAACCGGCGGTTTCCAGACCGGCGAGCCGGGCCTCGTCCACCTCACCGACCGGGCCACCGGCCAGCACCAGGTAACGGCCCGGATGGACCGTCCCAGCGTGGAGGGTGGCGACGGGGGAGCGCTTCGCCATGGCGTCGCCGACGCGGATGCCGAGGGCGATGCTCTCCAATTCCAGGAGGACGATGGCGGGCTGCATCGGGAAGACCTCTCGGGTCCGCTTCAGACGATCCGCAAGGAACCGGCCATGGTGATGCGCCGCTCGCGACTGAAGGTGCGGGCACGGGTCAGCCCTTCACCGGTGGGGCTGGCGATGGAGAAGGAGGTGTAACCCTCGCCCCCTTCGCCCAAACCCGCGAGGGTGGGACCGTTGGCCACGAAGATGCTGACGTTGATGGCCCGGGCGAGCCTGGTGATGCGCTCCACGTCGTTGGAGAACATCGAGGCGGTGTGGCCGAAACCGTGCTCGGCGCGGATGGCCAAGTCCATGGCGGTCTCGAAGTTGGGTACTCGCACCAGGGGCATGACGGGCATCAGCTGCTCGGTCCAGACCAGGGAGTGCTCCTTGGGGACCTCGGCGATGAGCAGACGCACCTCGTCCCCGGCGGCGACGCCGATTTCCCCCAGGATGCGTCCAGCGTTCTTGCCGATCCAGGCGGGGTTGATCTTGCCGGGCTTGTTGGCCGGCCCCAGCTCCCGGAAGATCACCCGCTCCAGCTGGCGGATCTGGTGCTCCTTCAAAATCACGGCGCCGCTTCGCGCCAGGGCCCGCAGGAGGTCGTCGGCCACGGAATCGACGGCGAAGATCTCTTTTTCGTCGGTGCAGATGACGTTGTTGTCGAAGGAGGCACCGCGGACGATCTCGCGCCCGGCGAGGGCGATGTCGGCGGTCTCGTCCACCACCACCGGGGGATTGCCGGGACCGGCGGTGATGGCTTTCTTGTCGGTTTTCAGGGCTTCCCGCACCACCGCCGGGCCGCCGGTGACCAGCAGGACGCGCACCCGGGGATGGCGCATCAGCTGCTGGGCGCTCTCGATGGTGGGGCGCTCGACGGCGGTGACCAGGTCCGGCGGACCCCCGGCGCTGGTGATGGCGCGGTTGATCAGGCGGACGGTCTCCAACGAGACCCGGCGGGCGTTGGGGTGGACGTTGAAGGCCACGGCGTTGCCCGCGGAGACGATGGAGATGGTGTTGTTGATGATGGTGGCGGTGGGGTTGGTGGTCGGCGTGATGGAGCCGATCACGCCATAAGGGGAGTATTCGACCCAGGTCATCCCCTTGTCACCGGAGTAGCTCTTGGGCTCCAGATCCTCGGGACCGGGGGTGCGTTCGGTGACCAGGAGGTTCTTGAGGCGCTTGTCCCCGGCGCGCCCGAGGCCGGTTTCCTCGTGGGCGAATTTGCCCAGCCGGGCGGCCTCCTCGCGCATGGTGGCACGGATGGCGTCGATCAGCCCCCGGCGGCGATCGAGGCCCATCTCCCGGTATTTCTGGAAGGCGTCCCAGGCCGCCGTGGCGGCGCTATCGACGGTGGCGTGGACGCCTTCGCCGGGGGTGGAGCGCCGGTCGGCGGAACCCGTTGCGGGGTCCGTCGCCGCAGCCGGAGCGATGGGCAGATCGAAGCGCTGCCGCACTCGGCGAACCAGTTGCTCCACCGCTTGGGGATCGATGCGCGCCATTCGCTAGCCTCCGCTCAATCTTTCCGGTAGACGGTGTCCCCGCCTACCTCCCATTGATCGACGATGGCCATGATCACCGCGTCGCAGGGGCGATCGCGGGTCTCTTCCGTCTGACGGGCGGAGGAACCGGTGGCGTAGAGCACCACCTCGCCCACCCCGGCGCCGACGGCGTCGTTGGCGACCACGTAGCCGCCGGTCTCCTCGCCGTCGATGTCGAGCTGGCGCACCAGGAGGAATTTGAGCCCCTCCAGGCGGGCCTCCTTGCGGCTCGCCACCAATGTGCCGGTCACCCGGCCGAGCAGCATCGCCGCCCCCTACTTCTTGGCGCGACCGGTGGCCGCTTCCTGGCGTCCCAGGGGAAGGGTCTGGTCGACGTTGGCGTGGGGTCGGGCGATGACATGGGTGGCGACCACTTCGCCGACCTTCTCCGCCCCCCGGACACCGGCTTCGACGGCGGCCTTGACGGCGGCCACATCGCCCCGCACCAGCACCGTGACGTAGCCGCCACCGATCTTTTCGTAGCCCACCAAATCGACCTTGGCGGCCTTCACCATGGCGTCGGCGGCTTCCACTGACGCGGCAAAACCGCGGGTTTCAATCATTCCCAGAGCATCGGCCATCTTGCGAGTTCTCCTTGGTTCGTGAACCGGTCCCGGCTCGTTCTGTCTCGATCCATGCAAATCACTTCGAGGGGGCGCGCCCCTCCAGCCCCTCGATGGCGGCCACGGCGGCGCGCCAGCCGACATCGATGTCCCGCTCTTCGCCCCCCAAATAGAGGCGCCCGAAGGAGCCGAAGGCGCGGACCTCCAGGATGTTGACGCCGGAGGCCTTCTCCGCCTCGTTGGCCGCCAGCGCCGCGTAGGGGGCCGGCTCCACCTCCATGACATAGAGGGTCTGCCCGGCCAGCAGCATGTGCCCATGGCGCATGCGGTTGATCAGTTGCACCTGGTGGTCGTCGATCCGGCGGACGATCTGGCTGCTCAAGATGCGGGGTTTCAGGCGGTCCGTCTCCTGGAGGCCCAACTCGTCGAGGATCGCCTGCCCCGCAGCCCGGGTCTCCGCCTGGGAGGAGGAATGGACCTCCAGCAGACCGTAGTAGCGCTCGACGATCTGCATCCCGGGCTTGACCTGGGTGGATTTCAGGGCGATATCCGTCAGGCGGTTGATCTCGATACCCGGGGAGATCTCCACGAAGAGAGAGGCATCCCCACCCACCGGCAAAAAGCCCTGAGCGATGGTGCCCAGGAATGCCGAATACTGGGGTTGTAGATTGTCCAGAAAGACGTACGACCGCAGATCAATATTGCCCACCGGTATCCCCCGTGTTTCCTTGGTTGTCTCCATCTTCACCGCGCACGATCTTGATCCCCGCCGAGGCCCCGATGCGGGTCGCCCCGGCCTCGATCATCTGCTCCGCGTCCTGGCGGGTCTTGATGCCGCCGGAGGCCTTGACCCCCATCCCTTCCCCCACCGCCTCGCGCATCAGGGCGACGTCGAAGACGGTGGCGCCGCCAACGCTGAAGCCCGTGGAAGTCTTGACGTAATGGGCCCGCGCCGCCTTGGCCAGCTGGCAGGCGATGACCTTTTCCTCGTCGGTCAGCAGGCCGGTCTCCAGGATCACCTTGTTGAGGGCGCCGACCTCGTTGCAGGCGTCCGTGACCCGGGCGATATCGTTTTCCACCAGGGCGTACTCGCCGCCCTTGAGGGCGCCGATGTTGAGCACCATATCGATCTCCCGGGCGCCGTCCCGCAACGCTCGCCGGGCCTCCATCGCCTTGATCTCCGGGGTGTTGGCGCCCAGGGGGAAGCCCACCACGGAGGCGACCTTGACACCGCTGCCGCGCACCCGCTGGGCCGCCCGGCGGATCCAGGCGGGATTGACGCAGACCGCCGCGAAACCGTATTCCAGGGCCTCGTCGCAGAGCACGTCGATGGCCGCCGGGGTGGTGTCCGGTTTCAGCAGGGTGTGGTCGATGTAGCGCCCCATATCCGCGGGCACCCGGGCACCGCAGCCACAGTAGCTGACCCGCGAGGCCCCAGCCCCGACCACGGAGCGGGCCTCTTCGGAGCAGCACGCCACACAGGCGCCATTGCAATCCGAGCAGCAGCCGTCGGCCAGCGCCTCTTGCGTCGATAGGGCGGCCAGCACCCGGCGGGTGATCTCCTCGATCAACTGTGCGCGATCGCTCATGCACCTTCCTTCTTGCGGTCCTCGGCGCCGGTGTAGCGCCGTTCCACCGCGGTGATCATCTCCACTCGCCGCGCATGGCGCCCCGGTCCCCAGGGGGTTTCCAACCATTCGAGGACAATCTGCTGGGCCAGCGCCCCGCCGATCAGCCCCGCCCCCAGGGTCAGGACGTTGGCGTGGTTGTGCTCTCGGCTGTTGCGCGCCGACGATAGATCGTACCCCACCGCCGCCCGCACCCCGGGCACCTTGTTGGCCACCATCGCCGAGCCGATTCCGGCGCCGTCGATCAGGATCCCTTCCCGGCAGAATCCCCCCGCGACCCGCCGCGCCACCTCGTGGGCAAAGTCGGGATAGTCGCAGGCTTCCTTCGAATGGGTGCCGCAATCCGTCACCGCATAGCCGCGTTGCCGCAGACATTGCACCAGCGCCTCTTTCAAAGGATACCCTCCATGATCCGCCCCGATCGCCACGGTCTTTGGCGCGCCCCGCGAACCTTGCGGGGAGGCGGCGGGAAGGGAGGGAGACGCGGGGCCGGAGGGTCCCAGGGCCTCCGTGACGGCTTGCGCGACCAGGTCGCGAATTTGTTTTTCCATGGACATGATATGGTACTCGGAATCGAGTTCAGGATTTGTACCACATCTGGCGGCCTGAGAGGTTATTCAAAAACTTGGATCGGCCTTCATTCGTTTGGACAAGTCCACCCAGCGGAGACCTCCACAGCGTTTCCCCGGGGCGCCGGAAGGCAGTGTAACTCGTGTGGAGTCAAGGGTTTGGCGGCGTGAAAAAGTCAGCTCGGACAACCGTCGGTGGCGGCACGACTCTTGCAGCTTAGTGAGGTACCTGGGTGGAAACACTTGAATGCTGTATCAAGAGGCGCGAAAATCAAACCTTCGCCCTCCCTTGAAATACCAAGAATGACCTCAAGATCAACGCGATCTTTGGTTACAAACACCACGGTGGCAACACCGTGGAACAACGAAGACCTTTATCCAGATTAGGAAGAACAGGAGGAAAGATGAACGTGAGGCGATTTCTTGCCCTCGCTCTCGCCCTCGCGGTAGCCACGAGCTTTCTCGCCGTTCCGGCGATGGCTCAGGGTACCCAGTCCAGTACGTTGGTCGGCTCGGTCAAGGACGCCAACGGCGAAGCCTTGCCGGGCGTGCAGGTGACCGTGACTTCGGACTCGCTGCTAGGCGAACGCACCGCCTTCACCGGCGGGAACGGCGACTTTGTGCTGCGCGGCTTGCCGCCGGGCCAGTACAAGATCGTTTACGCGCTGTCCGGCATGGCCACCGTCGAGCGGAGCATTACCCTGGAACTCGGTCGTACCGGTCGGTCCGACGCCGAGATGCAGGTAGCCAGTGTCGAAGAGACCATCGTGGTCCGTGGTGAGGCCCCCAGTGCGCTGGAGACCACCACCATCGGCGCCAACTACGACTCCGAGACCATCGACTCCCTCGCCACTTCCCGGACGCTCTTCGGGATCGCCCAGCTCGCCCCGGGTTTGACCACCAACACGCCCAATGGCGGCCAGGTCACCATCGGTGGCGCCTTCGCCTACGACAACGTCTTCCTGATTGACGGCGTGGACACCAACGACAACCTCTTCGGTACCTCGAACAACCTCTTCATCGAGGATGCCATCGAGGAGACCCAGGTGCTGACCAACGGCATCTCCGCCGAGTACGGTCGTTTCACCGGTGGTGTCATCAACGCCATCACCAAGAGTGGCGGCAACCAGTTCTCCGGCAGCTTGCGTGGTGACTACACCAACGATGGCTGGCGCGAAGAGACCCCGTTGGAAGAAGCGGCCGGGACCAAGCGTTCGGGTCCGACCAACGAGATCCTCCAGGCCACCTTCGGCGGTTACCTGCTGAAGGATCGGCTGTGGTTCTTCCTGGCCGGTCGCGACCAGGGCACCACCACCACCAACCCGCTGCCGCAGACCAACCTGCCGCTGACCAGCACCAACGACAACCAGCGCATCGAGGCCAAGCTGACGGGGAACATCAACTCCAGCCACACCCTCCAGGCTGCGTACACGGACAACGCGACGGATCAGAGTGGCGTTGCTTTCGGTTTCAGTGTGGATCCGCGCACCTTCCGTAGCCGCTCGCTGCCCAACACGCTGGCGGTGGCGCGCTACAACGGTGTCTTGACCTCCTCCCTGTTCGGCGAGCTGCAGTATTCCGAGAAGGAATTCCAGTTCAAGAACTCGGGTGGTACCAGCACCGACATCCGCGACTCTCCCTTCATCGGCTTCGGGCCGCTGGTGCACTTCAACGCGCCGTACTTCGATGCCACCGATCCGGAAGATCGCAACAACGAGCAGCTCGCCGCCAGCCTGTCGTACTTCCTGTCCAGCCAGGCGGCTGGTTCCCACGACTTCAAGCTCGGCTTTGAGGACTTCACCAGCACCCGCACCGGGGGCAACTCGCAGTCCTCCACCAGCTTCGTCTGGGAGGCCACCTATCTCACCGATGCCGCCGGCAACCCCGTCCTGGACAGCCAGGGCCGCTTGCAGCCGGTGTTCAACAACATCAATGGTGACCCCAACCCGGGCGATCCCACCCAGGCCGGTGGTCTGACCATCATTGAAAACTGGCAGGCCAAGCGCGGTGCCAAGATCGACATCCAGACCCAGTCGCTGTACATCAACGACCGCTGGAACCTGAACGATCACTGGTCCTTCAACCTGGGCTTCCGTTATGAGGACGTCGGTGGCGACTCCAGTGACGGCCAGCAGCCGGTCAACTCCGATGCCTTCGTGCCGCGCCTCGCCGCGTCGTACGACATCAAGGGTGACGGCAAGTACAAGGTCGATGTGACCTACGCCGAGTACGCCGGTAAGTACAGTGAGACCCAGTTCGGCAACACCACCAACGTCGGTAACCCCGATGTGGTGTACAGCTTCTACGTTGGCCCCCCGGGTGTCGGCGTGGACTTCGCGCCGGGCTTCGATCTCAACAACTACATCCCGTTCGCGGCCAGTTTCCCGACTCAGAGTGTCTTCTTTGACGAGGGTCTGTCGTCGCCGATCGTGGAAGAGGTCACGGTCTCCTTCGGCCTCGAACTGGGCCGTGGCGGCTACGTCAAGGCCACCTACACGGATCGCTCCACCAGCAACTTCGTCGAGGACTTCATCGACGACCCGCTGAACCCGGTGCTCGTCGTGACCCCGGCCGGAAACCAGCTGGCGGATCGCCAGACCTACCGCAATTCGGATCATCCGTCTCGCGATTACGAAGCGATTCAGTTCCAGGGCCGCTACCGCATCACCAACAACTGGTATGTGGAAGGCCACTGGACCCACCAGTTCACCAACGATGGTGACTTCGAGGGTGAAGGCACCAACACCCCGGGCGTGTCCTCGCTCTTCGGCGACCGTCCCGAGCTGTACGATCCCGTGCGCAACAACCCCACCGGTCGTCTGAACGACTTCCAGGAGGATCGGATCCGCATCTGGACCACCTACAACTGGGACTTCGGTCGTGCCGGCAACCTGGGCACCAGCCTGTTGTACAACTTCGACTCGGGCACCGCTTACAGCATCAGTGCGACCCGTGTTCCGTTCACGGCCATCCAGCTG
>Ga0210063_1000247_pt1 | contig 17904 bp, 12 predicted proteins | sample Muzzi_PWA_D1_FD_185529 | JGI IMG/M metagenome (GOLD analysis project Ga0210063, IMG submission 185529) | Wetland microbial communities from San Francisco Bay, California, USA, that impact long-term carbon sequestration - Muzzi_PWA_D1 (SPAdes) | ecosystem: Environmental > Aquatic > Marine >... | reverse complement strand
GCCGCTCCAGGAGGGCCGACACCAGCCGTAGATCCGCCCCGACCGTCCCCCCGGTCGCGCCGCCCAGCTCGCCTATCTCCGGCAGACCGGAAAGCCGGGGGGTGTGTTCCAACCCGCCCAGGCCGCTCCACGAAATCGCCCCGCCGGAGAGTTCCAGGCCCAGGTCCACATCCTCCGCCGCCACCACTTCCAGGCGCAAGGCCACCGGCCCGAAGCGCACCGTATCCCCCACCGCCACGCTGCCCTGCCGCACCCGGCGATCATTGATGAACGTCCCGTTCTTGCTCTCCAGGTCCGCCACCGTCACCCCATCGGCTCCCGGCGTGATCACCCCATGGCGCCGGGACACCCCGCGCACCGGCAGCACCAGATGACGCTCCTCCCCGGGGGTACTGCCCACGGTGTGTTCCCCCATCCCCAGGGGAAACGTACGGCGATGGCCCGCCACCTCGCCCACCAGTTGGTAACGCCGTTCTGTCCGGTCGCTCGCCGTGTCTTGCCCGCCCATCGCTCCATCCTATCCGGGGTGCTCCCGGAATGGGCAAGATCGCTCCCATCGTGGGCAAACCCAAGGCCCTGCGGGGATCGATCCGGGCCTCGGGCAGCGCAACCACCGCCCATCCCCGGGTTTTTCCCCCCTGGCACTCCCCTTGCTCTAGACCCCGGGGAACGCGATCCCTGGGGCATCGAATCTCCAGGCAACTTGAACCAACAACTTTGGAGAACGCAACCATGTTCAACCGGAAGATTCACTCATCGCTGACCGCCTTCGCGCTGCTCGCCTCCCTGGCGATGCTCAGCACCTTCTTCGCCCCCGCTGCGGATGCTTCGATCTCCAGCGGCCCCCTGTGCACCAGCTATCGGCAGACGCCGACGGAGATCGCCACCGGCGAGACCTGCACGGAGGCGGTAGAGAACCTGCGCCAGGCGCTCTACGCCCACGTCAACGCGGATTGTGGGCAGTCTCCCTTCTCCGGGAGTTGTGGTAGCAGCCTGGTGCAGGACACGGCCTGTCACCTCAACGCCAACCTGGAGGTTCAGGTCAGTGGCTGGATGGTCTACCGCTGCAAGTTCTTCCTGGATGGCCCGGGGCTGGACTGAGGCACGGGGGACTTCTTCATGCTCCCCGTCCCAGCCCCTTGCTGATGAGTCTCCGGGGGCTGGGGCGGGGTGTTTCTTGTCCTCATCCCGCAGTGGCCACCCGGTGGCACAGGTACCGCCCCAGGGAGCGCACGGCCTGGTCCGCGGAGGGGAAGACCGGCAAACCGCCCCGGCGCAGCGCCTGGACCAGCGGCTGGTATCGCACCCCGGAATCCACCACGGCGACGAGCGGCTTGGAGGCCTCGGCAAAGAGCCGTGGCAGCCGCTCGGCCAGGGATCCCACCTCTTCCAATTCCCCCGGCAGGGTCTTGAGAGCGGCGGTCAGGGGGACGATCCCCACCACCACCGCATCCACCTCCGGGCTATCCAACAAGACCTGGATCGCCCCCTCATAGACCGCCTCCGAAGCCATGGGCGTCACATCCAGGGGATTGCGCGCGTTGACCAGGGAACCCAGCCCGTGCTCCGCCAGGACGGCGGTGAGCCGCTCCCGGGACTCCGCCCCCAGGGTGGCCATCTCGATGGCGTAGTGTTGCCCCCGGATGGCGTCGGCCATGCCCACGGTTTCGAAACCGGCGTTCGAGAGCGCCCCGATGCGGACGCCGCCGACGGCTTTCCGGTGCAGGGCGGTGGCCAGTTCCAGGAGCTGTTCGAACTCCTTGAAGGTCTCCGCCACCAGCGCTCCCGCCTGGGCGGCGGCGGCCCGGCAGATGGAGTAATCCCCCGCCACGGCGGCGGTATGCCCGGCGGCGGCGCTGCGTCCCGAGGCCGTCCGCCCGGCTTTGTAGAGCACGACGTGCTTGCCCGCCCGCCGCAGCGCGCCGAGGTGGCGCAGAAACTCCTGCCCGTCCAGATCCTGGAAGCCCTCGGCATAGACGCCGACCACGTCGATATCGTCCCGCTGGCCCACCGCCGCCAGCATGTCCGCCAGGGTGATATCGATCTGGTTCCCCAAAGACACGGCGAAGGCCGGGCGGAGGGTCTCCAGGTTGCTCATGCGGCTGACGATGAAGGCACCGCTCTGGGAGATCAAGGCCACCGGGCGGGGCGTCTCCGCGCTCCCCTTGTCCAGCCGATCCGCGGGGATGAACAGGGTGTCGTAGCCGCCGGGGCGCGACAGCACCCCCAGGCTGTTGGGGCCCAGGAACACCGGGCCGCCGTCGGCTCCATCTCCCGATAACGCCCGCCCTCGGGCGATTTCCGCCCGTACGGCCTCGGCGATGGTCTCGCTCCCGGCGGTCTCGCCCACCCCGCCGGGAATCATGATCACCGCCTGCACTTTGGCGCTCTCGATCACTTCCCGAACCAGGGCCGGTAGCTGCCGTCCTGCGGCTGCGATCACCAACAGGTCCACCCCGCCGACCGCTTCGGGTAGCGCCGTGAGGCTCGGCACGCACTCGACGCCGTCGATGGCTTCCTCCCCCTCCTTGATGACCAGGGTGCGCTCCCGAGGGAAGCCACTGGCGAGGACGTTGCGCAGGATGATTCGCCCGAAATTCACCGTCTCCGCCGAGACCCCGAGGAGGACGATGGAGCGGGGCTCCAGCAGACGCTCGATCTTCTCCGGGGGACGCGGCGGCAGCGCCCGGGCGGCGGTGCCCAAGACACCGCGACCATCCAGGGGCACCAGCCGTTGCTGCCGGAAGGCGAAGGGGTTGACCTCCAATTCCGCCACATCCGGGCCGTCCTCACCGCGATCGACGCAGAAGCGCTGGGCCAGCAGAAGAAAGGCCCGGAAGCAGCGCAGCAACTCGCCGTCGGAGACGATGCGCTGGCGACCCCGAGCGTGACCGGAGAGGATCTCGTAGGCCACCGTGCTCTGGAAGAGCTCCAGAAACTGCTCCGCCGTGGTGGTCCGGGCGTGGGCCTTGGCCACCGCCAGACCGGGGCGCATCTTGTCCGCCAGATACTCCGTATCGATGCCCCCGAGGCCCGCCGCGATCACCGGCCCGAACTCCCGGGTGGCGCGAATGCCCACGAACAACTCGTTGCCGAAACCCGGGCGCACGCGCTCCACATACTCCACCACCAGCACCCCGCGCACCTCCGCCGTCTCGCGATGCCGCGCCACCAGGCGATCGATCTCGCCGCGCACCGTCTGGAGGTCCTTGGGCACGAAGGCGATGCCCGCGGCCTCGGTCTTGTGCACGATGTCCGGGGAGACGATCTTCAGGACCACCCGGTTGCCGGGAAAGCCCGCCAGCTCGTCCTCCCCGAGGATGTCCTCGGGAGCCAGGAAGAGGTGATGGGGCGGCGAGATGGCCCCCACCAACTGCACCAGGGAGTACACCTCGGGCTCGAAGAGCTGCTTTCGCCCTTCCTCGTAGGCCCGTTCCAGGGTGCGCTCCACGGCGTGGATCTCGGCCCCGGAAAGCTGATCCTCCACCATCGTCACATCGAAGACCGGCGCGTCGGGCCGCTCCGGAGCGGCCAGCACCTCCGCGCTCAGCGTATCGACCCAATGGCGCACCGCCACCGAGGTACCGCCTCGGCGCAGACCGTCGAGGTAGGCGCGGGCGGCGTGGCGCCCGAAGCGGAATGCGCGACGATTCACCGCCACCACCCCCTCCCCCTTCCCCCCCAGGATCTCCGCCACGCTCTCCTCCAACGCCTCCGCTTCGAGGGGCAAGAAGAGCGAGGCGGCACCCAACATGGCGAAATTCGTGGCGCGCCCCGAGCCCGCGGCCCGTCCGATGCGGTCGGCATCGATCAGCACATGGCGAGGATGGGCGGCGAGGCGCTCCAGCACGGACTCGACGGGGGGATAGTCCCCGATGTTGACGAACGGGTTGGTGCTCACCACCAGGGCGCCGTCCTCGTGCAGGGTGTGCAGATAGCGCAGCGCCTCCAGCGGCTCCACGGCGATCAGCAGGTGGGCCTGGCCGGTGGGGATCAGATCGCTGTGAATCGGTCCGTCCGCCAGACGCAGATGGGATTGCACACTGCCGCCCCGTTGGGCCATGCCGTGGACCTCCGCCTGCTTGATCTCCAGTCCCCGCCGCAGCGCTGCGTCGGAGATGGCCTGGGCGATGGTCAGAATCCCCTGGCCCCCCACCCCCGCCAGCATCACATCCTGACGCACTCCCGTCTCCACCAGGGTGGCGGTCATGGGGCACCCCCTTGGGCGACGAGGGCCGGATGTTGCGCCCGCTTCAGGTGAATGCAGGGCCGCGCCGCGATGACCACGCTCAAGCCGGGATATTCGACCTCCCGTTTGATCCGCGCGACGTTTTCCGCATGGTTCTTGGGCAACGGTTCCAGGGTGACGAGGTGTTCCGGCGACACCCCCAGACCGCGCAGGATCTCAATCAGGCGCGCGCCGGTGGCGAAGGAACTCTGGGCGCCGGTCATGGCCACGGTGGAGTTGTCCAGGATGACGACCGTCATGTCGGCGTTGCTGCGCACCGCGCCGATCAGGGGGGTCATGCCGGAATGAGCGAAGGTGGAGTCCCCGATGGTGCAGATCACCGGCCGAAACCCCGCCTGGGTGGCGCCGTGGGCCATGGCGATGGAGGCGCCCATATCGACGCAGGAATGCACCGCCCGGTACGGCGGCATCACCCCCAGGGTGTAGCAGCCGATATCGCTGAACATGGCTGGGTGGGCATAGCTGGCGGTGGCCTCGACGATAGCCTTGAAGCTGTCGCCGTGGGGGCAACCCCGGCACAGTTGCGGCGGTCGGGCGGCGAGATCCGACAAGGCGGGAACCCCGGATGTGGACGCCCTGCCCAGCGCCGCCGCCAGGGCATCGGGAGTGAGTTCCCCGGTCGTCGGCAGATCCCCCGTCAGCCGCCCCTTGATCGCCTTGCCGGGCAGGCCCAACACCCCGTTCAACCGCCGCTCGATGAACGGATAGCCATCCTCCGCCACCAGCACCTCGTCGCAGTGGTCGATCAATTCGCGAATCCGCGCCACCGGCAGGGGGTAGCGTTGGATGTGCAGAATGGAGAACTCCTCGCTCCCCTGAAGCGCTTCCAGGGCGTAGTTGTGGGCCACCCCGGCGGCCAGAATCCCCCGGGGACCGGCGAGAGTAAGACGGTTCGCCGACGCGTTTTCCGAGTCCTCCAGCAGCTGCTTTTGCAGCGCCACCAGATGGCGAAATCGGCGCCGGGCCACCACCGGCACCAGGGTCCAGTCACTGGTGTGCACCGGCGCCCGGGCCTCCCTCTCGCTGGTCGTGGCTTCTTCCGGGGACCGCACCGCGACCTTGGCCCGGCTGTGAGCCAGGCGGGTCACCAGCCGAATCATCACCGGCAGACCGACCGCCTCGGAGTACGCGAAAGCTTCCAGCGTGAGGTCGTAGGCCGCCTGCTGGGTGGCCGGTTCGAAAACCGGAATCTGGGCGAACTCCCCGTAGAAGCGGCTGTCCTGCTCGTTCTGGGAGGAGTGCATCCCCGGGTCGTCGGCCACCACCAGCACGAGACCGCCGTGGACCCCGGTCAGCGCCGAACTGACGAACGGATCCGCCGCCACATTGAGCCCCACGTGCTTCATGGAGACCAGCGCTCGCCGACCGACATACGACATCCCCAGGGCCTCTTCGTAGGCCACCTTCTCGTTGGCGGACCAGAGGGCCGACACTCGGGCGCCGGATCCGTTGCCGTTGTTCACCCCAGGGCTTTGGGCGATGTATTCGAAAATCTCTGTCGCCGGGGTCCCGGGATAGGAAAACGCCCCGGCGATCCCCGCATCCAGGGCCCCCTGGGCCACCGCTTCGGTGCCTAGAATCAGTTGGAATGGCATGGAAGACCCTTCATGGTTGAGTCGAAATTTCCCCCCGCAGGATCAGTCTAGGGGCCACGGGGCGGCACAGATACGCCCGTCGAGATGGGGCGCCCCCCACCCTTTTGGCCGGGGTTGTTACGTCCTAGCAGCCTGTGGCAAAACTCGAGCCGCGCTGCGAGCGGGCCTTCTCCGCCGGCTCTACGTTGGGAAATCTCGCAAGATCTCGGATATTCCTGCGATTTTCCGCCTTGATCCGGCGAAGAATTCCTCGCTCTCGCCGGCGGCTGACTTTCACCACAGGCTGCTAGACCAATCCACCCAGGAAAGTCAGGGCGGGGGCTACCCGAATCCCTTCCGGGGTCTGAAAATCCCGTCGGCCCTCCGCAGAGAGTTGCCACGCCTGGGCGTCGGGAAAGCGCCCGTGGAGATAGCGTAGCGAGGGATCGACAGTGGTATCGCTGCGCTTGCACTCCACCAACAACCGCGGTTGGCGTCGCTCCGTCACCACGAAGTCCACCTCGCGACCATCGGTGTCACGGAAGTAGCGCAATTCCAACTCCAGGCCCTGGGTATCCTGCTGATGGTGGACCCATTTGAGCAGGTGGGAAGCGACGAGATTCTCAAATCGCGCCGCCGGATCGGGCACGGTGCCCCAGTCGAAGTGGTAATGTTTCCGCGCTTTCTTGATGGCTCGAATTTTCGGATTGCCAAAGGGTGCGATGCGGAAAATGGCGTAGAGGCGTTCCAGGATATCGAGCCAGTGGGCCACGGTCTTGTGACTCACCTGAAGATCCTCCCGCAGGGCATTGACCGAAAGGAGGGAACCGACCAACTCCGGCAGCCGCAGGGCCAGCAGTTCGAGGTTGCCCAGATCCTGCACTTGTTCGAGAGCGGTCAATTCCTCACGGATCAGGAGGTTCCGGTACTCGCGACTCCAGCGCCGGGCCTCCACTTCCGATCCTTCGAAGTAGGGCTCGGGGAAGCCGCCAAAGGTCAGCAACTCCGTCAATTCCTCCGGCTTTGTGAGCCCCAACTCCGCGACGGATAGGGGGTGCAGCCGCAGCAGGTGGTAGCGGCCCTGAAGTGAATCGCCCGAGTATCGGTAGAAATCCAACCGCGCGCTCCCGGTGACCAGAATCCGCTGGCCTTCCCGGCGACTGTCGTAGAGCCCTTTCAGGTAATCCCGCCAGGAGCGGAACTTGTGAATCTCGTCAAAGATCCACAGATCCCCGGGGGATAATTGCCGACGCAGAATTCGCTCGCGCTGTTCGGGCACATCCCAATTCAGGTACGCCGCCACGCCCCCCGGCAGGGTTCGCGCCAGCGTGGTCTTCCCCACCTGCCGAGGCCCTGCCACGAACACCATTTTGCGCTGGAGATCCCGCTCGACCTGAGCTTGCAGGTAGCGATGGGTTCTGTCCATAGCCCGAGGATACTGACAATTTGGAGTGGGGTCAAAAACATCCGCGGACAATTTGGAGTGGGGGTGAAAACGTCCGTGCTCGTTGGGTGGACGAGAAGGCCCTCGCCCATCTTCAAGCCTCAGCGGCCAAGGTCTAGCCACAGCATCGCCCAAGAATCGGGCGGCCCTCGGATGGTTCTCCGGATCCAGACTGGAAAGTAACCTTCATGAAGGTTAAAATGGGCCGATCTTGACCTTTATGGAGTTTATCGATGCCCGACACTCGGCTGTTTCAAGCACTCACCTTCTGGAACCTTTGGGGTAAAGGACGGTTCGAAGTCGGTCTGGAGCGGGATGCCCGGGCTGGGCTCCTACCCTGGCTGGACCGACCGGAGGTGATCGCCTTGACCGGTCTGCGCCGCAGCGGCAAATCCACCTTGATGCGGCAGTTGGTCACCAGCCTGGTCGAGAGAGGTACGCCGGAACGAGACACGCTTTTCGTCAACTTCGAGGAGCCCATTTTCTTGGAGCAGCCCCTGGATGCTGCCGCCCTGGATCGGGTTTTCAATACCTATTTCGAACTCGCCCGGCCCCAAAGCATCCCCCATCTTTTCCTCGATGAGATTCACAATGTTGTCGGCTGGGAACGTTGGGTGCGGTCGCGCACGGAGACCGGTCGAGCGCACATCACCGTCAGCGGTTCTTCCAGTCAACTCCTCGCTCCAGACCTCGCCCCGGTGCTCACCGGTCGACACCTGGCGCACACTCTGTGGCCTCTCTCCTTTCCCGAGTTCCTCCGCTTCGTCGGTCTGACCATCACGAATCAGGCGGACTTGCTCGCCCAGGCTCCCCGGGTGCGGCAAGAGCTGGCTCGGTATCTGCGGGAGGGTGGATTGCCTGAAGTGGTGCTGGCCGATTCCACGGGGATCCGCAATACGCTGCTTAAACAGTATTTTCGAGATTTGCTCTACCGGGACGTGGTGAGTCGACACCAGGTCCGGGATATCCGGGGGCTGGAAACCCTGGCGCACCACTATCTGGTGAATACCGGCAACCTCATCAGCTACAACCGACTGAAGAACAGCTACGGGTTGGCCATGGATGCCATTCGCAGCTATACCCGCTACCTGGATGAGAGTTTCTTGATCCGCGAGGTGCCCCGTTTCTCCCACAAGGTTACGAGCCAGATCCGCTCCCCCCGCAAGGTGTACGCGGTGGATGTGGGAATGCGCAATGCCGTGGCCTTCCGCTTCTCGGAGGATCTGGGCCGTCTTGCCGAAACGGTGGTCTTCAATCATCTGATGCGAGATGAGGCCACCCGGATCTTCTATTTTCAGGATCGCGGTGAGTGCGACTTCCTGATCTGGCGGGGTGATCGGGCGGAGGCGGCCATCCAGGTTTGTTACGACCCGGAAGACAACCTTCCCAAGCGGGAGACTGCGGGGCTCGAAGAGGCCATGGCGGCAACCGGGCTCAGCGAAGGGCTCATCCTCACCCACAATTTGGCGGCTACCCTCCGGGACGAGTCGGACCGCCGTATTCGGGCCGTGCCCCTGTGGCAATGGTTGTGGGAAGCGGCCCCGTCTCGCTAGCGCGCAACCGCCGTCACGGCAGCAGCTGTTTGCCCGCCTTCTTGTACCAGTCCTGAATCCCGTCCCAGATCTGGTCGGCGGTCTCGGCGAACCAGAAGAGTTCGGCATCCTCCGGGTCGATGGTGCCTTCGGCGGCAAGGAAATCGACATCGAAGACCCCGCGCCAGAATTCTTCCCCCACCAGGACGATGGGCAGCGGCTCCACCTTGCGGGTCTGGATCAGGCAGAGGGTTTCGAAAAGCTCGTCCAGGGTGCCAAAACCGCCGGGGAAGGCCACCAGGGCTTTGGCGCGCCCCAGGAAGTGCATCTTGCGCAGCGCGAAGTAGCGGAACTGGAAACACAGCTCGGGGCTGATGTAGGGGTTGGGAAATTGCTCGTGGGGCAGGGTGATGTTGAGCCCCATGGACGGGGCGCCGACATCGACGGCACCGCGGTTGCCCGCCTCCATGATGCCCGGTCCACCGCCGGTGACGACGATCAGGCGGTAGTCCTTTGGACCGTCGCCAGAATCGCCCACCTTTCGCGCCAGTTCCCGGGCGACATCGTAGTACTGGCTCTTCGCCACCACCCGCTGCGCCACCGCCACCCGGCGCTTCAGTTCGCGGTCGTCGGGGCTGGCGGCGGCGGCCTCCCGGGCGCGCTGGAGTTTGTGCTCCGCCGCCTGGGGTTCGAGGATCCGGGTGCCGCCGAAGATGACCACCGTGCCTTCGACCCCCATCTCGTCGAGGATCATGTCGGGCTTCAGGTATTCCAGCTGCAAACGCACCGACCGGAGTTCGTCCCGTTGCAGGAAATCCACATCCCGATCCGCCCGGATGTAGCGGTCGCTCTCCATCAAGGCGCGCAACCGGGCGGGGGCCTGGGGGTCGTCCTCCGCCGGTTTCGGGGTGCTCCAGGGCAACGGCTCCCGGCGTTCCGGGGGGCAGGGTTTCGCGTGGTGACGGTTCGGTTTGGGCTCTGAGACACTCATCTTCTCGCCCCCCTATCCTGCCAATGCCCGCAGTCGTTCCAGCAAATCGAAACTCTCCTCCAACTCCGGAATCACCGTGGGGAGACCCAGCTTGTCGTGCAACAGGGTCGCAAAGGCGGAGGCGGCATCCGGCTCCCCATGGACCAGGAAGGCGAGCTTCGGCGGGCGCGGCGCGCTCTCGATCCAGCGCAGCAACTCTCCCCGGTCGGCGTGGCCGGAGAGCCCCCGGAAGGAGGCCACCTCGCAGTTGATGGAGGTGTACTGGCCGTGCACCTTCACCTTCCGCGCGCCATCCACCAACGCTCGACCGCGGGTACCCATCGCCTGGTATCCCGCCAGGAGCAACAGATTGCGCGGATCCGGCGCCAGGCGCTTCAGGTGGTGCAGAATGCGCCCGCCGGTCAACATGCCACTGGAAGAGATCAGCACCCGCGGCCCGGAAAGGTTGTTCAACTCTTTGGACTCGTCCACCGTGCGGTGGAAATGAACCTTGTCCGGGAAGAGGCGCAAGCGACCGTCTTCGAAGACATCCGGGTCTACATTGTCGGTGTTCAGGAAGCGACCATAGATCTGGGTGGCGTTGATGGCCATGGGGCTGTCCAGGTGGATCGGTACCTCCGGCAAGGCCCCCTGCCGCATCAGCCGCCGCAGCATCAGCGTCACCTGCTGGGAGCGACCGACGGCGAAGGCGGGAATGAGCACCGTACCGCCCCGCTCCAGGGTGCGCAGGAAGGGCTCGCGGATCTGTTCCAGGATGGGTTCCCGGTTGTGATCGCGGTTGCCGTAGGTGCTCTCGACGATCAGCACGTCGCATTCCGGCAAGGGTTCCGGATCGAGGTGCAGCGGCACCTCGAAGCGACCGATGTCGCCACTGAAGACGATGCGGATCTCCCGGCCCCCCTCGTGGATCCGCAACTCGATGAAGGCGGCCCCCAGGAGGTGGCCGGAGTTCAGAAAACGCGCCCGGGCGCGGCCATCGGGGAGCAGATCCAACCACTCTCCGTAGTCCACCGCGTGGCGCAAATCGAGGGCCTTCCTGGCGTCGTCAGTATCGAAAAGAGGCTTTGGTTCCTTGTGCTTGCTGAACCCCTTGCGCGCGGCGTAGCGGGCATCCTCTTCCTGGATCTTGGCCGCGTCGAGGAGCATCAACTCCGCCAGTTCGAAGGCCGCGGGGGTCAGGTAGACCGGCGCCGTCAAACCCTCCTTGACCAGCCGGGGCAAGTAGCCGATGTGGTCGATGTGGGTGTGGCTCAGCAGCACCTGATCGATGGCCGCGGGATCAAAGCCCGGGCGTTGCCAGTTGCGCAGTCGCAATTCCTTGCGCCCCTGGAACATCCCGGCGTCCAGGAGGATCTTGTGCTGATCCAGTTCCAGCAGGTGTTTGGATCCCGTGACGGTACCGGCGGCACCGTGGAAAGACAGATTCAACCCTTGTGACAAAGACAGCCTCCTCAATCCGGATTCACGTTCCCATCAGACGAAGTTCCACCATCAACCGCAGCACCATCCCGGCGGCCTGGGCCACCACCCCCGGCCAGAGGCTGGAGGAGCGCTCACGGATCAACCCCAGGCCGAGACCCGCGCCCAGGGCCAGCAGGACCAGCAACAGGGGACCCAAAATCGACGCCAGGACCGCGTGGGAGGTCAGGGCGAAGGGCATCGCCACGGCGCCCAGTTGCCAGCCCACCAACGCCAACACCGCGTAGAGGGCCGCGGACCACCAGACCGGGCGGGAGAGGAACCAGGCGCCGCCGACCCGCTGGGTCGGGGCGGTGAGCAGAAAGAGCCCATGCACCAGCCCCCGGAACAGACTCTCCAGCGCCAGCGCCAGCAGCACGATGGCCCCGCCGGTGGCCAGCACGCCTCGGAGCCCCAACTGTACTCCCGGCGCCGGTCGCAGCCACGCCTCCGGCGGCACCCAGGCCGCCCCCAAGGCCGCTCCCAGGATCACCGCGGGCACCACCAGCAACCAGTCGTAGCCTCCGGGGAAACGCCAACCGTAGAGCCACAAACGCCGCTGGCTGAAAAAGACCGACAAAAGGCCCGCGGTGGCGATGGAGAGGGCCGCCATGACACTCAGGCAAGCGGCCATCTCGATGGGGCTGTAGGGCTTTTCCACCAGCATGCCAAACAGGAACCACCCCGCCACCGCCACCACCGCCGCCGCCGCGAAGCCGGTCACCGCCCAGGCCAGCTGGCGCAGGGTATCCATGGCGCTCACCGGGCGGTAGGCCAGTTTCAGGATGTTGCGGATCTCCTTTGGGGCCAACCCGGTGCCCACGCCTTTGGGGGAACCCCCGATATCGTCGGACCCGCCCCACCGTTTCTCCGCGGGGCGACCATCCACCACCGGGTCGAGGAGATTCAACTTCTCGTAAGCCCGGGTCAGGTCGATCCCCGCCAGCGCCGCCGCCCGTCGCAGGGTGTAGTGCCCCGGCGCCTTCTCCAGGGCGACGATCCCCAGCCGGTCCCCCCAGTTCTTCTTCAATCGCTTCTCCACCTCGTAGATGCCCGAGCTATCGCGGCAGACCACGGCGACGTAGGGATCGCCGATGTCCACATGCCCGTACTCCTCCTCGACGGCGGTGAAGTCGGCGAAGTCCGTGGCGGTGTACACCAGGTGGTCGATTTCCCCCAACATGGTCAGCGTGTAGCCCACCGGATCGTTATCCCATTCACCGGCCTGTTTGACCTTCAATTCCATGGCCTGGAGCCGGTCGAGCTTCTCCTTGGTGATCCCGACCGCGGCCTGGGAGAGACCGCAGTAGTCCGCCACCTCGAAACCGTTGGCATCGATGGCGCCTTCCAGACGCAGCAGGGGCACGATGCGGTCCTTGGCGTCCGGCGAAAATTCCCGCAGCCGACGATAGTTGAGCAGGACCCAGATGGCGAAAACGGTATCCAGGTCCGGCTCCCCGGCGTAGATCTTCCAGTCCCCTTTGTCCAGTTCCAGGCCCTTCAGGACGAGGATCAGAGCCTGCTCACAGGTGGCCAGGGTGATGGCGCGCAGACAGCCGACATGATGGTCCAGGTTGTAGAGCTGCTTCGCGTCATCGATCATCGGCCCGAAGCAACCGGCGCCATCCAAAAGGATGACCTGGCGGCCCAACTTGCGCGCTTCGGCCTCGGAAATGGCGTAGGAATGATCGATACTGACCCCCAGACCGGGAGCCTCGCGGCAGCGCAGGTAGCGCAAATCTTCGCTTTCGCGGATCTGATAGCGCTGGGGAATCTTGCCCCCTGCCTCCCCGCGCCAGGCATCCCTGCCGCGTATCGGCAACACGCCGGTGGCGGCGGGGATGGTCGGGGGCATCACCGGCGGATGGGCACCCATAGGGGGATCCGATTTTCCAGAACTGGACACGACGGTGATCGATGCCTCCTTAGTGGACATTTGGGCGATGGACGCGGAGCCTTCGATTATACGCGGTAACGCCGCTGGGGCCAGTCACCCCCCCGATCTCGCCATCGACACAGTCGATTCCATCGGTTCAATCGATCGGCAGCGACTCCACCGCGGCCCGCACCTGCACTATCGGAGGCGTGGCCAGATAGGATTCGCAGGCCTGCCGGGCCAGTTCGTCCGGACAGGTCGTGGGCACGAACGGGGGCGGCGGCTCCGGCACCACAATGGGGTAAGCCACCTTCTCTTCTGGACGCGCGCCAGCACGAACGCTGACCACGATCACGACCGCGATGAGCAACAAGCCCCCCAACAAGAGACGATCCAGATGTCTCAGGATTCCCGCCATCTCCTCCTCCGTTGCGGAATGCACCGCGATTGATGGGATGTCGCCCGGCTTTCCCCTCTTGGGGGCCATGCCGGACCCGGCGATCTCTTCCCCTAAGTGTTCCAGCAGTCTAGCACGGCTCGGTCGATCTGGGCCGGTTACCACAAGGGGATTCTGTTGTAGGCTTGCGATGGACAAACAATGAAGCAGAAAAGGAGGCACCGATGGCGTTGGTGGAGCAGGGACTGGCGAACGAGTGGGCCGATGTGGAACAGGTGGAGGCCATGTCCACCGGAGAACTCGATCGCTTGCCCATCGGAGCGATTCAATTGGATGGCGACGGCAACATCCTCAAGTACAACCTCACCGAAGGGAAAATCAGCGGTCGCGACCCCAAACGGGTGTTGGGCAAGAACTTCTTCACCGAGGTGGCGCCGTGCACGGACGTGCAGGCGTTCGCGGGCCGCTTTCGGGAAGGGTACCAACAGCGACACCTGGAGGAAGTCTTCCCCTACACCTTCGATTTCAAGATGCAGCCCACCAAGGTCTGGGTGCGACTGTTCTACAGCAAAAACACCAACACCGCCTGGGTGTTCGTCCGACGGCGGGAATCCTAGAGGTGCCGCTCACTTTCCCCAGCGCCGCAGGTAGTGTTTGAGGCGCAGCTTGCTCCGGGTCGAGCGGGAGGTCATGTAGCGCACCTTGCCGAAGACTTCCCGCTCCGGCCCCCAGGCCCGATCGAAGCGCCCCAGACACCAGAAAATCCCGCTGTAGGAGTTGGGATTGCGACCGTCCAGGGCGTATTTGTTGTTCAATTCGATAAGGATCTCCAGCGCCTCTCGTGGATGGGCCGTCCAGTGCAGCACCTTCTTGCCCCACAGCATCCGTAGATAGTTGTGGATGCGCCCCTCGGCCCGGAGCTGCCGTTGCGCGGCGTTCCAGATCTCGTCGTGGGTCGTCGCCGCCTCGAACTCTTCCCGGCTGTAGAGATACGGGCGCTGGTCGGTGGCGTGCTCCTCCAGGGTCTGCCGCGCCCACGGGGGCAGGGCCTCATACCGATCGTAGTCCGGCTCCCGATGACAGAAGGCGTACCCCACCTCCCGCCAGGTGATCAACTCATCGAGGAATGCCTCGGCTCCGACGCTCATGCCCCACCAGCCCTCCCGCTGGCCTTTGGTAGTCGCCGCCAGATTGCCCGGGTTCCAACCCTCCCGCGCCACCAGGGCGCGGAAGATCTGGTGGACGGAGATATGGCCAAAATGGAGATAGGGAGACAGGCCACTGGCGGTGTCGTCGTCGGGATGGTTGCGGCCCTCGCCGTAGGCGACCAACCGATTTTCCAGGAAGCCCTCCATGCGCTGGACCGCCGCCGGGCTGCCCCCCGGGAGGCTCGCGACCGGGGCCACGGCGTGGTCGATGGGCAGGCTCGCGAGCAGAGCGTCGAGCTCCGTCAGCGCCTGGGCCGTGGCCGATGGCCAGCGTTCAAGGAGGGCTTTGGGCAACGCATCCAGGCGGAACCCAGGGACCTCCGCCAGGGGATCCTCAGCGGGAAAATCTCCCAGATGGTCGGGCAGGTTCTTGTGCAGGAAACGCCGGAAATCGTACGCCCGATGATGGGTCTTCCCCACCGCCGCCAGGGGCATCAAGCCGTTGCTATCCACCACCTCCAGCCGCACCCCGAGGCGCGGCGCGGCAGCGGCCACCATGGAGGGCAGGAAGAAGCAGGGAAAGTCATCGGTGACCACCACGCAGGCTCTCGCCGCCAGCGCCTCCAGCAAACCGCTGCCCGCTCCCGCCACCCGCTCCACGTAGGGGTAGTAGAGCACTCCCTCCCCGCGGCGTTCGACGATGCGCCGCTGGTGATCCGCCATGCCTTCCAGGACGAAGCGGTGGATGCGGTCACTGGCCCAGCGGTAGCCGCAGCGCAACGCCTCCAGGATCAGCAGGGGTTTGCCCAGCACCCGAGCGTGCTCGACGGCCCGGTCGAGGGCGAAATTCCATCCCAGGCGGCGGTTGGCGATCATCCAGTACAGGACGAAGTCGCCGTCGCCCCGGATGGGGGCATCGTTGGCCTGACGAAGGCGGATATCCGGCGTGGTGCGCATGATCGAGAACCTCCAGTGTGAAATCCCCCCTCGGTCCCCCCTTTGAGAAAGGGGGGAAGGCGGAATCTGGAATCCCATGGGTCGGGTGGGGGCGCCCCTCCTTTCTCAAAGGAGGGGTTGGGGGTGGATTTTCTGAAGGTCCCCCCTTTGAGAAAGGGGGGAAGGCGGAGCCAAGGCAAAAATCCCCCCTCGGTCCCCCCTTTGAGAAAGGGGGGAAGGACGAAGAGGCAGGGCGGCCACGGGGGGCCGCCCCTACGAAGCGCGAGGTGTAGGGGCAGGCCCCTGTGCCCACCCTCTTCCCTGGCTTGGTTTCGCACCCTTTAGGGTGCCATTGGGTAGCCCCGGGTGTGAACCCGGGGGCGCGGTGGAGAGCCCTCACCCCCTCAGTCCCCCTCTCGCCTTGCCTGGAAAGACGGGAGAGGGGGAAGCCGGAGCCAAGGCAAAAATCCCCCAGTCCTCCTGGTAAGCCTCCCCTCTTTGCGAAAAGGGGAGGCCAGAATGGGTCGGGTGGGGTCGCCCCTACCGCCCTCACTCGTCCACTACCGGCGCCATCCCGAGCCGTTCCAGGAGGTTGGTCAACACCCCGGCGGTGAGCCCCCAGATCTGCCGCGAGCCGACGTGGTAGACCCGCAGCACCCGCTGGTGGCCGTCGATCTCCACCACCCGATCCTCGATCATGCGGGGGTTGGAAACGGCGGTGAGGGGCACCGGAAAGGCTTCGGCGATCTCGTCCGTGTTGATGCGCGGCACCACCGGCGAGGGGACGGCGCCCACCCAGGGCGTCACCCGGAAGCCACTGACGCTGACGATCTCGTCCAGTTCGCCGATGGGCACCACGGTCTTGGGCTCCAGGCCCACCTCCTCGTGGGTCTCCCGCACGGCCGCCTCCCAGGTACCCTCCCCCGCCTCCACGGCGCCGCCGGGGAAGGCGATCTGGTTCTTGTGGGTGGGCAGGTTGTCGGTCCGCCGGGTCAGCAGCGTCCACAATTCCCCCGCCTCCACGAAGAGCGGCACCAGGATCGAAGCCTGCCGCCCGGCCCGCCCCGGCAGACCGGGCTCCCCGGGAGGGTGCTTCCGAGGCAAGGGGGACGCCAGCCGCTGGCGCAGTTCGACGATCCAGCTGTGGGGTTGTTCGTTCACGTCAGCTCCTTGTTCAGATCCGCTCAAAGCGCCCCCTCCCAAACCAGGCCCCCCGTCCCCCGGCCTCCGCCCCCCAGGACGTGGGCTTCCACCGTCAACCGGGCCTCCCCCGGGGGGCGACGCACGACACACGGTACGGTGATCGAGTCTCCCGGTTCCACCGGGCGCGGCAGGGGCAACCAGGGGCGACCGGCGAAGAGGTCCCGATGGGGTTCGCTGACCGGGCAGAGTTGGATCTGCAACGCCACCCCTCCGCCCCCCGCCCGTCCGGCGAGCCAGCGGTTGATGCCCCGATTTTCCAGGCGCACGATCAGCGTGCGGCGCTCACCGGGGCGCCACGCCGCGTCTCCCCCCTCCACCGCGATCTTCCCCTCCAGCCGCCCCCAACTTCGGGTCGAGGGCACGGAGAGCGACGCCGCCCGATCCCCAGGGGGCGACAGCTCGGCCCACTCCTCGCACGCCGCCACCACGGCGGCGGCGGCACGACCGGGGTCGTGCTCCTCCCGCACCAGGCGGCGGGCGGCTTCCCCCATGGCCCTCAGGCGCTCGGGAGCCTCCAACAAGGCGCGCAGCTGGATCGCCAGAGACTCCACTTCTCCGTCGCCGTTCTCTTCCAGGAGGGACACCTTGACCACCGCGTCGTCGGGCAATTCGGCGAATTGAGCATAGTCGGAGACGATGGTGGGGCGGCCCACCGCCAGCACCCGCAGCAGCGACGCGGAGGTCTCCCCGGCGGTGGGATGACGCAGGTTGACGCACAGATCACAGGCGGCGATGGCGTCCTCCATCTCCTGGAAGGGGACGAAGCCCGTGATGTGCACCCGCTCCGCCACCCCCAGGGCTCGGGCTTCCCCCTCCAGATCCGCCTGCGGGGAGAGTTGCCCCACGATCACCAGATGCACCGCCTCCAGCCCCGGTTGAGCGAGGGCAGCGACGGCGGCTCGGGTGCGCTTGATGGGGGTCTGGAAGCCGAAGGAACCCAGCAGAGGCGCCGCCTCCGGCAGACCGTGGCGACGGCGGAAGGCGATCCCCGCCGCGGGGTCCGCCGCCGGTGGCAGGGGGATGCCCATGGGCACCCGCCGCACCCGCAGGTCTGGATCGTCTTCGGCGATGCGGTCCGCCGCCCACTGGTTGTGCT
>Ga0210063_1000245_pt1 | contig 17989 bp, 2 predicted proteins | sample Muzzi_PWA_D1_FD_185529 | JGI IMG/M metagenome (GOLD analysis project Ga0210063, IMG submission 185529) | Wetland microbial communities from San Francisco Bay, California, USA, that impact long-term carbon sequestration - Muzzi_PWA_D1 (SPAdes) | ecosystem: Environmental > Aquatic > Marine >... | reverse complement strand
AAATCACCAGGAGGATCATGTTGAACCGGGGCTCGGAGACCGACTCCCCCACCCGGTCGGCCATGGTGGCGACATCGTAGATAGGGATAGCCGGGTCGATTTCCTCCAGGATCCGCCGAACCCCTGGCATCAAGGCCCGGGGGTCTCCCTTCTGGGTCCGCAGAGTCAGGAACATCGTGTCGACCGGATATTGAAGGTAGGAGAGATGCAATTGGGGCACGCTGGGAATGTTGAGGGCAAATTGCTGGACATTCTCGACCACACCAACGATTTCGACATCCAGGGGTAGGCCCGGCAGGATCTCTCCGATCAGACTGCCGACCCGAAGGCGCTTCCCCTCGACCTCTTGCCCGGGCCAATACTGCCGCGCCATCGCCTCGTTGATCACCGCCACGACCGGGGCACCCTCCCGATCTGCATCCGTCAACACCCGCCCCTTGAGCCGCTCCACTCCCATGCTCCGAAAGTAGTCGCCGCTGACGACCCGGAATTCCGTCACCAGAACATCTTCCAGACCCTTGGGCGGCTCCCCCTCGTTGAAGAAATCGCACGTCCGGGACCCACTGCGCAAAGGCATTCGGTTGACGATTCCCGCCACCTCCACCCCCGGTAGCGCGCCGACCCGCTCCAGAATCTCCCGAAAAGTATCCGCCTGCCGGGACCGGTCACGGTACTTGGCGACGGGCAAGGGCAACTCCATGGAAAGCACCGATGCCTGATCGAAACCCGGATCGACCCTCTGTAATTCCAAAAAACTCTGGATCATCAAGCCTGTCAGGGACAGGACCACAACCGCCACCGCCACTTCGAGAATCACTAGTAGTGAGCGCAGGCGGCCTCCGGCCACCCCCTCGGTACCGCTGCGCCCGCCCTCGTTCAGCACCTCGGAAATCCGCGTCCGCGAGGCCCGCAGAGCCGGTAGCAGACCGAAGAGCAAACCACTGCCCAGGGCCAGCAGCACCGCGAAGAGGAGCACCCGGAGGTCCATGGCGACCTCTCCCAACCGAGGCATGTAGGAGGGGCCGACGCTCAACAGCAGACGCACACCGCTCCACGCCAGAGCCACTCCGAGAACCCCGCCCGCCAAGCCCAGCAGCAAACTCTCCGTGAGCAATTGACGAAACAGCCGTCCCCGTCCCGCGCCGAGAGCCGTGCGTAACGCCAACTCCTTACGCCGCCCCGTAGCCCGAGCTAGCAAAAGGTTGGCGACATTGGCGCAAGCGATGAGCAGGACCAACAAGACGATCCCAAAGACGAGGAAGAGCCGCGGTCGGACGTCGCCCACCGTGCGCTCGTGCATATCGTAGATTGCCACCCCGAAACCGGCGTTGGAACCCGGGTACTGCTCCTCCAGGCGATCGCCGATCAAATCCATATCGGCTTGCGCCTGGCGCAGCGAAACGTCCCCCCGCAGTCGGGCGCGCACCTGAAGGGTGCGCACCGTCCGACTTTGCCATTGGTCTGGACCGAGGGCCAGCGGCACCCAAAGATCCACCTTGGGAGGATATTGGAATTGGGCCGGCATCACGCCCACCACCTGATACGGTTCCCCATCAAGCTCTATGCTGCGCCCGACAATCTCTGGATCACTGCCGTAGCGCCGACGCCAGAAGCCATCGGACAGGATCACCACATGGTCACGGCCCGGCTTGTCGTGATCCGCCTCAAACCAGTACCCTAATTGAGGCCGTATCCCGAAGACCTCGAAGAATCCCGCCCCCACTCCACAAGTGGTCAGCCGTTCCGCGCGCCCATCACCGGTCAGATTGAAGCCCACTTTATCGACCGCAGAATACATGGCGATGGCTTCGAAGGATTGATTCAGGTCGCGCCAGTCAGCGAAATTCGCCGCGGACACGGAGAAAGACTTCCAGCCGCGTTCCAGGTGCTGCTCATACACCTCCACCAGACGTTCCGGCGCCGGGTAGGGCAGAGGCCGAAGCACCACGGCATTCACGACCGTGAAGATCGCCGTGGCCGCGCCGATCCCGAGGGCAATCGTGAGAACAGCGATCAACGAGAAGGACGGAACCCGAACGAACATTCGGGAAGCGACTCTCAGATCCTGAAGTAGTTTTCCCAATTGGACCCTCAGCAAGAACAAAGTACAACGGATCCGTGATCCGAAGAAAAGATGGGTACCGCGCGCCAAGAAACCGAGTAGGGGCTGCCCTGGGCAGCCCCTACTTGGAAGACTCACGCTCTAAACATCAGAAGCTGACAGACGTGCTGATGATCACGTACTCGTCCTGAAACTCCTTGGGAACCACATCGATCTGGAACCCACCATCGGGGGTTGGGAAGATATCGACCCGGGTACCCAGTTCGAAAGCCTGTTCGTGATATTCCGCCTTGAAGACGATATTCGGGCGCAGAGCGTAAACCAGAGAAACCCCATCATCCTGACGATTGTTGAACTTCTCTCCACCATTCAGGAAGATAGCGCCGGTCTGCTCCGCATCGGCAAACTCAGACTGCACAAACAAGCTCAATTTTTCTGTGAAGTGATAGCCAACCTGCCCATAGTAGATATCTTGTGCGGCTTCGTTGTTGCGGGTCAGGCCAGTATCGATCGGGAACTCCAGACGACGGTATTCACCACGGACCACCCATTTGGCAAAGCTGCCATCGACCGAGACGTACCAGCTATCCCAGTTTGCCTCCGCATCATTGAAACCGCTTTCTTCGCCCACGTCCCAGGTCACCGCGCCCAGGCCAAAGCGCAATCCCGACACCGGAGTATTGAGCCAGAACTGCACGCCGTAGGCGTCTGTCACCGAAACATCAAGCACCCGGACGCCAGACCCGACGTTGGCCGAGCCCTGTTCCTGAATGTCGTACTCCCCGTAGTAGGCATCGACATCCAGACTCCACGGATTCTGGGACCAGAAACTGTGCGAGATGCCGATCCCATCCACCGTTTCACTAAACAGGCCGCCCTCGCGGTAGAAGTTGAAGGAGGGGCGGAAGAACGGAAGGACCACACCGACATCCCGGATCTCGTTGAAGATACCGGCGGCGACCGGGAAACGACCGAGCTTCAGGGCTGTATCGTCCGTGAATTGGTACTGGTAGAAGAGCCAGTCCAACTCCACTGCGCTCTCGATGTCCTCAATGGGGCTGTCCCCCAATTTGCGGTGGCTTAGCTGAACCAGGAAGGTGTGCTTCGGCGTTGGATCGTAGCGCAGTTGCAGCGCCGCGATACGATAGTCGAAGGTTCCACCTTCATCGAACCCTAAAATGAGTTCCTCCGCCGACAGGTCGGGCGCTTCGGGATCCGGATCCAACTCCTGGTAGGCGGTCGTCAGGTAGCCGTGCAACGTGAAATGATCCTTCCAGTAGTTCGACCCGGAAGAAGAGCCCGCGTTGCCACCCTGCTCCTCCTCCACCACACTCAACAGACTATTCTGGGCGGCTATCGTGGCCGCGAGGGCCCTACCGCCCTCCTCCTCCTCCGCGGCCCTCAGAGGCATCCCAGCAATCAAGAAGCACAGGCCCAACAAAACCAAGGGCCCACGGACAGACCAGTGTCGCAAGTTACACGGGCGTGGCATCAGCTCTCTCCTTTCTTCGGTCAACGGTTTCTGAGCTACTTATAACACACCCTGCCGACCTTGGAAAGGCGCAAGATAAGAACCTCAAATTCAGCGACTTAGCCTGCTTCCACTCGCCCAAAAACCAGGGAAAAATATTGTTGTTATTTACAGCCCAGAATATGTTCGATAATCGATTCTTCGTGCCCTTAGTGGTTTTCCCTAGCGTTGTACCGCCGCGCCCTCCAGCAGGGCGCTCAATGCCGAGGCCAGGCGCCGCACATGGGGTTCCTGCAACATGGTGGTGTGGTTGCCGGGAATCTCCAGAACCTCCAGTTCCCCACGGATCAACCCCCGCCAGTGATGGATATTGGGGGAGAGGGGTCCCGCCCCGCGTTCCGCCGCCGAGAAAATCGCCACCCGCCCGCCATAGGGAGCCGCCCGATAGCGCCGCAGCGCCTCGACGTGAATGCGGTAGACGTCGAACATGACCGGCGAGAGCACCCGGTCCAGTTCCGCCAGGGTGGAATTGATCCGCCGCGCCTCGCGGATCAGGAACTCCAACTGGCGTTCCCGGTCGAGCCGGAGCAACTCTTCGGGAACGATCTCCAGCGGCTGCCCCAACAGGCTTTCGAGATCCGCCATCAGACGCCGGATCAACTCCTCATGATTCAGTTCGCGACTTTCTCCATCGCCGCCCGGGAGGGAAGGTTCCAGGAGCGCCAGAAGTTCCACGGGCTCCCCCGCCGCTTCCAGGCGACACGCCATGTCGTAGGCGACCACCGCGCCCATGGACCACCCGCCGAGCAGATACGGCCCCTGAGGGCAGCTCTTGCGCAGCGCGGCGATGTACCGCTCCGCCATGCTCTCGATCCGGTCCAGGGGTGGCGTACGACCATCCAGACCCGCCGCCTGGAGACCATAGAAGGGCCGCCCTTTCCCCAGGTGGTGGGCCAGCGCCACATAGTGGGTGATATCCCCGGCGATGGCGTGCACACAGGTGAACGGCATCCCATCCCCGGACGGCTGGATGTTCACCAGAGATCCCGTCTCGGAAGTGGAGGTCGAGGCCTCTCCCGATGGGCGCTTCTTGCCCCGCAGTCGCTGGGCCAGCAGGTTCTGCTTCTTCTCCGACAATTGGGAGCGTCGCTCCGTGACCTGTTGCCACAGGACTTCCGCTTCGGAATCCTGGGCTTTGGCGGGACTGGCAGCCGTGGGGGAAATCAGCGGCTCCACCGCTTCCACCCGCCTCTTCTTGCCCTTGAGGCGCTGCGCCAGGAGATCCTGCTTTTTCTCCGACAATTGGGAACGCCGTTCCGTGACTTCCTGCCACAAATCCTCCGTGGCGGCCTCCCGCTGACGAGCCGTGGCCCCACCGCCCAGCAGTAGGGCGCCGGTACCGGCCCTTTGCCCATCCTTACCCGTGGCGAGCAATCGACCGGGAGGGACCACGCCCCGAAGCCCCGGGGGAACGACGGAGATACTGTCCTGGGAGTTGGACACGCCCCCCGGCACTTCCAGCCACACGACCCCCCGGCTGCCCAGCGGAACCAACGCCCCATCGGTGGAGAGCAGGTAGGCCCGGGCCTCCCCGGGGCTTGCCGCCAAGGCCCGCTGAGCCCGCTCGCCCAGGGCCTCGACGACCCCGTTGGCCCGCGGGACGAGGGCGCTGGCCTCCCACAGGAGGCCGTGGCGCTCCGCGGGGCTCAGCAGCGGCAGACGGCACAGCGGGGTGGTCGCTTCTCCCGCCGCCAGGGCGGCCAACAGGTTCCCGAAGTTGACCATCATCCGCCGCACGGTCGTGGGGTCAAAAAGCGCGCGGTTGAATTCCACCGAGGCGTAGATCTCGGAGCCCATGTCGGTGAGACCGACCACGAGGTCGAACATCGCCTGGGCGCTGCGTTCGTCGAGGTCGAGAAGACTCAAGGAGAGCCCCGGCAGGCGCGGCGAGGGAGGAGCCTCGTGATTGAACGCCAACATGGTCTGGAACAGTGGCTGGGCCCCATCGCCCCGCTGCGGACGCAGGATCTCCACCACCTTGTCGAAGGGCAGATCCTGGTGCGCAAAGGCCCCCAGCGTCGTGCCCCGCACCTGCTCCAGGAAACTGTCGAAGGTGACGTCCCCGGCGACGTTTGAGCGCAACACCAGGGTGTTGATGAAGAACCCCACCAGATCCTCCGTGCCGGAGCGGTGGCGGTTGGCGATGGGTGACCCCACCGCCACGTCCGTGGAACCCGTGTACCGATGCAGGAGCACCTGAAAGGCCGCCATCAGCACCATGAACAGGGTCGCCCCCTGCCGCTGGCCTCGGGCGCGGATCGCCGCCACCACGGGTCCGGGAATCTGGAAAGAGAAGCGCCCCGCGGGGGCTGCCCCATCCGCCGGTCGGGGCCGATCATAGGGCAGAGGCAGGGGGGCTGGGGGGGCGCCCAGCTGCTGCCGCCAGTAGGCCAGTTGGGATTCCAGAACCTCCCCGCGCACGTAGTCTCGCTGCCATTCCGCGTAGTCGGCGTACTGCACTCGGGGCGTCGGCAGAGAGGTTTCCGCATCACCCGAGGCATCGCCGGAGGCTCCCCCCGCCAGGACCCCGTAGAAATGGGCCAATTCGCGCACGAAGATGGGCCCAGACCAGCCATCGCTGATGATGTGATGGGCGACCGTGAAGAAGAAATGCTCGTCCGCTCCCAGGCGCAACAGGGCGTTGCGCAGCAGCGGGCCGGTCTCCAGGCGGAAGGGCCGCGCGGAGCCGCGATAGACCAGGGCCAGCATCTCCCGCTGCCGTTCGGTCGCCGGTAGGCCGGATAGATCCGCCACCGGCAAGGGGTAACGGCGGCGCGCTTCGATTCTTTGGGCGCCGACGCCCCCCTGATCGACGAACACGGTGCGCAACGCCTCGTGGCGTTCGGCGATCAGGTCGAAGCTGCGACGCAGCGCGGCGGGGTCCAGACGCCCTTTCAGGCGAATGGCCGCGGGCAGATTGTAGGCGATCCCTTCCGGCTCCAGCCGGTAGAGGAACCACATGCGCTCCTGCGCGAAGGAGAGCCGCATCGGCACTCCATCCCGGAGTAGGGGCACGATGGGTGGCACTTCCTCGGCGCGGCCTTCCGTGCCCGATTCCACCGCCATCTCCGCCGCCAGTTCCGCGATGGTCGGTCGGGTGAAGATGACCTGCATTTCCAGGTCCTGGCCCAGGGAGTCGCGGATCCGGGTGAGCAGTTGGGTCACCAACAAGGAGTGGCCGCCCAATTCGAAGAAATCGTCGTGAATCCCCACCGCGTCGATCCCCAGCAGATCGCTCCAAATCGCCGCCAGCGCCTCCTCGGCGGCGTTGCGCGGGGCCGCGAAGTCGTTGCTCAGGCGCGGTCGGGAGTGGCCTCGAGAACGACTCCGGGCGGCCTCCTCGCGGTGGGCCGCCGCGGCGCGGCGCAGGGCGGTGGGTTCCAGCCAGCGGTCGGTGCGGCGGGATAGATCGCCGGTGGAGACGATCCATCGGCTCTCGTCGGTGAGGGCGGCGACGGCCAGCAGACGGCGCACAACCTCCTCGCCCTCCTCCGCCGTGACGGCCAACTCATCCCGTCCCGCGGTCGCCTCCTCCAGTTGCCAACCGTCCCAGTCCACCGTCAACCAGCGCCGCTCCGGGGGCTCGGTCCCCCGCCGCTCGACATAGGCATCCACCGCCAGGTTGGCGGCGGCGTAGGCGGCGAAGCCCAACCCCCCGAGGACGGTGGAGATGGACGAGGTGATCATGCGGAAGTCCAGCGGTCGATCCCCGAGGACCGCCTCCAGGGCCATCAAGCCATCGATCTTGGGTCGCAGTTGCGCTGCCGTGACCGCCTCGTCGGTCTGGGACAGAAGCCGGAAGGCCGCCTCCCCGGAGAGACCAGCGGCGTGGATCACCCCATGGAGACCGCCGAACCGGGCCTCGACCCCCGCCACCGCCACCGCCAGGGCCTCACGGTCGGCGACATCGGCGGCGACGATCAACACCGCGGCGCCGAGAGCCTCCAACTCCAGGACCCGCCGGATGCGTCGGGAGACCCCGGAGTCGGTATCCTTGAGGGCATCCCAGGCCTCCCGGGGCGGCATGGGGGTGCGACCCAACAGGGCCAGCCGCGCCCCCGTCTCCCGGGCCAGCCAGCGGGCCAGGACAAAACCCACGCCCCCGAGGCCGCCGGTGATCAGATACACCCCGTCGGCGGTGAGTCGCGGATGCGCCCCCTCGGATACCGGCGGAAGCGTGACCGCCTCGAACGTGCGCCGCCACCGGCGACCGTCGCGGTAGGCCACCGCCAACGACCCCGCCGAGGTGGCGGCGGCGGCCTCCGCCAGCAGCACCGCCGCGCCAGGATCCTCCGTACCCGGAAGCAAGGACTCCCCCGGCGGCAGATCCACCACCCGGCAATCCAGGGCGGGAGCTTCCTGCTGGGCCACGGTCAGCAAGCCCAACAGCGCCGCCCGGGCGGGCTCCACCGGCTCCCCGGGTCGCACCGCGACGGCGCCCCGGGTGACCACCGTCAAGATCCGCTCTTCCTCTTCGTCCGCCCCCTGGGCGGGCAAGGCCACCAGGGCCCGGACCAGGTGCAGCAGACTGCCGTAGCCCCTGGCCAACGCCTCCCGATCAAAGCCCGGAGAGAGAGATGCCAGAGGCGTCGCCGCCCAGGCGTGGACGATACGCCGGGGCACCCCACCCCGTTCCGCCAGGGCCGCCAACAACGCGCTGGCGCCTTCCCCATCCTGAGGATCGAGGGTGAAGACGCCGTCCGGCGCCTCCACCAGACCGGTACCCGAGGCACCGGGGCGCACGAGGATCACCGCCGCGCCCCGCTGCCGCAGTTCTATCGCCAATCCTGCCGCCCCCGAGACGCCAGCATGGGCGGCATGGGCGTCCTCGGCGGCATCGGCGGCATCGGCGCCGTCCACAAAGAGTAGCCAGGATCCCACCGCCGACGCATCCGCCGACGGCAGCACCGGGCCGGTGCGCGCCCAGGTCGGGACCGAAAACCACCGGCCCGGATCGGCGATCTTGCCCGCCGGTCGCAGATCCAGGGCTTCCGGGCGACCGGGCTCCACCCAATAGCGTTGGCGTTCGAAGGGATAGGTGGGCAGCAACACCCGGTGGCGGCGTTCGCCGCCATGGAAGGCCTGCCAATCCACCCCCAGGCCGTGGAGCCAGACGCGGCCCAGCCCCGCCAGGAGGGTGGTGGCCTCCGCCCCCTCTTCCCCGGCACCCTTCGGCCCTGGCAGGGTGCCCACCACCAGCCGCCCGCCATCCCGGGTGAACGCCTCCCCCTGCTGCCGCAGCAGGCTCTGCAAGGTCCGCCCTGGCCCCATCTCGATGAACAGGTGGGCGGGATCCTCCAGCAGGCGCGCCGCGCCATCGGCGAAGCGCACGGCCCCGCGCAGATGACGGCTCCAATAGCTGGGGTCGGTGGGATCCGCACCGTCTTCCCCCGCGCCCGGACCGATCCAGCCGCCGGTGACGTTCGACAGGTAGGGCAGCCGCGGGGCATGACGTTCCACCCGCGCCACGGCGGCTTCGAATTGCTCCGCCGCGGGCGCCATCATGGCCGAGTGGAAGGCGTGGGAGGTGTGCAGGCGGCGCACCTCCATATCGGTCTCCTCGCTGGCCTCCAATGTCTGCGCCAGCGCCTCGATGGCCGGGGTCGGGCCGGAGACCACCGTCATCCCCGGGGCGTTGATCGCCGCCACCGAGATCTCTTCCCCCAGGTACGGCAGCACCGCCGCTTCCGGCAGCGCCACGGTGAGCATGGACCCGGGCTCCATGGCCCCCATCAACTTGCCCCGCAGGGCCACCAGGGCGATGGCATCCTCCAGGGTGAACACCCCCGCCAGACAGGCCGCCACCCACTCGCCGATGGAATGGCCGAGCATCGCCGCGGGTTGCCCCCCCCAACCCATCCACAGTCGGGCCAGGGCATATTCGACGGTGAACAGGGCAGGTTGAGCGAGTTCCGTCCGCCGCAGTTCCGCCGCCGCCTCCGGCCCACCGTCCCGGGTCAGCAAGAGGGGCCGCAGGTCGCGCCCCAGATGCGGCTCGAAGAGTTCGGCGCAGCGGTCCACCCAGCGGCGGTACTCCGCCTCGGTGCGGTAGAGCTCCTCGCCCATGCCGGGATACTGGGCGCCCTGGCCCGGGAAGAGGAAGACCGCCGTGGGTTCTTCCGCCGCCACCTCTCCCGTCAGAACCCGCTTGAGGTCCCGGACGCCCTCGGGAGGCGCCAGCAGCGCGGCGGCATCGCCGGTGGACTCCACCACCACCATCCGCCGACAGGGCAACTGACGCCGCCCCACGGCGAGGGTGAAGGCGACATCCGCCAGCGCCAGGCTCTCTTCCAGGCCCTCTTCCAGACCCTCCTCCAAACTCTGGCCCAAATTCTCCGTCGCGGTCTCCAGCGCTTCCGGGGTCGCCGCCGAGAGGAGCAGCAATTGCCGCGCCCGAGGCGAGGGCTCCGAGGGCTCGCGGGCCGCCTCCGGGGCCGCCTCCAACACCACGTGGGCGTTGGTGCCGCCGATGCCGAAGGAACTCACTCCCGCGCGACGTGGGGTCGCACTCTCCCACGGTCGCGTCTCGGTCACGACGTAGAAGGGGGAGGTCTCCAGCTCCAATTTGGGGTTCGGGGTCTTGAAATGGAGGCTGGGAACCCGCTGGCCGTGCTCCACCGAGAGCGCCGCCTTGATCAGCCCCGTGACCCCCGCCGCGGCGTCCAGATGGCCCACGTTGGTCTTCACCGAGCCCAGACCGCAGTAGTTCGTGCGCTGCGTCGATTTGCGGTAGACCCGGGTCAGCGCCGCCACCTCGATGGGGTCCCCCAGATCGGTGCCGGTGCCGTGGGCCTCGACGTAACCCACGGTGTCCGCATCCACCCCGGCATCGGCCAGAGCCGCCTCGATCACCGCCGCCTGGCCGCGAATGCTGGGAGCGGTATAGCCCACCTTGTCGATGCCATCGTTGTTGATGGCGGAGCCCCGGATCACCGCCGCGATGCGGTCGCCCTCGGCGAGGGCTCTCTCCAGGGGCTTCAACACCACCACCCCGAGACCATTGCCCCCGACGATCCCCCCGCTGTCGGCGTCGAACGCCCGGCAGTGACCGTCCGGCGAGAGGATCATGCCGGTCTGGTGAACGTAGCCCGTCTTCTGGGGCACCCGCACGGAAACACCCCCCGCCAACGCCATCTCGCACTCCCCCTGACGCAGCGCCTGGCACGCCAGGTGGACCGCCACCAGGGAGGTGGAACACGCGGTCTGGATGTTGACCGACGGACCCCGCAGCCCCAGTTGGTACGAGACCCGGGTGGGCAGGAAGTCCTTGTCGTTGGAGACCATCATCTGGAAGCCCCCGACGGAGGTCACCAGTTCCGGATTGCTCATCAGGTTGACCGGGAAGTAGGCGTTCATCCCCACTCCCGCGAACACGCCGATCCGCCCTGCATAGCGCCGCGCGTCGTATCCCGCCCGCTCCAGCGCTTCCCAGGTCGCTTCCAGGAACAGGCGTTGTTGGGGATCGAGCAGCTCCGCCTCGCGGGGGGTGAAGCCAAAGAGATCGGCATCGAAGTCCTCGGCGCCTTCGAGCACTCCCGCGGCCTTGACAAAGTTCGGGTGCTCCACTTGCGCGGGCATGAGAGGAGAGCCTTCCACCTCCTCATCGTCGAAGAAGGAGATGCCCTCCACGCCCTCTTTCAAGTTGCGCCAGAACGTCTCCACATCGGGCGAGCCGGGGAAGCGCCCCGTCATGGCGATGATGGCGATGTCCTGAGACGCCGCCGGAGGCACGGTCTCGACCCCGATCTCCCCCGGATCGCCCGCCTCCCCCTGCAAGTGCTCCACCAGACTCCGCACCGTGGCGTATTCGAAGAGCTCGACGACGGAAACCTCCGCCCCCAGCTCCTTGGCCAGGCGGTCCTGGACCTCCACCATGCGCAAGGAATGGCCGCCGAGATCGAAGAAATTGTCGTCGGGGCCGACCCGGTCCACCTTCAAGACTTCGCTCCAGATGCGCGCCACGGTGCGCATCGTGTCGCCCCGCAGGGGCGCCACGCTACCGCTGTCGCGACCGCTGGCGGCTGGAGCGCTGCTGCTCTCCGTCGCGGTGGTCGGATCCGGCAATGCCCGGCGATCCGCCTTGCCGTTGGCGGTCAAGGGGATGCTCTCCAGGGGAACGTAGCGCCCCGGCACCATGTACTCCGGCAAGCGCTCCTTCAGGGCCGCGCGGATGGCGGGGATGTTGAGGGTGCGGGCTTCGGTCACCACATAGGCCACCAATTCCTGGTCCGCGCCTTCCCCGCGCACCAACACCAGCGCCTCGCGAATCTCCGGCAACCCACAGAGGGCCGCCTCGATCTCCCCCAACTCGATGCGGAAACCCCGGAGCTGCACCTGCTGATCGATGCGTCCCAGGTATTCCACTTCCCGTCCCGTACGCGGGTCGAGCAGAACCCGCACCAGATCGCCACTGCGGTACAGCCGGGCGCCGGGTCGGTCGGAGAAGGGATCGGGGATGAACCGCTGGGCAGTGAGGGCCGGGCGCTCCAGATACCCGGCGGCCAGCCCCGCATTGGCCCCGGGGTGGGCGGCCCGACTGCCCACCAACAACTCCCCCGGCACGCCCAACGGCACCGGTTCCAGGTGGTCATCCACGGCGTAGAGGGCCAGATCCGGGATCCCCCAGCCGATGGGCGAACGGTGGCTCGCCGCCAGATCCGCAGTGGTGATGGGACGGTAGGTGACGTGCACCGTGGTCTCGGTGATGCCATACATGTTGATCAATTGCGGTGTGTCATCCCCATGGCGCTCGAACCACGGTGTCAGACTCCCCAACTCCAGCGCTTCGCCGCCAAAGATGACGAAGCGCAAGGCCAGCGCTTCCTCGGGCCCGGCCTGCTGGTCCACTCGCACCAGTTGGCGGAAGGCCGAGGGGGTCTGATTGAGCACCGTCACCCCCTCCGTCGCCAGCAACCGCCGGAACTCCCTGGGGGAGCGGCTGACGGTATACGGCACCACCACCACCCGTCCGCCGTAGAGCAGGGCGCCCCAGATCTCCCACACCGAGAAGTCAAAGGCGAAGGAGTGAAAGAGGGTCCAGACATCGTCCTCGCCAAAGCCGAACAACGGCTCGGTGGCGGTGAACAGCCGCAGCACGTTGCCGTGGCGGATCAAGGTGCCCTTGGGCTGGCCGGTGGAGCCGGAGGTATAGATGATGTACGCCAGATTGTCGGCCCCCACCGCCACCCTCGGCGGAATGTCGGGTTCCGCCTCCAGGGCGCGGACGGTCGCCGGATCGTCCAGGGCCAGGTAGATGGGACCCGTCGCCGACGCCGCGCCTAGCACCGCCGCCTGCGCGCCATCGCAGACCACCACCGGGGGTCGAGCATCTCCCAGCACATAGGCCAGTCGCCCAGCGGGATGCACGGGATCGAGGGGCACATAGGCGCCGCCAGCCTTGAGGATGCCGAGGATCGCCACCAGCAACTCCGGGGAGCGCTCCATGGAGACCCCCACCGGCACCTCCGGCCCCACTCCCAGCCCCCGTAGGTGATGAGCCAGACGGTTGGCGGCCTGCTCCAACGCACCGTAGCGCGTCGTCGCCCCGTCCAGACTCACCGCCACCGCATCGGGTCGCCGCCGGGCCTGGGCCGCGAAGCGACCGTGCAAGGTCTCCTCCGCTCCCAGGTCCGCCAGCACCGGCCGCGGATTGAACTCCGTCACCAATTGCTGCCGTTCCGCCGACGCGAGCATCCCAAGGCTGCCGCAGCTCGCCTCCGGCGCGGCCAGGGCCGCGGTCAGCAAGCGCTCGAAATGGCCCACAAAACGGGCCACGGTGACGCCATCAAAGAGATCGGTGGCGTACTGCAAGATTCCCTGGAGCCCCCCTTGCGGGGTCGCCTCCAGTTGAAAATTCATGTCGAACAGGCTGACCCCGGGGTCGAAGATATGCGGCTCCAGTGTTACCCCGGGAAGCTCCAGGGGTGGGATGGACGCGGTTTGCAATTGGAAGGCCACCTGCACCAGCGGCGCGTGGCTGCGATTGCGCTCCGGACGCAGCGCCTCGACCAGACGTTCGAAGGGGATGTCCTGGTGATCGTAAGCTTCCAGTGTGGTGCGCCCCACCTGCTCCAGCAGGCTCGCAAAGGAGGGCGCACCTGCGCCGCTCGACCATTCGGTACGCAAAGCCAGCGTATTCACGAAGAACCCAATCAAACCTTCGAATTCCGTGCGGGTGCGGTTGGCGATGGGAACTCCCACCACCACGTCGCGGCAGCGGGCGATGCGCCCCAGCAGCAGCGCGAATACCGCCTGCAACACCATGAAGGGACTGACCCGCCGCTGCCGAGCCAGTTCCCCTACGGCCCGCCCCAGAGGCTCCGGTAGATGCAGGCGGTGGAGCGCACCGCGGAAACTCTGCACCGTGGGCCGGGGGCGATCGGTGGGCAAGACCAACAGTTCCGGAGCCCCCGCGAGCTTGCCCTTCCAGTAGGTCAATCCCCGCGCCAGCGTTTCCTCGTCCAGGGTCTCCCGCTGCCAGCGGGCAAAAGCGCTGTATTGCACCGCCAGGGAAGGCAGAGGGGATTGCTCCGCACCGCCGATGAAGGCCCGGTAGAGCGCCCCTAATTCCCGCGCCAACACGCCCAGGGACCAACCATCGGAGACGATGTGGTGCATATCGACCAGCAAACGGTGCCGACGAGGCGCCAGGCGGAAGAGGTAGCTCCGCAGCAGGGGGCCGCGCCGCAGGTCGAAAGACCGTCGCAACGCCCGCCGTACCAGAGTTCGGTCCAGGAGCGTTCTCTCCCCGCTTTCCAGGCCAGACAGATCGACCACCGGCAAGGGGCTCGCCACCCGGGGGGCGACCACTTGCCAGGGCTTGCCATCGTGCACCAGAAAGCCGGTGCGCAGGGCCTCGTGACGATCCACCAAGGCACGGAAAGCACGCTCCAGGGCGCGGGGAACGAGTTCGCCCGCCGCGTCAAAAGCCTGGTGGATGCGGTAATGCAACCCGTCGGCCTCGACCTGATCCAGGAACCAGAGCCTTTGCTGGGGGAAGGACAGTTCAAAAAACTGAGCCTTCCGGGAGGTATCCCGCATCCGTTGCTCCAGCAACCGGCGTCGCTCTTGGGGAGACATGCGGGCCAGACGCTGGGCCAGAGCCTGCCGCGAAAGACTGCCACGGGAAACACCTTGCGTGCTCATTCACCCAACTCCTCTTCACTCATCATGCCCACCAACAGGGCCTCCACGTTCTCGTCCGAGAGCTGATCGACAGCCAACGCCGTACCCTCTGCGGCGGGCAACCCCAGCATCGTCTCCCTCCCGGGGGAAGGCCCGACCGTTTCCACGGTGCCTCCCGCAGCCCGCACCTGTGCCGCCAGGCGCGTCACCGTCGGCTCCTGGAACAGGGCACTGAGAGGGATTGCCACCCCGAAACTCTGTCGCACGCGAGCCAGAATCTGGGTACCGAGCAAGGAATGCCCGCCCAAGGCGAAGAGATCATCCTGGACACCCACCCCCGCGATACCCAGCAACTCGCCCCAGATGGCAGCGAGGCGCTCCTCCAGGGCATCCCGGGGCGCGACGAAGGGCGTGTCCAGCTCGGGCCTTGGGTGACCCGCCGGGATCTCCTCCAGGCCCGCGCCGGACGGTCGCCCGGCGGGCGTTGGATCCAACCAGTAGCGCTGCCGCTCCCAGGGATAGGTGGGCAGGGGCACCCGGCGCCGCGCGGCCCCGGCGTGCAGGGCGCGCCAATCCACCGCCTCCCCGGCCAGCCACTGGCGACCGACGGTGGCGAGGGCCGCCTCGGCCTCCGGTGGGATCTCCGGTGTTTCCCCCGCCAGCGCCCGCCGCGCCTCAGCGACATCCCGAGCCATCACCAGACGGCGGCATTCGAAGCTCTTCCGCCCCACCTGGAGGGTGTGGGCGATATCCGCCAGTCGGCCCGGAGGATCCTCCAGCGCCGTCGCCAGCCGCCGGGCGGCCTCGTCCAGCGCCGCCGGGGAACGCGCCGACAGGGGCAGCAAGTGCCAACCGGTGTCTGCCGTCGCCTCGTCCGCGTCGGCCCACGCCGGGGGTTGCTCCACGATCACATGGGCGTTGGTGCCGCCGATGCCGAAGGAACTGACCCCGGCCCGGCGCGGCCCCTCCTGGGCGCGCCAGGTTTGGAGAGCACCGCTGATGTGGAAGGGGGAACCCTCCAGGCCCAGTTTGGGATTGGGTTTGCGGAAATGGAGGGTGGCGGGAATCTGCCCCGTGCGCACCGCCAGCGCCGCCTTGATCAACCCGGCGACCCCCGCGGCGGCGTCCAGATGCCCGACGTTGCCCCGCAGGGCGCCCACCGCGCAGCTCTGCGGCGCCAGGTCGGTAAAGACCTCCTTCAACGCGGCGATCTCGATGGGATCCCCCAACTCGGTACCGGTGCCGTGGGCCTCGATGTAGCCGATGTCCGCCGGTGCGATCCCCGCCGCCGCCACCGCGTCGCGGACCACCGCCGCCTGCCCATCGACGCTCAAGGCGGTGAAGCTCACCTTCGAAGAGCCATCGTTGTTGATCGCCGAACCGCGGATCACGGCCCGGATGCTGTCGCCATCGGCCAGCGCTCGGGAGAGGGGTTTGAGCACCACCAGGGCCACTCCATTGCCCCCCACGGTGCCCTGGGCGTCGGCGTCGAAGGGGCGGCAATGGCCGTCCGGGGAGAGGATCATCCCCGGCTGGTAGGGGTAACCGCTCTTGTGCGGCACCCGCACCGCCGCCCCTCCCGCCAGGGCGATATCGCAGTCCCCGGCGCGCAGCGCCCGGCACGCCTGGTGCACCGCCACCAGGGAGGTGGAACACGCCGTCTGCACATTGACCGCCGGTCCCTTCAGGTTGAGCTTGTAGGCTACCCGGCTGGGGAGGAAATCCTTGTCGTTGCTGACCATCAGCTGGTAGAGCCCCGCCGCCTGGGCCACCGGACTGTGGGCCAAATTGAAGAACAGGTAATTGCTGAACCCCACCCCGGCGTGCACCCCGATGCGGCCACCGGCTTCGGCGTAGCGCTCCGGCTCGTAGCCCGCGTCCTCCAACGCCTCCCAGGCGTGCTCCAGGAAGAGCCGCTGTTGGGGGTCCAGCACCTCCGCTTCGCGGGGGTTGTAGCCGAAGAAACCGGCATCGAAGCGGTCGATCCCTTCCAGCACCCCCCCCGCCTTGACGTAGTTGGGATCCGTGGGGTCGCCCCCGAGGAGCCCCCCGGCCTCCAATTCCTCGTCCGAGAAGAAGGAGATGCTCTCTTCCCCCGCCAGCAGGTTGCGCCACAACGCCTCGACACTGCCCGCACCGGGAAAGCGTCCGCTCCAGCCGATGATGGCGATGGGCTCGTCCGCCGCCACGACAGTCGCTGCCAAAGCCCGAACACCCTGTGTCGAGGCCTCGGGATCAAGGTGCTGGGCCAGAGCCTGGAGGGTGGGATAGCGCAGCAGATCGACGATGGTGACCGGCTGATTGAGCGCTTCCTGAAGTCGCCCCTGGACCTCCACCAGTTGGAGGGAGCTCCCCCCCAACTCGAAGAAATGGTCCAGCGGGCCGATCCCTTCCCGCCCCAGCACCCCCTGCCAAACCTCTGCGATAGCCTGGGCCACACCACCGCGCGGGATCTGGCCTCGACCGGTGCCACCGGAATACCGGGAAGGATCGGGGAGCGCTCGGCGATCCACTTTGCCGCTGGCGTTGAGGGGCAGAGCCTTCAGGAAGACCCACGACGACGGCACCATGTAGGCGGGCAACGCATCTTCCAGGCGCTGCCGTAAGGCCGCCTCCGCAGCGGACTCCACGAGTCCCGCGGGGTCGGCCAGGACGCAATAGGCCACCAGGCGACGCTCCACACCCTCTCCCCGCGCCAGCACCACCGCCTCCCGCAGCATCGGCGCCTCGGCCAGTGCACTCTCGATTTCGCCGATCTCGATACGGATGCCGCGGATCTTGACCTGGAAATCGTTACGCCCCAGAAACTCCAGTTCACCCCCCGCTTCCAGGCGCGCCAGACGCACCAGATCGCCGGTACGGTAGAGACGGGCACCGGGGTCGCCGCTGAAGGGATCGGGCACGAAGCGCTCTGCGGTCAGCGCCGGTCGCTGCCAATAACCCCGCGCCAGGTTGCCACCGCCCAGCAGCAGCTCCCCCGGCACCCCGGGCGGCACCGGTTCTCCCCGAGAGTCCAGCAAGTACCCGCGACAGCCCTCGATGATCCGCCCGATGGGAGGCAAGACGACACTCACACCGCCCTCGGCGGGAGCCACCTCCGCATAGCTGGCGATGACCGTGTTCTCGGTCGGGCCGTAGGCATTGACCAGCGTAAAAGGCGTGCCCGGTTTCGGCACCCGGCGCAGCCGGTCGCCGGCGCTGATCAGAATCCGTAGGGAAAGATCGTTCACCTCCGGCAATCCCAAAGCCGCTTCCGCCATGGGGGTGGGCAG
>Ga0210063_1000244_pt1 | contig 18028 bp, 16 predicted proteins | sample Muzzi_PWA_D1_FD_185529 | JGI IMG/M metagenome (GOLD analysis project Ga0210063, IMG submission 185529) | Wetland microbial communities from San Francisco Bay, California, USA, that impact long-term carbon sequestration - Muzzi_PWA_D1 (SPAdes) | ecosystem: Environmental > Aquatic > Marine >... | reverse complement strand
GCAGTAGGGGCAGAGGCCCCAGCGCGGGTCGACCGGCTTGCTGCAGGTCGGGCAGGGATCCTTCAACCGCCGCTGGCAGTTGGGGCAGCGCAGGTAGTTGCGCTCGACCGGGTACTCGCAGTTGGGGCAGGTCTGCTCGCGCAGCTGCCGCACCCGCAGCTCCGCCGCCTTGATCTCCAGCTCGCGCTCGTGAGCGTCCTCGAGGAACTCGGGCGGCCGCACGATCGCGTAGACGGCGGTGCCGATGTAGGGGAAGAAGGAGGCGACGGTCGCGCAGGCGACCAGGAAGGGGTCGGAGATGCGGCGGCGCGCGTCGAGGTAGGTGTAGACGATCAGCGCCAGCCAGAGCACGACCAGCATCAGCACGAACAGGGTCGCAACCAGGTCGAGGCTGTCGTTGGTGATGCCGAAGATCGCTAGTGACATGAGAGGGCGCCCGCCGAAGAGGTGCGCGGGCAGTCTACTTCGCCGCTGCCGGCACGAACCCTGTTCGCCGGTTTCGGCAGTCGTACACGGCTAGAGGAACAGCCTCCCGAACAGGAACCCGACCCCGAAGAAGACGAGGATCACGATCGCGACCACAGCCGCGACCAACGCCATCATCGAGAGCAGTTCCGAGCTGGCGCTGCGGTCCATCCGGGAATCCTCGCACAGTCAGGAACCGCTGCGGGCCGAGAGCGCTCGCCCCGGGGCGAGCGCCGCCCGTGCCGGCGCGATCGCGTAATGCGAGCCGGCGACGAGGACGATCCCCTCGGGCTCGGCGCTGGCCAGCTCCCCCGCGGGCAGCGCCGGCCGCTGCGCCCCGGAGAGGGTGGTGCAGACGGCGACGTCGAGGGCCGGGGCCAGGGCCTCGATCATCGCGGCGGCGTCCTTGTCGGCGAGAACCGCCAGGCAGGCGACGACGCGGCGGCCAGCGGCGATCGCCGGCACCGACTCGGCCAGGGCGGCGGCGCCGTCCGGGTTGTGGGCGGCGTCGAGGAAGACCGGCGGGTCGGCGGCGACCTGCTCGAGCCGGCCGGGCACCGCGACCTCGGCGGCGACCGCGGCGACCCGCTCGGGGTCGAGCTCACCGAGGAAGGCCTCGGCGGCGGCGCGGGCGATCGCGAAGTTACGGCGCTGGAAGTCGCCTGTCGCCCGCAGTCGCAGCTCCGGCCCGGGGTCGAGCGGCGCACGGATCAGGCGGGCGCCGTGCCGCGCCGCGAGCTCAGCCGCCAGCCTGTCGACCGGCGGCGAGACCCGGCCCAGCACCAGGGTCGTCTGGTCGCGCAGGACGGCGAGCTTCTCGGCGGCGATCTCGGTCTCGGTTGCGCCCAGCCACTCGGTGTGGTCGAGCCCGACCGAGGTCAGCACGGTGACCCGGGAGGGGATCGTGTTGGTTGCGTCGAGCCTCCCCCCCAGCCCGGCCTCGATCGCGGCAACCTCGACCCTGGCCCGGGCCAGGGCGACGAAGGTCGCAGCGGTCGCCGCCTCGAACTGGGTCACCGCCTCGCCCTGCTCGAGTCCGCGGTCGACGCCCTCGGCAGCCGCGGCGACCAGGGAGACCGCCTCGGCCCACTCGGCGGCGGCGACCTCCTCGCCGCGGATCTGGGTCCGCTCCGACCAGCGCTCGGCATGGGGCGAGAGGCAGGCGCCGGCGGCGAGACCGTGCGCTTCGAGCAGCGCCGCGGTCATCCGCGTCACCGAGGACTTGCCGTTGGTCCCGACCACGTGGACCGAGGCGAAGCGGTGCTGGGGCAGGCCGAGCGCGGTGGTCAGCTTGCGCATCCGGTCGAGGCCGAGTCGCCACCCGATCGGCTCCAGCGAGTCGAGATAGTCGTCAGGCGACGGCTGCTCCGCTTCGCGTCCGCCGCCGTCTGTTCGCCGCGCCAACGTGCCTAGCTCAACTCCTCCAGCTCGGCGCGGTAGCGCTCCAGCTTGCCGCGCTCCTCCTCGACCACCTCGGCCGGAGCCTTGCCGACGAAACCCTCGTTGCCGAGTTTGCGCTCCGCCCGCTCGACCTCGGCGCGCAGCTCCTGGCGCCGGCTCTCGAGGCGCGCCGCGACCGCCTCGGCGTCGAGCTGCTCGGAGGGCAGGATGCGGACCGGGCCGACCGAGGCGACCGGCTCCGCCCCCACCCCGTCGAACTCGAAGCGCGAGAGGCGGGCGACGAACTCAGGGGGCTCGACCCCGTCGACGACGGCGACAAGGACGGATGCCGCCGGCACCTCGGCCAGGTCGCGCCAGGCGCGCAGCCGCTGCGTCAGCCCGATCCCCGACTCGACGTCGGCCTCGGCCGCCTGGTCGAACAGGGCCTCGTCGGCGACCGGGAAGCGGTGGACGACGAGGTGGCCGGCCCGGGCCGGGTGGAAGGACCAGATCTCCTCGGTGACGAAGGGCATCAGCGGGTGCAGCAGTCCGAGCACCCGCTCCAGCGCGTAGAGCAGCGTCGCCGAGACCTCGGCCTCGCCGTCGTAGAGGCGCGGCTTGACGATCTCCAGGTACCAGTCGCAGAGGTCGCGCCAGAAGAACGAGTAGGCCTCGGTCGCGGCGTGGGCGAAGTCGTAGCCCTCCAGCTTCGCGGTCACCGAGGCGATCGTCCGCTCCAGCCGCGAGAGGATCCAGCGGTCCTCGACCGTGACCGGGCGCGGCCCCGGCTCGACCTCGGCGGCGTTGAGCAGGATCAGGCGGCTGGCGTTCCAGAGCTTGTTGGCGAGGTCGCGGCCCTGCTGGACCTTGGCGTCGGAGAAGCGCACGTCCTGGGTCGAGGACATCGCCAGCAGCCCGAAGCGCAGCGCGTCGGCGCCGTGCACGTCGATCTCCTCCAGCGGGTCGATCCCGGTGCCGAGGCTCTTCGACATCCGGCGCCCGTCGCGGGCCTGGATCACCGAGTGGACGTAGACGTCGCGGAAGGGGACGTCGCCGGCGAACTCGATCCCGGTCATGATCATCCGCGCCACCCAGAGGAAGAGGATCTCGCGGGCGGTGGTGAGGAAGCTGGTCGGGTAGAAGGCGCGCAGCTCGGGGGTGTCGTCGGGCCAGCCGAGGGTCGCGAACGGCCACAGCGCCGAGCTGAACCAGGTGTCGAGCACGTCCTCGTCCTGTCGCAGCTCGCCGTCGCAGGCGCCGCAGCGCTCCGGCGCCGTCTCGGCGACGAAGGTCTCCTCGCAGGCGTCGCAGTACCAGACCGGGATCCGGTGCCCCCACCAGAGCTGGCGCGAGACGCACCAGGGCCGAATCTCCCGCATCCAGTCGAGGTAGACGCGCTTCCACTGCTCGGGCGCGATCCGCACCTCGTCGCGTTCGACCACCTCGATCGCCGGGGCGGCCAGCTCGTCCATCCGGCAGAACCACTGCAGCGAGATCAGCGGCTCGATCCGCTCGCCGGAGCGGTGCGAGAAGGGGACCGAGTGCAGATAGGCCTGCTCGGCACGCACCAGCCCCTGCTCGCGCAGCGCCGCGACGATCCGCTCTTGCGCCTCGGCCACGGCGAGGCCGGCGTACTCGCCCGCCTCCTCGCTCATCCGGCCGTCGGGCCCGATCACGCCGATCTCCTCCAGCCCGTGGCGGCGGCCGATCTCGAAGTCGTTGACGTCGTGGCCCGGGGTGATCTTCAGCGCCCCGGTGCCGAACTCGACGTCGACGTGCTCGTCGGCGATGATCGGCAGCCGCCGCCCGACCAGCGGCAGCACGCAGTGGGCGCCGACCAGGTCGGCGTAGCGCTCGTCGGCCGGGTTGACGGCGACGGCGGTGTCGGCAAGCATCGTCTCCGGGCGGACGGTGGCGACGGTGAGGACGCGGTCGGAGCCCTCGACCGGGTAGTCGATCGAGTAGAGCGTGTCCTCGACCTCGCGGTTCTCGACCTCGAGGTCGGAGATCGCCGAGTGCGAGCCGGGGTCCCAGTTGACCATGTAGTGGTCGCGGTAGATGTAGCCCTTGTCGAAGAGCTGCTTGAAGACCCGGTAGACGGCCCGCACGTAGCCCTGGTCGAGGGTGAACCGCTCGCGCTCGTAGTCGCAGGAGGCGCCGAGTCGCTTGTACTGCTCGACGATCCGCGAGCCGTACTCCTCTTTCCACTCCCAGACCCGGCGCACGAACTCCTCACGGCCGACCTGCTGGCGGCTCAGCCCCTCCGCCTTCAGCTCTTTCTCGACCACCGCCTGAGTGGCGATCCCGGCGTGGTCGGTGCCCAGCACCCAGAGCGCGTTGCGCCCTTTCATCCGGTTCATCCGCACCAGCGCGTCCTGCATCGAGCCGTTCAGGGCGTGGCCCATGTGCAGGGCGCCGGTCACGTTCGGAGGCGGGATCGCGACCGAGAAGTTCTCCTCCGGCGCCCCCTCCGCCTCGGGGTGGAAGTAGCCGCCCTCGACCCATTCGGCGAAGATCCGGCCCTCGACCTCGGAGGGGTCGTAACGGGTGGTCTCCTCGAGCCTCTTGCGGTCGGCGGCGGCCATCGAGGGCGAGTCTAAAGAGAGGCCGGCCGGCGGGGCGGGGGGAGACAATCCACTCCCGGTGACTTGTATGGGGGATGAACCCCACAGATCACCGGTCGCGAAGCGCGAAGGCCTGGGAGCTGGTGCGTCTGCAGCATGGAGTCGTGGCTCGGCGGCAACTGTTGGCGCTTGGATACTCCACCGACGCGGTCGCGCACCGAATCCGCACCAAACGCCTGCACCGCGTGCGGCGCGGCGTCTATGCGGTCGGCCGCGAGGAACTGGGGCCGGAGGGTCGCTGGATGGCGGCGGTGCTCGCCTGCGGCGACGGGGCATTCCTCACCCACCTCAGCGCCGGAGCGCTATACGGGGTCTGCGCGGAGCGACCGGGGCGGATCGAAGTCGGGGTGCGCGACGACCACGCCCGGCGCATCGAGGACATCCGCAACCGTCGGCGCCCCAGCCTGCCCGAACGCGTGCTCGGGACGGTGCGCGGCGTCCGGGTCACCTCCCCGGTCCAGACGATGATCGACCTCGCCACCGCGCAGGGGCCACGCCACCTGCTGCGCTCGGTCAACGAGGCCGACAAGCTCGACGTGATCGACGCCGAGCGCCTGCGCCGCGCGATCGAGGACCATCCGGGCGTGCCCGGCGTGCGAGCACTCCGGCGCCTGCTCGACCGCGACACCTTCGTGCTCTCGGACGACGAGCTCGAACGCCTCTTCCTCCCCCTCGCCCTGGCGTCCGGCCTCCCGCTCCCCCAGACCAAGGTCACGGTCAACGGGTTCGAGGTCGACTTCTTCTGGCCCGACCTCGGCCTAGTCGTCGAGACCGACGGCTGGCGCTACCACCGCACTCCGGCCGCCCAGGCCCGCGACGCCCTGCGCGACCAGATCCACACCGCCTCGGGCCTCACCGCTCTCCGGTTCTCCCACCGCCAGGTGAGAGACGAGCCGCACCATGTAAAGGCGGTTCTCACTCGGACCGTGGTCCGGCTCCGCCCCTCCGCTCGTCCGATCCCGCGCGGCTGACCCGCACCCCTACCTGCCCCGTGGGGGCGCGGGTCAGCCGCGCCCCCAACGCCGGTGGTCCTACGCCGATTCCTCGCTGAGCCCCGGCTCGATGCCGCCGATGTCCTGGTGGGCAGCCTCGGTGACCAGGGTCGGGCGGCGGCCCTGGGCGATCGTCTCGCGGGTGACCACGCACTTGGTGACGTCGCGGCGCGAGGGCAGCTCGAACTGGACGTCGAGCAGCGTCTCCTCGAGGATCGAGCGCAGCCCGCGGGCGCCCGTCTCCCGCTCCAGCGCCTTGTCGGCGATCGCGTCGAGGCTGTCCTCGGAGAAGACCAGCTCGATGTCGTCGAACTCGAAGAAGCGCTGGAACTGGCGGGTGAGCGCGTGCTTGGGCTCGGTCAGGATCGTGATCAGGTCGGCGCGGGTCAGCTGGTGGATCGCGGTGATCACCGGCAGCCGGCCGATGAACTCCGGGATCAGGCCGTACTCGATCAGGTCCTCGGGCAGCACCTGCTCGAACCATTCGCCGGCGTCCTTCTTCTCGCGGGAGGAGATTTCCGCCCCGAACCCGATCCCCTTGTCGCCGACCCGCCGCTCGATCACCTTGTCGAGCTCGGCGAAGGAGCCGCCGCAGACGAAGAGGATGTTGGTGGTGTCGATCGTCAGGAACTCCTGGTGGGGGTGCTTGCGCCCCCCCTGCGGGGGCACCGAGGCGGTGGTCCCCTCGAGGATCTTCAGCAGCGCCTGCTGGACGCCTTCGCCGGAGACGTCGCGGGTGATCGACGGGTTGTCGGCTTTGCGCGCGATCTTGTCGATCTCGTCGATGTAGATGATCCCCGTTTCGGCCTTCTTGACGTCGAAGTCGGCGGCCTGGATCAGCTTCAGAAGGATGTTCTCGACGTCCTCGCCGACGTAGCCGGCCTCGGTCAGCGCCGTCGCGTCGGCGATCGCGAAGGGGACGTTGAGGATCCGCGCCAGGGTCTGGGCGAGCAGCGTCTTGCCGCACCCGGTCGGCCCCAGCATCATGATGTTCGACTTCTGCAGCTCGACCTCGGTCTCTTCGGACTGGGCGATCTGGACCCGCTTGTAGTGGTTGTAGACGGCAACCGCGAGCGAGCGCTTGGCGGCGTCCTGGCCAACCACGTACTCCTGCAGGACCTCATGGATCTCACGCGGCTTCGGCAGGTTCTCGAGCTCGAAGGTCGGCGGCGCGGTCAGCTCCTCGTCGATGATCTCGTTGCAGAGGTCGATGCACTCATCGCAGATGTAGACGCCGGGACCGGCGATCAGCTTCTTCACCTGCCTCTGCGACTTGCCGCAAAAGCTGCAAAGAAGCTGCTCGTTCGAGTCAGTGGGACGTGCCAGCGGGATCCCCTCCTATCGGGACGGTCGTTGACCTCCGGCGGCGCCCCCTAGCTTAGACGGGGAACGGCACCGGCTAGTGGGGGTCGTTTACTGCGCCCGGCCGGCCGTCCCTGCTCGTGGTCGAGGCATTGCGAGTGGCCGCGGTACCGTGAGGGCGTGGGGACCGCGACCGAGATCGGGCCGGTGGCGCCGGAGCAGCTCGAGGAGCTGCTGCCGCTGATCGCCGCCTACCAGCGCTTCTACCGGGCCGAGAACGTCGACGAGGACCGCAACCGCGCCTTCTTCGGCCGCTTCCTCGCCCCCTCCGAGGACGGGATGCTGCTGGCCGCCCGCCGCGACGGCGAGCTGCTCGGCTACGCCTGCCTCTACTGGCACTTCAGCTCGCTGGCCGCGGCCGAGACGGTGCTGATGAACGACCTCTTCGTGGTCGAGCCGGCCCGCGGCGAGGGCATCGGCCGCGCCCTGATCGAGGCCTCGGCCGCGGTCGCCCGCGAACGCGGCGCCCACACCCTGGAGTGGGCGACCGAGCCCGAGAACGGCACCGCCCAGCGCCTCTACGACACCACCGGCGCCGAGCGCTCCCAGTGGGTCGCCTACGAGCTGCGGCCGTAGGCGCTCAGCTCCAGCGGTCCCAGCGGCGCAGCAGCGGCGTCGGGTCGACTGGGACGCCGCGGCGCTGGACCTCGAAGTGGAGGTGGCAGCCGGTGCCGACCGCGTTGCCGGTTTCCCCGACCGCGCCGACCCGTTGCCCCTCGAAGACCCACTGGCCGCGGCGCACCGCGGCGGGCCGAAGGAGGTGCGAGTAGAAGTACGTCCGCCGCTGCCCTTCGCCCCGGATCGTCAGGTAGTTGCCATAGAGGACGGGGTCGAAGCCGCGCCTGACGACGCGCCCGTTGCGGACGGCGACCAGCCGCGCCCCGCAGCGCGCCGTGATGTCGAACCCCTCGTGGATCCGCCCGCCGTTGCGAGGCGCATGGAACGACCCCACCGCCCCCCGGGTCCCGTGCGCGGCCTGCACCGGAAACACGTGCCCATAGAAAGGCATCCCGCCACCCGTCCCAGCTATCCGAGCATCGGCGACCGTCCCGAGCATCAGCGCGACGAGTACGGCCCCTATCCCGATAGGGGTGAAGCGTCTTGTACTTTTTCGCCGCATCCCAACTCGGACGGCCACAACGGCCCCTCGAAAAAGTTAAGCGAAACCCCTATCGGGATAGGGGCCGCCGCACCGCCTAATGGTGCTCGATGACGCGGTCGACGATCGAGTACTCCTTCGCCTCCTCCGCGCTCATGAAGTAGTCCCGCTCGGTGTCTTTGGTGACCTTCTCGAACGGTTGACCGCTGTGCGTGGCGATGATCTCGTCGAGTCGGCGGCGGACGTCGATGATCTCCTTGGCGTGGATCTCGATGTCGGTCGCCTGTCCCTGGAACCCGGCCGAGACCTGGTGGATCAGGATCTTCGAGTTGGGCAGCGCCATCCGCTTGCCCGCGGCGCCGCCGCAGAGCAGCAGCGCCCCCATGCTCATCGCGACCCCGACGCAGATCGTCTGCACGTCGGGCTTGATGAACTGCATCGTGTCGTAGATCGCCAGCCCGGCGTAGACCGAGCCGCCCGGCGAGTTGACGTACAGCGAGATGTCCTTGTCGGGATCCTCGGACTCCAGGTGCAGGAGCTGGGCGACGATCAGGTTGGCGATGTCGTCGGTGACCGGGGTGCCGAGGAAGACGATCCGCTCGCCCAGCAGGCGCGAGTAGATGTCGAAGGCGCGCTCGCCGCGCGAGGTCTGCTCGACCACCATCGGGACCAACGGGCTCATGCCGCGCACTCTATAGAAGGGGGTCCGTGTCGACTTTGTTCGGCATCGCCGAGGAAACTCGACACGCGGCGGCCGCTCAGTCGTCGCCGGGGGTCCAGAGCTCGCCGGATTTCTCCTGCTCCTTCTCCGGCGTCCAGATCTGCTCCCGCGCCTCGGCCTGCTCGAGCGGGATCGGCTTCGCCTCAGCGGCGACCAGCTCGATCGCCTTGCGCGCCCGCAGGTCCTCGCGGACCATCGTGTCGCGGCCGCTGCTGCGCAGCCGCTCCAGCAGCTTCTTGGGGGTGGTTCGTTCGTGCTCGGCGCTGTGGGCCAGCGCCTCGAGCATGTCCTCCTCGCCGATCTCGATCTGCTCCGCCTCGGCGACCGCGTTCACCACCGCCTCGCGCTTCAGCTCGCGCTCCGCGTCGGGCTTCGACTCCTCGATCAGCTCCTCGCGGGATTTGCCCTGCATCTGCAGGAAGATCGAGGGGTCCATGCCACGGCCGGCGAGCTGCCGTTCCATCCGCTCCAGGCGTTCGGTCGCCCGCGCCTCGACCAGGCTGGCCGGGACCTCGACCGTCGCCGCCTCGACCGCGGCGTCGACCGCCGCGATCTGGAAGTCCTCCTCGGCCCGGCCCTCCATCGCCGCGCCGACTTTCTCGCCGACGTCGGCGCGCAGCTCCTCCAGCGTCTCGAACTCGGAGGCTTCGGAGGCGAAATCGTCATCGAGCTCGGGCAGGATTTTCTCCCGCACCTCCTTGACCTTGACCGCGAAGACCGCGTCCTTGCCGGCCAGCTGCTCGGCCTGGTAGTCGTCGGGGAAGGTCACCTTGACGTCGACCTCAGCGCCGGCGCCGGAACCGACCAGCTGCTCCTCGAATCCCTCGATCAGCTGGCCCGAGCCGAGCGAGAGCAGGTAGTCCTCCGCCTTGCCCCCCTCGAACGCCTGCTCGTCGATCAGGCCCTCGAAGTCGATCAGCACCGAGTCGCCCTCCGCCGCGTCCCGCTCCACCGGCTCCAGCCGCGCGAAGCTCTCGCGCAGCCGCTCGATCTCGCGCGCGACGATCTCCTCGGGGACCTCCTGCTCGGCGCGGCCCACCTCGAGCCCCTTGTACTCGCCGAGCTGGGCCGGCGGCCTGACCCCGACCTCGAACTTGAAGGAGAGCGGCTCGCCCTCCTCGTCGGGGGCATCGACAAGCTCGATCTCGGGGTCGCCGATCGGAGTGACGCCGCTCTCCAGCAGCGCCTTTTCGTACCACTCGGGCAGCGCCTCGCGGACCGCCTCCTGCAGCACGCCGCCGAAGCCGAGCCGCTGGATCACCAGCGAGGTCGGCGCCTTGCCGGCCCGGAAGCCGGGCATCCGCATCTCCTTGGCCATCGCTCGGGCGGCGCGCGCGACAGCGCGCTGCACGTCCTCGGCGGGGACCTCGGCCTCGACTCGCACCCGCGACTCGGGCAACTCTGAAAGGGACGTCTGCATCGGGGACGCCGGACCCTAGAGGATTGACGCGGATTGGGCGCGTGCGCGGAGGGTCAACGGGAGAATCGCCGCGCCAGCAGCGTCCGCAGGGCGGCGAGGAAGTCGATCGCGAAGGCGAGACCGCGGCCGAGCGGCCCGGTGACCAGCCAGGCGAGGGCCCGCTGGCGAGGCTCATTCATTCGCGTACTCCAGCAGCGAGGAGTCGATCAGCCACTCGACCGGGGCGCGGTCGTCGCTGTAGACCTCTCCCCCGGGCAGCCGCGGCTCGAGCGCCGCCGCGGCCCGGCGGGCAAGGGGACGCAGCTCGGCGGGCAGGGCCCCGGCGTTGGCGGCCAGGCGCTGTGGCGAGAGCCCCTCGCCGCCGGCCACGAGCAGGGTGTTGGTCGGCTCGATCGGGTAGCGCAGGACACGCGGGAAGGCGGCGGCCATGGTCCGCCCCAGCACCCGCTCCAGCTCGTCGCCGCCCTCCGGGTGGCCGACGTTGACGATCGCGACGCCGCCCGGCGCCAGTCGCTCGGCGGTCAGCTCGAAGAACTCGCGGGTGGTCAGGTAGAAGGGGATGTAGGGCTGGCGGTAGGCGTCGACCATGATCGCGTCGTAGCCGCCCTCGACCCGCCGCAGCCAGGGCCGCGCGTCCTCGGCGAAGACCCGCATCCGCGGGTTGCGCAGGTCGAAGTAGCGGCGGCCCAGCTCGGTCAGCTCGCCGTCGATCTCGACCGCGTCGACCGCGGTCGACGGGAAGTAGTGGCCGAAGGCACGGGCGACGGTGCCGGCGGCGTTGCCGAGGATCGCGATCCGGCGCGGCGGCCGATCGCGGGCTGCGGCGTGCAGGACCAGGTGGCCGTCCCAGTAGTCGCCGGTCAGGTGGGTCCCGGGCCGCAACAGCGAGTGCACCGCCTGGCCCTCGTTCAGCTCCAGCACCCGGGTGCCATCGGGGCGTTCGACCACACGGGCGTACTGGTGCAGGGTCTCGGCCTCGTAGAGCACCTCACCGGTGTCGGCGGCCTTGATCGTCCCGACCGGGATCGCCAGCGCCAGGGCCAGCGCCGCCGGGGCCAGCGCGAAGCGCCACCCGATGCCGAGCGAGGCGACCAGGGCCAGCGCGAACGCGTAGAGGATGAAGGTCCGCTGGGTGCCGACCAGGGGGATCAGGATCAGGGCCGAGGTCATCGTCCCCAGCAACGAGCCGAAGGTCGAGATCGCGTAGAGGCGGCCGACCACGGCGCCGGAGCGGTCGACGTCCTCGACCGCCAGCCGCACCGCCCACGGCGCGGCGGCGCCGAGCAGGGTGACCGGGACCGCGACCAGGACGAGGACCCCGAACAGCGAGCCGGCGAAGGTGCCGACCGAGATCGTCTCGAAGGCGTCGACCGAGAAGTCGAGGAAGGGCCGGGCGACAAACGGGACGAGGGCGATCAGCACCGAGGCGGCGAGCACCAGCAGACAGAGCCCGCGCAGGTGCGGGTGGCGGTCGGCGAACCGGCCGCCGAACCAGTACCCGATCGAGAGCGCGACGAGGACGACCCCGATCGTGTTCGCCCAGACGATCGTCGAGGCGCCGAAGTAGGGCGCCAGCAGTCGCGCCGCCGCGATCTCCACCCCGAGGCTGGAGGCGCCGACGACGAAGACGAGGGCGGCGAGCAGCGCCCCGGAGGCCTCGCTACGCGGCGGGATCGGGATCCCTCCCGGCGGCGGTCAGCTCGCGCTCCAGCCGCGCCCCCTGGCCGGCGGCGACGGCGCGCTGGGCGCGTTCGGCGTCGAGCGCGACGCCGCGGTCACGGGCGAGGTCGAGCAGCCGCTGCTTCTCGATCCCCTCGCGGGCGGCCTCGAAGAAGACCCAGGCGAGCAGGCCGAGGGCGAGGAAGGTGCCCTCCAGCATCATGATCACCCCGGCGGTGCTCTGGTCGGTGAGCGGGTCGATCCCCCAGTAGGCCTGGCCGGCTGCGTATTCGGTGTACAGCAGGGTCCCCGACCACATCAGGATGTTGCCGAGGATCGCGCCGGTGAAGCGGAAGACGATCACGTAGACGACCTTCCAGGCGGCGGTGAACCAGGCGGGCTTGGGCAGCGGCCCGAACACCGGCATCCAGACCAGGATCCCGAAGAAGATGAACGAGGTGTGCTCGACCGCGTGGATCGGGGCGCCGGCGTAGGCGGCGTCGTAGAGGGGCGGGATGTGCCAGAAGAAGAGGTTCGCGGCCCAGAGCGGGAAGGCGACCAGAGGGTGGGCGAGGACGCGCAGGGGGCCGAGCACCGGGACCGCCAGCACCGGCTGCAGCAGCGGCCCGGTCAGGCCGAGGGCGATCAGCAGCGTCGCGATGTCGCCGAGCATCAGGTGCTCGGCCATGTGGCCGATGATCAGCTCCTCGGAGATGTGGCCGATCGGCGAGACCAGGGCCGCGACGACCGTCAGCAGGCCGGCGGCGAAGCAGACCTGGCGCCAGACCGGCACCGGCCGGCCGCGGCGGGCGAGGGTGACCGAGCGCTTCGCATAGAGCACCGCCGCCAGCGCCAGCGGGAACAGCTCCAGCGGCGCGAAAACGGCGCCGACGTGCGCTACCGGGGGGCTCATGCACTGAGCGTAGCGGCGGGCCTTCGCCGTCGGCCGCGCCCGCTGGTACCTTGCGAGCCGCCGTGAGCGCCAGCCAAGACCGCTTCCCCCCGATCGGCAGCTACGGCTTCCTCTCCGACTGCCACACCGCGGCGCTGGTCTCCTTCGAAGGGGCGGTCGAGTGGCTCTGCCTGCCCCGTTTCGACTCGCCCAGCGCCTTCGCGGCACTGCTCGACCGCGGCGGCGGCCACTTCCTGCTGCGCCCGCGTGGGGTGATCGTCCCGATCAGCCGCCGCTACGAGCCGGGGACGCTGGTGATCGAGACGACCTGGGTCACCGAGACCGGGTGGGTGGTCGTCCACGACGCGCTGACGATCGCCGAGTGGAACGCCGGCGGCGACGGCCGGCCCGACACCGCGCACGAGTCCGACCGCTCGCTGCTGCGGACGATGACCTGCATCGACGGCGAGGTCGAGATGGAGATGGAGTGCCTGCCGCGGTTCGGGTACGGCGTCGAGGATGCGGTCTGGCGAGGCGGCGAGCTGGGCGAGGCGCGCGCCACCGCCAGCGACGGCGCCGAGCTGCAGCTGACCACCGACATGGATTTGAGCGTCGAGGAGGGAGCGGTGCGCGGCCGGCTGCGGCTGCGCGAGGACGAAACCGGGTTCTGCGCGGTCAGTTGGGGCAACGACCGGCTGGGTGGGCCGCGCAGCGCCCCCGAGGCGCTGGAGCGGCTCGACTCGACCGAAGAGTTCTGGCGCGCCTGGCTGCGCGACGGCAGGTTTCCCGACCACCCCTGGCGGATCCACCTGCAGCGCTCGGCCCTCGTCCTCAAGGGGCTGACCTACACGCCCACCGGGGCGATCATCGCCGCCCCCACCACCTCGCTGCCGGAGACCCCCGGCGGCGAACGCAACTGGGACTACCGGTTCAGCTGGATCCGCGACTCGACCTTCAGCCTCTGGGCGCTGCACACGCTCGGCTTCGACCAGGAGGCACGGGACTTCATGCGCTTCATCGTCGACGTCTGCCATGACCGTCCCGACCTGCAGATCATGTACGGGATCGGGCACGAGCGGGAGCTGACCGAGAAGGTGCTCGACCACCTTGGCGGCTACGGCGGGGCGCGGCCGGTGCGGGTCGGAAACGGCGCCTACGACCAGCGCCAGAACGACGTCTGGGGGGCGCTGCTGGACTCGATCTACCTGCACCAGAAGGCGCTGCGCGGCAAAGGCACCCCGGCCGACCGCGAACTGATCCGCTACCAGGTGGAGGCGGCGATCGACGCCTGGCCGCATCCCGACCAGGGGATCTGGGAGTCGCGCGGCGAGCCCCAGCACTACGTCTCTTCGAAGCTGATGATCTGGGTCGCCGTCGACCGCGGCGCGCGGCTGGCGCGCGAGATCGGGCGAGACGACCTCGCCGACCGGTGGCAGGAAAAGGCAGACGAGTTCCGGGCCGAGATCCTCGAGCGCGGGGTCCGCGACGGCGTCTTCCGCCAGCACTACGAGACCGACGCGCTCGACGCCTCGCTGTTGCTGATCCCGCTGTTCCGGTTCCTGCCGCCCGACGACCCGCGGGTCCGGGCCACGGTCGAGGCGATCGCCACCGACCTGACCGAACACGGCCTTGTCCTCCGCTACAGGGTCGCCGAGACCGACGACGGCCTGCATGGCGAGGAGGGGACCTTCCTGATCTGCTCCTTCTGGCTGGTCTCGGCGCTCTCGGAGGTCGGCGAGTGCGACCGGGCGCGGCAGCTCTGCGAGCGGCTGCTGGAGGCGGCCGGCTGGCTCGACCTCTTCGCCGAGGAGCTCGACGCCGGCTCGGGCCGGCACCTGGGCAACTTCCCGCAGGCCTTCACCCACCTGGCGCTGATCAACGCCGTCTCCCACGTGATCGCCGACGAGCAGCGCCACGACGGCGGGATGACCGCCGTGTTCAGCGAGATGGGCGGGGTCCGCGAGGGCGATTGAGGGACGCACCGTTGGTTGCAGACGCAATGCCTACAGACAAAAGCTTTCGTTTGCTCTATATTCCCGAGCGAGATGGCGAAGCTCAATCGCTCCGACGACAACGACCTGCTGATGGCGCTGCGCCATCCGCTGCGCCGCCGGATCCTCCGCGAGATGACCGGCGAGAAGGCGGTCAGCCCGCGTCAGCTCTCGACCGGCCTGAACAAGCCGCTCAGCAACATCAGCTACCACGTCCGGGTCCTGGCCGAGTGCGGCGCCGTGACCCTGGTCCGGACCGAACCGGTCCGGGGCTCGATGCAGCACTTCTACCGCAGCGTGGTCGAAGCGCCCTGGGCGCGCGAGATCCTCGGCATCGACGCCGACCCTCCAGCTGCGAAAGACGACGAAGGACGACCCGGCGGGGACGGCTCGGAGGATTCGCCTCCATAGCTCCACGGTTGCGATGGCCAAACCGGGCGACACCTGGACCACCGACGCGGCGGATGCGGCAACCGAAGCGGCGGTCTTGCTGCGGATCATCGACCTCCACCCTGTCCTGGTCAGCCTTGCCGAGCTGAGCCGGGACGTCGGCGGCGAGCGCCCACGGTTCGACGAGCGCGACGCGATCGAGCGCGCCGTCCGCGACCTGGTCGCCGCCGGGCTGCTGCGCCGCAACGGCGAGTTGATCCTGCCTACTCGGGCGGCGCTGCGGTTCAGCGAGCTGGCCGACCGCTGAACCACAGCGCAACCCCAGGGGGCCTCAGGAGCCCTTGATGATTGCCAACGGCGTGACGCGCGTCTCCAGCGATCCGACCTGCATTTTGCCACCTCCCCTCACGAGCTACTCCTGTGCATCGCCGCCCTCGAAACTGCGGCGTTTGCCAGTTTTACTCGAATTCCCTCAACCAATCAAGGGGATGGCAGCAAAAAGTAGGGAAAGTCACCAATAAACGGGAAGACAACAATCGTTGTGAGATTCCTGAGCCGTGACCTGTAAAGTTCCCGTTATCGGCCGCCACCCTGAAAAACAAACGAAGGAAGCCCCCGTGCCGAAGACCAAGAAAAAAGACGGCGTCGAACAAATCGTCGCCAAAGCGTTCGCCCACCCGCTCCGGGTACAGATCCTGATCATTCTCAACGAGCGGGTGGCCAGCCCCAACCTCCTGGCCCAGGAGCTGGGTCAGAGCCTCAACCTCGTCGCCTACCACGTGCGCGTGTTGGAGAAATACGACTGCATCGAGCTGGTCGACACGAAGCAGCGCCGTGGCGCCACCGAGCACTTCTACCGCGCCACCCGCCGTCAGTTCCTCAGCGACTCCGAATGGGCCCGGTTGCCGGAGAGCCTGCGACCCGGCCTTGCCGGGGCGGTGCTGAAGACGGTTTTCGAGGACATCGAGGCCGCCTCCAACGCCGGCACCTTCGACGAAATGGACGACGTCCACCTCAGCCGCACCCCGATGGTCGTCGACGACCAGGGCTGGACGGACATTTCGGACCTGCTCGCCGAGACGCTGGAGCGGATCCTCGAGATCCAGACCGAGTCCTCCGAACGGCTCACCAAGGAGGGCGGCAAGGGGATCTCCTCGAAGGTCCACATGATCCACTTCAAGTCACCGCAAGCAGCCCAAGCCGACGATCGGGCGGCCGACGAGGCAGCGACCGAGTAGCAGGCAGCGATAGCGACGACGCCCGCTCAGGGCGGGCGTCGTCGCACCTGCCAAGGGCGGGTAAGGTTGGTGGCAACGAACCCGGACGCGAACCCACCTCCCGACCATCAGGCGCCGGCGCCAGACGACGCGCTGGCCGACGAAGCAGAGCTGTGGCGGCGCCTGCGCGAGGACGACGACCCGGTCGCCCGCGAGGAGCTGGTGCGCCGGCACCTACCCTTTGCCCGCAGCCTGGCGCTGCGCTACCGGGCGGCCAGCGAGTCCTTCGACGACCTGCTCCAGGTTGCCAGCCTCGGCCTGGTCAACGCGGTCGACCGCTTCGACCCCTCCCGAGGCACGCCGTTCGTCGCCTTCGCGTCGCCAACGGTGCTCGGTGAACTGAAGCGCCACTTCCGCGACCGGGTCTGGACCGTTCGGGTGCCACGCGGCCTGCACGACAGGATGGCCGAGGTCGAGAAGGCGACCGCCGCGCTGACGGTCGAGCTGCAGCGGCCACCGTCGGTCGGCGAGATCGCCGCCAAGCTGGATCTGGATCCGACCGACGTGCTCGAGGCGATGGAGGCCGGGCACAACCGGCGGCCGCTCTCCCTCGACCGGCCGGTGGGCGGCGACGAGGAGGAAGCGCCCGCCTCGGAGTGGGTCGGCGAGCGCGACGAGGGCTTCGAGCTGGTCGAGGACAGGCTGGCGCTGGACGATGCCCTTCCCCAGCTGGACGACCGCGAGCGCCTGGTGCTGCGGCTGCGCTTCGTCGAGGACATGACCCAGTCCCAGATCGCCGAGCGGATCGGCCACTCGCAGATGCACGTCTCGCGCATCCTGCGCCGCAGCCTGGAGCGGCTCCGCTCCGAGGTGGAGGCAAACGGAGAGGGTGAAAACGACGGGTAGAGGGGCGCGGCCCCTCAGCGCGCCCGACCGTGGCTGCGCGAGACCCGCTTCTTCGCCTTCCGCCCACAAGCCTTCACCTTGACCCGCGGCTTGGTCTTGTAGCGGCGGCCGTTCTGGCCGATCAGGTTGAGGAAGCCGCGCTGGGCTCTCCTGCAGAGGTGCTCGGAGTTTTCAAGCAGCCCCCGCTTGCCGCCTCGCATGCGCAGGATGAACTTGGAGACCGGGGCGTCGGGGGCGTTCAGCACCTTGGTGCGAACCCGGCCCTTCTTGGCCTGCAGCACGGCGATCACCAGGTTGAACTCGAACTGGCCTTTGAGGGCGACGACGAGGTCGGGGAGCTTTCGTTCCCCGCCATTGCTTCGGAAGTAGACCGGGCCTTCGAGCGGATCGTCCAAGAGCGGCGTGAAGGCCCTGGCGCGGCCGAGGATCGAGCGCTTGGGGCAGGCGCCCTGGGCGAACTGCACCCTGGTGCAGGGGTTTGCGATGTGGGCGTTGTCGATGAACTGGGAGGGCGGCAGGTTGACGATCGCGCCCTTCAGGTTGGCGTCGGGGTCCCTTGGGAACAGTTCTGCTCGCAGGCCCGGGTTCTTGGCGCGCTTGGTGGCGCCGGTGAGGCGCAGGATGAGGCGGGGCTTGAAGCCAAGGGAGGCGCAGGAGGCGGCCTGGTAGCGGGCGTTTCGGGCCGCGGCCTGGTCGTCGGCTCCGTTGAAGGGGTCTGCGCCGGAGCCGAAGATCGTCGCGGCGTTTTGCATTTCAGCGCAGGAGGTGGGGTTGATCGTGAACTCGGGACGGTCGGTTGCGATCCGGATGTCTCTGACCTTCAGCGGGATGCCCTCGAGGATGTGGGGGATTGGGTCCGATGCCGCCCCGTCTACTTCGACCTGGGCGGTATCGGGGTTGAGGCGAAGGG
>Ga0210063_1000242_pt1 | contig 18153 bp, 23 predicted proteins | sample Muzzi_PWA_D1_FD_185529 | JGI IMG/M metagenome (GOLD analysis project Ga0210063, IMG submission 185529) | Wetland microbial communities from San Francisco Bay, California, USA, that impact long-term carbon sequestration - Muzzi_PWA_D1 (SPAdes) | ecosystem: Environmental > Aquatic > Marine >... | reverse complement strand
GGCCACCCCACCCGGGAGGGGTGGTTCCCGGGCCTCGGCGGCCTGTGCTGCCACACCGTGCGCATCGACCCCACGAACCCTGAGCGCATGTGGTTGGGCATCTCCGCCGTGGGGGTCTTCCGCACCGAGGACCGGGGGGCCACCTGGAAGGTGTGCAACGAAGGGCTGCCCATCGTCTCCCCGGCCAAGGACTTCCAGGACATCGGCTCCTGCATCCATCGCATCGTGGTCTCCCCGGATGAGCCGGGGGTGCTCTACCAACAGAACCACCGGGGCGTCTTCCGCAGTCGCGACGGCGCCGACAGCTGGCAGCGCATCGAGGAGGGTCTCCCCGCCAGTTTCGGTTTCCCCATCGCCCTGGACCCCAACCGCAGTCGCACCCTCTACGTCCTGCCCCAGGAGAGCGACGAGTACCGCTTCTTCCCCCAGGGCAACCTCGCCGTCTACCGCAGCCGGGACGGCGGCGATTCCTGGCACGCCCTGACCGAGGGCTTCCCCACCGGCCCCGCCTACACCGGCGTGTTGCGCAATGCCCTGGCCGTGGATGGGCTGGACGACCTGGGGATTTACTTCGGCACCACCGGGGGGCTGCTCTTCTACAGCCGCGACGGTGGCGACAGCTGGGACCCGATGCCGTGCATCCTGCCGCGCATCGCCGGGGTCACCGCCGTGGTGCTGGAAGATTGATGGGGGTGAGTCCGTGGCGCGCTGCGAAATCCCCGTGAGCCTCCCCTCCCTCCTCCAGGCCGCCGCCGGGGGACGATCGGAAGTGACCGTGGAGGCGGAGACCCTCCAGGGCGCCCTGGACGCGTTGCTCGGGGACTACCCCCTGCTGCGGCGTCATCTGTACGACGAATCTGGAGCGCTGCGGGAGCACGTCAACCTCTTCTGGAACGATCAAAATGTCCGCTGGCTGGAGGCTACGGACCTGCCCCTGACGCCGGGGGATACGCTCACCATCCTGCAAGCGGTCTCTGGGGGTTAATCGGCTTCCAAAGCCTTCTCAAGGCTGACCGCAACCCCTGGAAACGCTTTCAAGAGTGCTTGGTCCAGCGTCACGCAGGGCACGCGGAGATCGAGCGCCAGGGCGATGTACTCGCAGTCATAAGCCGTACAACCGCTCTCGGCGGCCAACGGGAGGATCTTCGGCGAGGCGACGAAAAACTCCCGCTCCTGGATCCACGTTTGCGCCATTTCCATCACCGCTAACGCCTGGTTCAGGGCCAGTTGCCGCACCCGCATCTGGGTCACCAGAGCATTGCGGAATTCACTGCGCCACAAAGCGGGCGCGGCCCAATCGGGATCCAGCGTCGCGAGCCGAGCCACCCGCTCCGACAATTCGCTGGGCAGGAATAGGGGCAGCAGAATGTTGGTGTCGGCGACGATCACGGGCGACCGTTTTCGATAGCCGCCTGGATCTCCTCCGCGGTCATCAGCGGCCCACCGATAGCATCGCGCATCGCCCTCGCGTCGGCCAGAAACTCTTCGGGGGAGATCCGTCGGCTGCAATACGCCTCTTCCAGGCAGACCAGGATCTCGCTGTTGATGCTGCGCCGATGCCGCCGGGCGCTGGCCTTCAACTGGTCGTAGATGGCGTCGGGGATGTTCTTCAGGGTAAAGCTGGCGGTCATAAGCCCTCCGGTTCCAGATTGGAACCATTTTAGGCCGGTGGCCTGGACCCCGCAAGAGAGCACCCCACCGCGGCTACCGATCGTCCCCTGGGGTGATCGTCCTCCCCGCCCCTTCCACCACGGATCGTAGGATGAAACGGGGCACGGCGTCGTATTTCGTCGCGTGCTGCACCGATTGACCGTAGTTGGAGGCCAGAAAGACGATCGCCAACTCCAGTTCCGGGATGCCGATGATGTAGTTGCCCCCGTTGCCCCCGGCATAGAACGCCTCCCAGGTGCGACCGCCCCGCTCGTACTCCAGGAGCCACCAGCCATAGCCGTACCCCTCGCGGCGCACAGTGCCCAGGGTGTGCCGCCGGGTCAACGCCGCCGCCGCCCAGCCCGGGTCGAGAATCCGCCGCCCGTTCCACTCGCCGTCGTCGAGCATCAGTTGCCCAAACTTCAAGAAATCCCGGGCCGTGATGCGCAAGCCGCCGCCACCGTAGCCTTCGCCGGTGGGCATCAGGTTGGTGTGGTAGACCCCCAGTTGCAAGGGTCGGGCGAGGTGAGAATCGAAGACCGCCGTCACGGGCTGGCCGGTGGCCCGCGCCACCACCCCTCCCGCGAGGCTCATCCCACCACTGCAATACGCCGGGTGTTCGCCCGCAGCGTGGACCATGGGGAGATCCAGGATGTAGCGATGCCAGTCCGGCTGCTCCGTCTGGTTCTGCATGCGATCCTCGCCCCCCGGGGAGTCCCCATCCCAATCGTCACAGGCCAGCCCCGAAGCCATCGTGATCAGGTGTTCCACCGTCATGGCGGCGGCGCGGGGGTCGAGATCCGCGAGACCTTCCTCGCCCATCATGGTGGCGTAGACGGGGGTATCGAGGGATAGCTCCCCAGCCCGGACGGCGGCGCCCACCAGCGTCGCGGTCAGGCTCTTGGAGGCGGAGCGCACATCGTGGGTGCGCTCCGGGTCGGTGCCGTGGAAGTACTCCTCCACCACCAGCTGGCCGCCCCGGGCGATCAGCAGCGCCTGGATGTAGGGGGCATCGAGAGCGTTCATCGGCGTTTCGATGATCTGCCGCACCAGGGCTTCGATGGGCTCCACCGCCATGCCCACGGCCTCGAGAGAGGCCGTCGCCCAGCCATCCCCCCGGGGCGTCGGCGGGTGGTAGCGGTAGGGCTCCGCGGTCCAGGAGCGTGGGAAGAACGGTGAATCGGCATCAGATTCCAGCCGCTGGAGATCGTAGGTGCCCCCGAGGTCTTCGATGAATACCGAGAGCCCATCCTGATCTCGCCGGTAGAGCCCGCTCATAAAGGTTCTCGGCGCGCTGTCCTTCTCCCAGGCGAGGGTGCCCCGGAACTCCACCCGGTCGCCCTCCTGGCGGACCTCGGTGAAATCGAAGATGCGCCCGAAATTGCCCTCGGGGTTGCGGAGGAAGGCCCGCACCGTGCCTTCGGCTCCGGCTTCGAGCACGAAATAGAGGTGCACCTGGTCGGGCAGGGGGCGCACCACGCCCCGCCAGCGGTTCGGTGCGACTTGCTCCAGCCTCACGGGGGTCGAGAATCGCTGACCGAACATGCTCACCGCCCCGGGCTGGATCCACTGCCCGAGCACGGTGCCGGTGGCCGGTTCCACCCGACCGCGAAAGGCCCCCAGGTCCCCCGGTACCGCGAACGAAAGCTCCCCGCCCTCCCGCTGGATGGGCAGGCGATAGCCCCCGATCTCCGCCACCCAATGGGGGCCCTTGCGTTCCACCACCAGGGTTCCCCGCACCTCCGGCCCAAAATCCTTCTGCCCCGCCCAGATCCCCACCAGATCCGCACTCGTGGCGGCCCCTGACTCGGCGGCGGCCCCTGACTCGGCGGCGGCCCCTGACTCGGCGGCGGCCACGGGCTGGAACCCCGTCAGCACCGCGACCAACAAAGCAACCACCAGACTCTGGCCTGGATCGAAAATCGACTTTCTCACAGCTCACTCCTTATCGGTCTCGGGCTCGACGGCCCGCGGGTAAGTCTCCAACCAATGAAGAATCGGCGCCATCCCGCCCGTCAAGTTGCGCCGCAACGCCTCGATGGCCCCTTCCAGATCGCCCCCCTGGGCGGCGACCAGCAACCGGCGGTGGTCATCGCTGGCTGTCTGGACATGGCGAGGGTCCCGGAAATAGGCCAGTTCGTAACGCCGCGTGCGCAGCATGAACTGCTGGATCAGCTCCAGGAGCACTGGATTGGGGCAATCCGCGAGCAATTCCAGATGCCAGGCGTCATCCAGATGGATCCGCTCTTCGGCGGTCGCTGCCGCCTCCATCCGCTGGTTCAACCGCTCCAGGCGGGCGATGCGTTGGGGCGAGGGCAGCCCGGCGAGGCGCAGCGCCTCGGGATCGAGCAGGGCGCGGATGGGGTAGATGTGACGAAACTCCTCGGCGGAGAGGGGGCGCACGAAGAAGCCTCGGCGCGGAATGCTGGTCAGCGCCCCCTCCGCCACCAGCCCGGTGAGGGCCTCCCGTAGCGGGGTACGGCTCACCTGGAGTTCCGCCGCCAGGTGCACTTCGTTGATCCGGGAATCTGGCGCCAGGTCACCCTCGATGATCCTCTGCCGCACCACGGCACGGATCTGGTCACTGAGATTGGTGCTCGGCGTCAACATCACGAGCAAACTGTATACAGTATTCAGTTCCGGGTCAAATCAGGACGCCTTGTAGGTTGAGGGCGGCGCCCTACGGCACGAACCCGTGGGCTCGCGCCACGGCTTCGATCTCGCCCCAACTGTCGAAGAGTCCTTTCTCGAAGCGCTCCAACTCCGCCTTCGTCTCCCCACCCTTTTCGCGCACCTGGTCGAGGAGAGCGTGCATCTCCCCCCGCAAATCCTCGAACTTGGCCAGGAAGGGAAGGCCCGCCTCCCAGGCGTCGCGGTGTTTCTTGAAAGCCGCGGCGAAGTCGTCCGGGGTCGCGCTGTAGTCGATAGCGTCCAACCCGGCGAGGTACGTCTTGACGGCTTCGGCGATGGGTGCTGTCTCGGAGGCATGGTTGCGGGTGTTGCTGAGGTCGGCGTCTTGTTGGAAGACGGCGCGGATGGCCTCGGTCTTCGCGGTCTCCTGGGCGGCGAGGGGGAACGTCAAGCCGAAGAGCAGAATCAGGGGTAGGCTCAGATTTTTCATAACAGCAAGTATACAAGCTGCTGACAAATACCCTGGGGTATCCTCTCGGGCGACCCTACGGATAACCGTAGATTTCGATCCAATGCCATTCCATGAGGAGTCTCCCATGCCATTTCGTTCCCTCGCTCCCTGCCTTTTCCACGCCCTGCTAACGCTCTCCCTGCTGCTTCTCGCCAACCCTGGCTTCGCGGTACCGCTGGATCCCACCTGGGATGAGGAGCCCTGTAAAACTTGCACCAACAGCTGCCCTCAAGGCAAACCGCAACAGCCGGATTGTGACTACGCGGCCGCCGTGAGCCTTGCCGAATACCCCAACCAGGACGGCCCCCGAGTGCGAGTGGATGAAGCCCATTTCAACAACCATAAGTTGGGCTGCACCTATACCGGTTTTGGGGACCTCCTCGCGACGGACGGATACCGGGTCAGCGCATCCACCAGCACCCTGGACCAGGGGGTCCCCGCCAACACGGATATCCTGGTGATCGCCGGAGCCAAACCCTGTAACACTTCGACCTGTACCGCGACCCAGGCCTTGACCCAGGCGGAGGCGAACCAGCTGGATAGCTGGATCCGCGGCGGTGGCGTGCTGGTGCTGATCATGGATCACGATCCCTACGACCAACTGGGGAACCTCCTCACCAAGCTGGGGTTGGAGATCGTCGACCGGGACTTCCCACCCCGGGAGTACACGGCGACCACCGGCCTCACCGACCGGCTGATCTTCAACCAGGGAGTCAGCTCCGTCTACACCATCCGCGGCACGACCTTCCGGAAGACCATCCCCTCCCCCACCGGGGCGATCTACATTCCGACCCTCACCCTGGATACCGTCTCGGGCCTGACCTGCACCGATCCAACGACCTGCACCACCGGCTCATCGTTGCCGGAGGCCTCCACGATGCCCTGGCTGTCCCAGCCGTGGGCCCCCGCGGGCCTGATCATCCCTGGCGATCCGGAGCCCATCAATCCAGAGATGCAAGGGGTCGCCATCCGGTTGGACCAGGGGCGGGTCTATGTTTCGGGGGAAGCCGCGATGTTCACGGCCCAGTGCAGAAAGTCGGACTGTGGCTGTTTCGGGATGCAGCCGGGGGAGCCCGGGGATAACGAGCAATTCCTCCTCAACATCCTGCACTGGCTCGACAACTAGGACGCGCTGGGCTCACGCTCTTGGGATGTCGGTTTTTGAAAAATCGTCGCCGAGGAAAAGCAGGGGTTGACCGGCCAGGGCGGCCGTGGCGTAGCTCAGACAATCGCCAAAGTTTAGCGATGCCGGGTGCCGCCCTTTACCAAAGCGACGGTAGGCATCCACGGCCTCCAGCCAATGCGGCTCAGTGCAGGGCACGACCACCACCTCGAAGTCGCGCAGGAAGCGGTCCAGCACGCTGCGCGCGTCGAGCTTGAAACGACCCTCCAGGACCAGGCCGATCTCGGCCAGGGTCGGCGCTCCAATGCCCAGGACTTCGGCGGTCTGTAGCTTGGTGACGAGGCCTTCGTGGCCGGGTTCCCGGCAGATGATGGAGACGACGGCGGAACTATCGAGAATCACACGCCCTCCGGCCCGTAGCCCAGGATCTCATCCTCCTCGGCGCGGGTCGGTCGATGCCCGAGCACATCCGGCGGCAGCGTTGGCCAGACCTCCTCTTCGAGAAAGCGCAGGAAGCTGGCCCCTCGTTGGCGACGGGTCCCTTGCAAAGCAAGCCGACGGCTAAGCTCCTCCAAAGATTTGCGGATGGCCTCCGTCTTGCTTTCACCCGTCAAGACCACCAGATCGGCAGCCAGCCGCTCCACCTCGGCATTCTTGATATTGAGCGCCATGGGCTCCTCCTACCCCAGAGCTTAGGTACCAAGGTGTAAAATATCGACCATGGTGTAATTCTGGCATGGACTCGATCCCTGGACGCCATCCGAAGTCGTCCTTTCGCCGTAGTACACTCCCCCTCTCAAATCCTTTGGGGGAGGGAGATTACGATGGCGCAGGCCGGAAATGCTGGAGAAATCGGCGAGGTCGGAAAGCGGATCGGGGAGATTGAGCGGGCCCTGAAGGCGGGCATCCTCGGGCAGGAAGGGCTGATCCGCGGTCTCCTGGTGGGGCTCCTGGCCGGGGGCCATGTGCTCATCGAGGGCGTGCCGGGAGTGGGCAAGACGCGGGCCGTCAACCTTTTGGCGCGGATCTGCGGTCTGTCCTTCAAACGGCTGCAATTCACCCCGGATCTGCTCCCCTCGGATATCCTGGGCACCCGCATCTACAACCAGCATTCGGCCACCTTCGAGACGGTGCGCGGTCCCATTTTCGCCAGCTTCATCCTGGCGGACGAGATCAACCGCGCCCCCGCCAAGGTGCAGTCGGCGCTGCTGGAGACGATGCAGGAGCACCAGGTCACCATCGGTCGGGAGAGCCTGGCGGTACCGGCGCCCTTCCACGTCTTCGCCACCCAGAACCCCATCGAACAGGAGGGCACCTACCCCCTGCCGGAGGCGCAGCTGGATCGTTTCCTGCTCAAACTCCTGGTCGAGTATCCAGACCCGAGCGAGGAGGAAGCCATCGTCCGTCTGGTGATGGATGAGGAGGGCGCGGCGCCGGCGGCGACCCTGCTTTCCGGGGAGGAGATCCTGGCCCTGCAACGGCGGACCCGGGAAGTCTTCCTGGAGGACCGACTGATCCGCTACGCCACCCAACTGGTGCAGACGACCCGCCGCCCGGGCCGTGATGCGCTGGAGTTGGGACCCTTCATCGAATTGGGAGCTTCCCCCCGCGCCTCCATCGCCCTGGCCCAGAGCGCCCGCGCCCATGCCCTGCTGGAGGGCCGCAACGCCGTCCTGCCGGACGACATCAAGTTGGTGGCCCCGGCGGTGCTCCGCCACCGCATCCTGCTGACCTACTACGCCGACGCCGAGGGCATCACCACCGACCGGATCGTGCACGAGGTGTTGGGCACGGTACCGGTGCCGTGACCACCCCCGGCGATCTCAAGGAGAGCACCCGGCAGCTCCTCCAGCAAGTCCGGTTGCTGGAACTGGCGGCGCGGCGCAACACCGCCAATCTGCTGACCGGCGACTACGCCACCGCCATCCTCGGGCGCGGCCTGCTCTTCGAGGAGAGCCGCAAGTACGTGGCGGGCCAGCCCGCCCGCTGGATCGACTGGAATGTCACCGCCCGCACCGGCGAACCGTACTCCAAAGTTCACCGCCAGGAGCGCCAGCGGGATGTCTTCCTGGCGCTCGATGTCAGCCCCTCCATGCACACCGGTTTCCAGGCCAAGACCAAGCTCGAATTCGCCGTGGAGCTCGCCGCCACTCTGGCGGTGTCGGCCATTGAAGAGGGCGATCGACTGGGGCTGGTGGTGTTCGCGGACCAGGTGCTGGGGGAACTCCGTCCCCGTCCGGGGCGGCGCCAGCTGTTCCGGGTCCTGCGCGCCCTGCTCGACCACACCGCCCCCTGGCAGCGCCCGGTGGCGGTCTCCGATCCGCGCACCGCGATCCATGCCATCCAGCGCCACCGGGGCAAACGCTTCGTGGTCTTCCTGATCTCCGATTTCCTGGACCATGACATCCCCGAAGACCTGAAGTACTTCAGCACCCGCCACGATGTCTCCCTCTTCCACGTCTTCGATCCGGTGGAGTACAGCGCCGGGACGACCGGGGGAGCGCTCTTCGTCGGCAGGTCTCCGGAAGGGTCGGCGAAGCAGGGGAACGCTGGATGGCTGCGACCGGAAGCCGGGGAAGATCTCGCCACCATGCGCCGCTTTCTCGAAACCCACGGCGGTCGCCACCGCATCGACTCCATCGGCCTCTCCACCGCCCAGGGGGTCGCCGCGGGGTTGACGGCCTTCTTCCACCGCAAGCGTCGGCGCCAGGTGCGATGACGGTCCTCGGCTTCTTCACCCTCCCCGCGGGCCTTTCGGGGCCGCTGCACATCCTGGAACCGGAGGGTTTTTCCCCCTGGTGGTGGCTCCTCGGTGCGATCCTGCTCTATCTGCTCTGGCGCCGACTCCGCCGCTGGTGGCGGGAAGTGCCGTCCCGAACGCCGCGAGCCTCGACCCGCCCTGGGCGCGGCAAGGCGGGACCCGCGCATGGCCTGACGCGGAGTATCGAGCGCCTCCGGACCGTAACCCACGCCACGGGCCAGTACCGCGCAGGGTTCCATGCGCTGGCCCAGACCCTGCGAGAATCGATCGAGGCAGGGCGGCTGGGGCGCGCGGTGCCGGGCGGACGGTGCCTGACCGCTCGGGAACTGGCCGAGCCCCTCGGGGACACCGCGTTGAGCCGCTTCCTCCACCTGCTGGCGGATTTCCAATTCGACCGCCGGGAGCCGGATGGCGATGATTTCGACGGCGCCTGCGACCTCGCCGTGGACATCGCCCGGGGGAAGGAGGGGCGGTCCTGATGAACCTCCTACCGGATCTACTCTTCGCCCGACCGTGGGTGCTGTGGGGCCTCCTCCTGGTACCCCTGTACGGGATCCTCCGGGCGGTCTTGCTGCGCCGCGGTGCCGTGCCCTTCGCACCGCTGCAATACCGTGCGGGGCGATCGCGCTGGTCCCGGTGGCCGGATCGTCTGCGGCGCTTCCTGGCCTTGCAACGCCTGACCCTGGAGGGCATGCTCCTCGTCGCCCTGCTGGTGGGCATCGCCGGGCCGTACCGGGAAGACCGGGTGGAATTGCTGGAGGCCCCGGGGATCGATGTCGCCCTGGTGCTCGATGTTTCCTTGAGCATGCTGGCCACGGACTTTCCCCCGGATCGTCTGACCGCGCTACGCCAGATCGCCCACGACTTCATCGCCCGCAGTGGCTCCAACCGCATCGGGCTGGTGATCTTCGCCAAAGACGCCTTCGTGCAGGCGCCGTTGACCACCGATCATCCGGCGCTCTTTTCCCTGCTGGAGGCGGTGACCGTCTACACCCTCGACCAGAACCGCAGCGGCGGTACCGCCATCGGCGACGCCCTGGTGCTCGCCGCGGACCGGCTCCTCGCCGCCCGGCGGGAGGGACGCGACCAGGCCCTGGTGCTGATCACCGATGGGGAGAGCAACATGGGGCTGGAGCCCCAGCTGGCAGCCCGCCATATCCACCAGTCGGGCATTCACTTCTACGCCGTGGGTATCGGCGGCCTGGAGCCCACCCCGGTCTACTTCGAGGGCGAGAAGGTGGGCACCGGGGATACGACCTACCAGGCGTACCTGGATGACACGGAATTGCAGGAGCTCGCCGAGGTCACCGAGGGCCGTTACTACCGGGCCCTCGATGTCGATGCCCTGGAGGCCATCTTCCAGGACCTCTCCCGCCTCCAGAGCGCACCCCTGGAATCCCGCACCCTGGCGGTGCAACGGCCCTGGGGACGACCTCTGGCGCTCGTCAGCTTCGCCCTCTTTGCGCTCATCCTGGGCCTGGAAAGCGCCTTCTTGCGGAGGCCCTTGCGATGACCTTCGCCCACCCACAGCTCCTCTGGCTCGCCGTGCCCTGGCTGGTGGCGTGGTGGTTCTTCCTGCGCGGGCAGCACCGCGCCCTGGGATGGATCGAAAAGTCCGTGGCACCGCGCTTCCGCGCCACGCTGAGCGTGCACACCCCGGGAACCCTGCGCCTCCATGGTCTTCTGCTGCTGGCCATGGGGCTGCTGCTCATCGCCGCCGGTGCCGGACCGTTGACCGACGACGCCCCCCGGGGGCACTTTCCCGACGCCCGGATCCTCCTGATCATCGATGCCTCCGCCAGCATGAACGCCACGGATGTCACCCCCGACGAGGCGGAAGACACCGACCGGATCAGCCGCTTTCACCTGGCCCGGCAGATCGCCCGGGAGCTGGTCGCCTCCGGCGCCGGGAGCCACTTCGCCCTGGTGAGCTACAGCGGGGTCGCCACCTTCCACCTGCCGATGACCTCGGATCTCGCCCTGGTGGAGGAAGCCCTCGACACCCTGGAGATCCACACCTTCTACCAGAACACCGGCTCCAGCCTCACCGCCGCCCTGGACGGGACCCTGCGCTACGCCGCAGAGAGCGACGTGCCGTTGCAGGGCATCCTTCTCTCCGATGGCGAGTTGCCCCAGGCGGAGGACTACAGCGAACCGCTGGCGGCGCTGGTGGCCCTGGAAGTACCCCTCCACACCGTCGCCATCGGCACCGAGGCGGGGCAGAGCCGGGAGATCTACGACTTCCGGGATGTGGTGGCCAAGAAGGAGAAAAAGCGTGTCCTGCAGGAGTTTTTCACCCGGCGCGTCGACCAACACCTACTGCGCATCGCCCAAGGTACCGTCGGCTGGTTCGGGGTCGTGGAGCGTCCCGCCGACGTCGCCACCACCACGGGAGGGATCCTCCGGGCCGTCGCCGTGGCCCGGGAACGGGGCGCGCCGCTGCATCAACCGGGATTGGACCAGGAGGGAAACCCGCAACGGCTCGCCCTCCACCTCGGCCTCTTCCTCGGTCTCTTCCTGGGTCTCTTCCTGTTAGATACCCTGGTCATCGGCCAGCCCTGGCGGCGGGATCAGGCGCGCTACCGCTTCGACATCCGCCGGCTCGGCGGCCTTTTCCTGGGAGTGAGCGTACCGGCGGGGACGCTCCTCGGCATCGCGTTGGGTCTCGGCGCCTGTGGCGACGCCTCCATCGAGCAACAGGCCCATGAAGAGAACGAGCGCGGCATCCAGCGGGACGCCTTCCGGGCCCACGCCCAGGCCCGGATCCACTACGAGCGAAGCCGCGCCTTCGGCGTCAAACCGGAGATTCCCACCCACAACCTCGCGCGCTCGGTGACCCTGGCGGAGGACTATTCCGAGGCCCACGATCTGTACCAGGAGGCGCTCCAGCTCGATCCGAGACTGGTGGAGGCGATCTACAACGATGGCGTCGCCCTCTACCGCTGGGGCGTGGCGGAGCGAGATCCCCAAGATTGCCATCTGGAGCGCACCCTCGATCTGTGGCAGAACGCCCTGGAGCGCTTCGCCACCGCCCGCGGCTTCCTCGAAGGCGACCACTCCGTCGCCGCCCCCGCTCGCCTGAATCACCAGGCGCTGGCCAAGCAGATCCGGGCACTGGAAGCCCTGATCGCCGACCCGCCGCCCCATTGTCAGGGGGAATCGGCAGCGGCGCCTCAAGAGGGAGGGGGAGGAGAGGGAGGAGAAGGAGGAGAAGGAGACCCGGAGCAGAATCAGGATCCCCCGCCGGAGCCGCCGCCAAACCCGAGCGAAAATCAAGGTCCAGAGCCACCACCCGGCGGCGGGGGCGGCGGGGGTGGCGGGGGCGCCCTCACCCCCGAAGAGGAGGCGCAGATCCAGCAAGCGCTGGAGAGGATGCGGGAGCAGCGCCAGGAGGAGGGCAAGTACCACCGCCGCACCCTGCCGGAGCAATTCCCCAAGGAGGCGTGGGAAAACCCGCAGCCGGAAATCTGGTGGTAGGGGTCCGCTGCCACCCCTGAGGGCAAGACATCCAACCGGGTGGCCTTACCGCAGAATGGCGAGATTCCGGTACCGATCCGTCACCTGGGGGAGGGTCCGACCCAGATCGTTCCAGGTCCTGGGCTCATCGAGCAGCGCCCGCACTTCTTCAATGTGGTAATCCTGCGTGCAGAGCGCGGCATCGGTGGTCAGAGTTGCTGCGACTCCCCGAAGCACCTCCTCGGTGCCCTTGGCCAGATCACAATCCAGGTAGACGACCCGCACGGGAACTTGCAAAGGCTTTGCCGCCAGCGTATCCGCAAACCAACCGGGGAAGAAACGACAGACACTCACGTCTCCATGGCGCGAGACGTTCTCTCGAACCTGCTCCAAGGTAGCGGCGTACTCTCCAGAAAAGTCGTTGCCCGGAATGTGCTCCACCCCCTCGAAGGAATCGAAGACCAGGAGCTGGTATCCCAAAGCGCGGCAGAGCCAGCTGAATTTGATCGTCGAACCTCCCTGCCAACAGCCCGCCTCGACCACGACTTCTCCGGGCTCAGCTTCGCGCTCCCCGATGGTCGCCAGAACACGGGCGATCTCACCAGGCCAATGGCCGTGCAACACCTTCCAGTCCACCCCGAGGACATGCCACAACAGGAGGAGCCGTTGCCGCAAGGTCAAGGTCCCAATGGACAGGATGGGACGATACCCCCAGACGGTCCATAACAACTTGAACCGCTGTTGCTGGAGAGGGTTCAGCAGGGGGCGAATCGACCGACGATAGAGCGCGGCCAACCCATTCTTGAGACCTGAAATCATACGAACTCCTTTGCGTCACTCTAATCCACCCGGCTGTCCCAACCGACGCCGCAGGATACCGATTTGGCCATGAGGATGAGGCGCCTGAAAAAAATTGCTCCCAATGAAGATGCCGATCATCGCGTCTTTCAGGCTGGACGGACGGAATTGAGCCTTCGTCGGCCACCTCCCCCCCGGGGTTGGCACGGCAAGAAGCGCTTCAAGCCACCGTCAACGATTTGCCGTTGTCCTCCGGTCCGAGAGCCAGAAAGAACTCCGCCGCCCCAGGGGACCACGCCTCGGGCGAAGAAAACTGCGCCGCTCCCTCACCCCAGGTGCTGCGCAACATGGCCGTATCGATGATGCCCGGATTGACCGCCACCGCCGCCATGCCCGTCGGCAGTTCCTGGGCCAGCGCCCGGGTGAGCCCCTCGATGGCGAATTTGGTGGCACAGTAGGGCGCCACATTGGGGGCCGTGGAGCGCCCCCAGCCGGAACTGATATTCGCCACGACGCCCCCAGCCCCCCGATCGATCATCGCCGGAACGAAGGCCCGCACCCCGTTGGCCACACCGCCGATGTTGACCTCGAGGAGGCGGGTGAATTCCTCTTCCGGCACCTGCCACAGGGGCGCATTCTTGTTGATCAACGCGGCGTTGTGGATCAACAAATCCGGGACGCCGACCTCCTCCAAGACGGCCTCCGCCCACGCCCGGACCTGCTCCCCGTCGGCGACATCGACGCTCGAAAAATGGTGGGGCGCCGCATAACGCTGGCGCAAGGTCGCCACCGCGTCCACCGAGCGCCCACACCCCACCACCGTGTGCCCCCGTTCCACCAGACGATCCACCAGCGCGCGACCGATGCCGTGGGTGGCGCCGGTCAGCACCACGAGGCGCGGGGCGTCCGCCGTCATTCGTCCACCACCTTGCCGGAGAGGTCGATGAACAGCCACTCGCCGCCGGTCACCCCGCGGTGGCCGTCGGCATCCGGGGGCTCCAAGATGCACCCCCGACACACCCGCGCCCGGCCCTCCTCAAAGGGCCATCCCCAATCGTAGTGGGGCGGAATCACCGGCTCGAAAGCACGATTGAAGTAGGCCACCTTGCCCTCCGTCAAAGACCGGACGAGCCCCTCCGCCCACGGATCCGGGCCGTTGTCGTAGGTCAGCACCGGCAGCAGGGAACCATCCTCCCGGGCGTAATAGAACTGCCGCCCCACCACCAACCAGCCGATGCCCTGGTCATCCAGTTCGAGGCGCGAACGGTGTTCCGGGGCCAGCACCGCGCGACCGTCCTCGGTGGCGAGGCAACCCTGGGTTCGGGCCATCTCCGGTTCAGGGTTCGCCTTGGTCGGTCGGGGGGTGTACCAGCAGTCGGGGTCACCCCCGGAGAGCAGGAGCAGGGCGGCGAGGACAAGGTGGGCGTTCATCCCTCCAGACTACCGCAATGCCCCGGGTTTCCCCAACAAACGACGCAGGAGGCCAACTTGGCCCAGGTGGTAGGACTCGTGGAAGATCAGGCCAGCGATCAGCGTCCCCAGGGTCTCGTCCTTATTGCCCACGGGACTGAAGGGCGCCGGGGCCGCCAGGGCATCGTCCTCCAGGGCCTGGATCCCGGAGACCACCCCTTCTTGGGAGGCGTGGAATCGAGCCGCCAGTTCCGAGAGGGGGAGCGCCGCCAGGGCGTCCAGATCCGGCTCGCCACCCCGCTTGTAGGGCGCCGCCTCCGCCTCCGTCATCACCGGTGCCCTGCCCAGAACACCGAGCAACTCGCCCCGGGCGTTGAGGACATGGCCGAGGATCCAGTTGATGGGATTGCCCCCACCGGCGGGCTCCACCAGACCGTCGTCGTCCGTCAGCCCTTCGAGATTGATTTTGAGCACGAACTGGTTGTAGCCGAGTTGCACACAGAGCAGGTCCTGGGATCGGGTTTGCGGCATGGGGTCCTCCTTGAAATTCAGTGCGTCGATGCTACCTTCCTTTTCCACAGCGGGAAGGATTTCTTTACCCAGGACGCCCAGCCGACACCGTTTTCGACCCCTGTCGAACGGGGGTATCAAACCACCCCGGATGGACGGGTCAAGAGGGCCGGTCGATCAGGCGACCATTGATGTATTTGTGCAGGACACTGGAGATCAGGGTCTGGTACGGCAGCCCCTCGTCTACGGCCTTCTTCTGAAAATGGACCAGATCACGCTCGGTCATCCGGATGTTGACCCTTTTGTCCTTGCGCAGGGTCCGCCGAGCAGCCTCCTGATAGCGCCGGGACTCGTCCTGGGCATTTGGAATCGACCGCCACTCTCCCCTCTCCACGGAGTCCAGCAACTCCTGTTCTTCATGGGTCAGTTTCATCGGGTACCACCTCCCAAGTATTTCTTCGTCATCTTCCGACTGGGGATGATCGTTTTCAAGAAAATCACAGTTTCGTCCTGCACAAAAGGCACGAGCATGGCGTAGCCTTCCACCTGCACCACAAAGATTCGCTGGCCAGGGTAGGCTTCCGGGTTCGGATGTTCGATGGTGTCCAGAAGCTCACCGTGGTGGATGAGAAAGACGATTTCCTCAAAGGACACCCCCCGCTCCCGCCGGAGTTGCTCGTTCTTCTGGGCATTCCAGTCGAACTGGCTCATGGGGCAAAAATAGCACTTTGTGTGCACTTCGGCAACAGAGGCCGATTTCCCGGACGGGGAACCTACCGCGGTGCTCGCTAACCGACAGTGCCGTCGGGACACACCGTCAGACCGCCTCCGGCGACCAGACCACCACATCCAGGTGCCGGGCGAAATGCAGCAGCGGCGGCGGTCCGCTCGGTTGGAGGCCGTGGGGGCTGAGCAGGTCGTTGCGGGTGATTTCCGCTTCGGCGTCCTGGAGGGGCCACGGGTGATGGTGGACTTCGGCCCGGTAGAGGGTGCCCCTGTGAGAGCGTGCGTACAGGCAATACCGCTCCGTGAGCCAGTGGACCAGGGTCCCACTCTTGGCCAGGTAGGTGTCGGAGGTGGGCCGGTACGCGCCGTGGAACGCCAGTTCACTATCTCCAGAGCCCCGCACCGAGCGATAGCGCACCCCTTCGCCGTCGTACTCCAATCGCATCGCCGCCCGATAATACGGCAGGTGGAAAAACCGCCGCGCCGCCCACACGGCCAGGGGATTGGTGGCATCCAGGCTCAGAAACCAGACCCCGGGCTTCCCCTGGCACTCGACATAGAGCCGCACATTGAGTTCCGGAAACGCCGAGATCCACGGCAAATCCGGCAGCGGACGGCGCATCACTCCCGCCATGCGAAAGGGCACCACACCGACCCAGGAAGTGCCGTCAAACTCCTGAATCGTCAACTCCGGCGGCACCAGGGGCCGCAACGCCGCCACCGGCACCGGCCAGTGGGCGAAAAGCAAATCGCACCACGACTGCCGCCAGGTCCACGGGCCGGACGGAATGGGCCAGGGGCGGTGGTCGAGTTGGGTTAGAGCGGGGTGCATGGAGGGTCCTTCCGGGGCAATTCCTCGAGCATCACTGATGCACGCACAACAAGCAATTGCCCCGCCCGCACGGACCGAAGCGCCCGATTCACTCGCCCCATCGCAAGCTCCACATCGACTCTGCGATTGCTTACAGCCTGGATCAGCACGAAACCCAGGTCATAGCTCCGGATGCTCTGCTGGTGTTCGATCCCCTTGTCCATGGTCACCAGGGCATCGAAGTCCTGCTCCGCGGCGCGTAGGAGTTCGCCATTTTTCTTGCCCGACCAGCCGTGCTCCGCAACGGTGACCACCTCGAACATCGGATCGAAGAACCGACGTAGACGGCGATCGACGTTCTCGTCAAGCAGCACGCGCATCCGGGTTCGTGAGCAACGTTTCCAGGGCAACCTGCAGGAACGCCTCCGCCTGCGCCCGGCTCACACTGGGGAAACCATCCAGAAAGTCCTCCAGGCTGTCTCCGGCCTTGAGATAGTCAATCAGGGTCACGACGGGAACCCGGGTGCCGGTGAAGACCGGAGTGCCGCTGAGGATCTCGGCATCGCTATGGAAGATTTGTTCGCGCTTCATAACCCCTCCATTGTACTACTCCCCCCCGATCTCGATCCGCGCCCCGCTGGAATACGCCGCGAATTCCGGCGCGTACATGGGCTGGACGGTGGCCGGGGCGACCTTGAAGGTGCCGGCGGTGGCGGCCCGTAGGCGGTACTTGAAGGTGTACTCGCCCACCGGGATCCAGTCGAAGAAGAAGTTGGTGCCGCTGTCGCGGATCTCTTCGTACCAACCGATTCCCAGGTTCCATTTGTAGCGGGAGGTCAGGCTCTCGGGCTCGAACCCGGCCCCCCGAGGGTCGCGCAGGTGGACGTATTCGGCGCTGTGTTTGGCGGTCAGCGACAGCTGGACTTCCACCTGATCCCCCACCGCGATCTGGGCGCCGTCGGCCAGGGGTTGGAGGACCCACTCTTCCCCCTGCTGCACCCGCTTGAAGTAGCGACGGGTGACCCCGAAGAAATCGCCCCGCGCTTCCGCCGGTAGCTCCTCGGTCGAAAAATGCCAGGTGGCGGAGGCGAAGAGGTAGCCGGGAGTGCTCTTGGAGACGTGGATCTCCGCGCTCTCGGGTCCGATGGCCTCGTCGCCGGTGAGGACGATGTGGTTGTCCTTGCCGGTGTACTCGTCGGGCTCGAAGTTGAGCTGCCAGCGCTGGTCGGCGATCTGAACCTTCGCCTCCTCCCGCGCTCCCAGGGTGCCTTCCGTGTCCAGGTAGTGGACCAGGGAGTAGATCACCTCGGCGGTGGCGCGGGTGGATTTCCAGTGGTTCAGGTGCTTGTTGAGGAACAACCACTGCACCAGCCCGTCACGGCGGGGGTCCTCCGGGTTCAGCTCCGCCAGGACCCGCAGGGCGAACGCGTGGCTCTCAATGGTGTCGTTGTACCACAGCCAGGCGCGATCCTCCGGTGCCCAATAGGTGCCCAGATCTTCCTCGGTTTTGGACGAATCCATGACGCTGTCGAAGACCAGCTTGGCGTCGGCGTGACGGTCGACCCGCTCCAGGGTCAGGGTCAGGTAGCCCTTGATCAGGGGTGAGACCTGCTTCCAGTGCTTGAAGGAGAAATCGAGCATGGCCTGGCGGTCCTCGGCGGTGAAAACACCCCCGGTCCAGCTATCCGCATCCTGTTCCGGGTAACTCGACAGGACGAAGTTCAGGAAGGTGACGAACTCCACGCAGCAACCGTCCTGGAGGGCGC
>Ga0210063_1000241_pt1 | contig 18182 bp, 20 predicted proteins | sample Muzzi_PWA_D1_FD_185529 | JGI IMG/M metagenome (GOLD analysis project Ga0210063, IMG submission 185529) | Wetland microbial communities from San Francisco Bay, California, USA, that impact long-term carbon sequestration - Muzzi_PWA_D1 (SPAdes) | ecosystem: Environmental > Aquatic > Marine >... | reverse complement strand
CGGCTGCCAGCGCGCCGACAACGGCACGCCGCGAATACTTGTTGACCAGTTCCCCGGCCAACTCATCCCGGCGGCGATTGCGCGCGGCGTCGAGTTTCTCGCTGGCCAGCATCAATACGGCTGTTTCATGCAGTGATTCCACCAGTTCCCGGTCCTGGTCCAGGATGCGCTGCACTGCAGCCCTGAGTGCCGCGATCTCGGGCTTCCGGGGACGATCGGCCCGTTGCTCGATATCCTCACCCAGCATACGTATCACTTCCTCCCTTCCGCCTGTGCTGATGGTCACGATTTGCGATTTTTCGAGCCCGGTTCGTTCCTGGAACCGATTGCGAAAGGCCTCGAGCTCCTCCGGTGAATACTGATCCGCCTTGTTCAGGGCCAGCAGCAGCGGCTTGTCCAGGCTCTTGAGATAGCTCAATTGCGCCATCTCGCTGCCCGTCAGGTCGCTGTCACAAAGGAAAATGACCAGGTGGGCCCGGCGTGTTTCTTCGATTGCCGCCGGGTCGTCTTCCAGGTTGAAGCCGGGCAGATCGGTAATGATGATGCGGTCGCCGGATGGCGCCTGCCAAGAATAATGACGGATATCGGTGGTTGTGCCGGCTCGCGGGTCCGTTTCCAGTTCGATTTCCGGCACCAGGGCCTGTACCAGGCTGCTTTTGCCGCTGCTGATTTCGCCATACACCGCGATGTAGATTTCTCCGCCGCTGGCCCGCCGCCGTTGCTCGCGAATTTCTTCCAGCGCCTGGCTGACATCGACACCCATGCGCGAAGATTCCAGCAGTTCATCCTGGAGTGATTCGGTAGTCAGTTTGCGCGGCTCGACATTTTTGCCCTTTTTGCGCCCCGGTCTGAACCAGTTCCAGAACACCAGCAGCGTGAGCAGGGGTAATACAGTCAATACCACTGCGTAGGCGAGTTGCACCCAGGGAGGCGCCTCCCTCAAATAGTGCCAGACGGAGAGCGCCGTGTCCGTGGCCAACAGAACCAGGAACAGAACCAGGAAAACGGTCAGCGTGATGACGGCGGCGACTAGCAGGCGGACAGGCATGGGGAGAGCATATCAACTCCGGTGTAAATCGCCCAAGTATTTCAGTTTGGGCGCCGTCTGCAGGCCCTGATTTGCATGGGCCCGGCTACCGGTGTAAATTTGATCCAGGGGCACCGCGCACCCCGTGGCGACTTTGAACAGACGTTATTGCGGTGTCGGGGGAATCATCATGCGGGGTAAAGGGGATACACATCACACACATCTTCAGCGGGCGTTGATCAGCCATGAATTGCGCAACGCGCTGAGTGGCATTGCCGGCCTGAGCCAGCAGTTGTCCTGTTCAGGGCTGACAGCCGGGCAATTGGCCCTGGTGCGCGCCCTGGAACAATCCACCCGGCAGATGCGCTGGCTGGTGCGTGCCCTGGGCCAGGGGGGTGAAAGTGCTTTATTTCCCTTGTCGCCCCGGCTCGCGAGCCTGCCCGGGATCGAGTTGATGGAGCAACTCGTGCACGGCCACACAGTCAATGCCCGTGAAGCAGGAATGGCGTTGTTGCTTGATGTCCGACCCGACGTACCTTCTGGGTGGCGTAGCGATAAACGCCTTTTGCGGCTGGTTCTGGATAACCTTCTGAGCAATGCCATCAAGTATGGTCGTGGTGAAATCATGCTGGAAGTGGAAGCCGCCGGCGACGGGTTGATTATCCGAGTGCGGAATGGAGGGTTGGGACTGGATGCCGACGCGCAATCCCGGATGTTCGAGCCCTGGGTCCGCTGCGCAGAGGGAGAATCGGAAACCAGTGGCGCCGGCCTGGGTTTGTACCTGTGCCGGTGCATCATGTCGAGACTGACAGGTTCCATCAGCTATTCCGCCGAAAGCGCGGGCGGCAGCTGCCTTGCGCTGAATCTGCCTTCTGCGCTGCCAAACCGGACCCGGCAGTCCGTGTCGTCGCCTTCCCGTTTGCTTCAATCCCTGGTCTGCGTGCTGTCGCTGCATGGCGGCCTGCGCCGTTCCCTGGCCAGTATTCTCGCCCGGCTGAGCGTGGCACGGATCGTTTCGGCACCGGAGGATATCGCGCAATTGTCGTTCGCTGACTGCGTTATCGAAATTACCGATCGCAGCCCGGCGCACACCGCTGGAATGCGAAACCGGGGGCTCTGGTTTACCGCCAGTGCCCCTGGTCGTACGAAACCCGGTGAGGATCTTTCTCGCTGGCTCCCTCAGCCGTTTCTCGAATCAACCGTGGGGCCGGTGCTGATGGAGCTGGTTCTGGAACGCCGGCTATCGCGAACGTCGGCCACCCGGTTCAGCCCCGCGAAAGGTGAAATGCAGGACTCAGTTCCGAAACGGTACTGATCAGGGCCTGCAAATGATCGGGATTGACATCCGGAGTAATGCCATGGCCCAGGTTGAATACATGCCCCTCGCCTGGCCCGAAACTGGTCAACGTATGGCCTGCTTCACGCCGGATGACGGCTGGATCGGCCAACAGGATGGATGGATCCATGTTGCCCTGCAGCGCGACACGATCCCCCACGCGCTCCCGCGCTTCCTGCAGCGTGATTGTCCAGTCCACTCCCAGGGCATCGCAGCCGGTGTTGGCCAGGGCTTCGAGCTGCGTATTGCAGCCTTTGCTGAACAGGATCGAAGGCACCCGCCGTCCTTCGTTCTCGCGAGTGAGACCGGAAACGATTTTTTCCATGTACCTGAGCGAAAATTCCCGGTAAGCCTCGGCCGACAGTGCGCCGCCCCAGGTATCGAAAATCTGCACCGCCTGGGCGCCGCTTTCGATCTGGGCATTGAGGTATTCGGTTACCGCATCGGCCAGTTTTTCCAGCAACATATGCGCCAGCTCCGGTTCCTGGTAAATCAGTTTCTTCGCCTTGGAGAATGTCTTGCTGGATCCGCCTTCGATCATGTACGTGAACAGGGTCCACGGGCTGCCGCTGAAGCCGATCAGCGGCACGCTGCCATTCAATTCACGTCGCACCAGCGCCACCGCGTTCATCACGTAAGCCAGTGATTCCCTGACATCCGGCGTTGGGAGCTGTTCGATGTCCCGTGATGTTTTAATCGGGTTGGCGAACAACGGGCCCTTTCCTTCTTCGAAATACAGCTCCATGCCCATGACATCGGGAATCGTGAGGATGTCGGAAAACACGATGGCGGCATCCAGCCGGTAGCGTCTGAGTGGTTGCAAGGTCACTTCGCACGCCAGTTCGGGAGTCTGGCAAAGGTTCATGAAGCTGCCGGCTTCTGCGCGTGTTTTCAGGTATTCCGGCAAATAGCGCCCGGCCTGGCGCATGATCCATACCGGCGTTCGATTGACAGGCTGTCGTAACAGGGCTCGTAGCAAAAGGTCGTTTTTCAGTTCCATTTATTCTCTCGGATTATTGACTTTATTGGGTGTTCGGCAGACTCTGCTCCATCGCGGTAACGATATCAGCTTCCAGGCTTTGTTGATCGATCATTGCCCGGCCTATCTGTTTCAGCAAAATGAGCCGCAAACCGCTGGCGATGGCTTTCTTGTCAAGGGCCAGGGCCTCGATGAGCTGCAAAATGGGGATATCACCTGGCAGTTGAACCGGCAGTTCGAATGCGCGCAACAGATCCGCCAGGCGCTCAGCGCTGCCGGCCGGACACAATTGGCGAATTTCGCTCAGGCGACTGGCCGTGACCATGCCAATGGCGACCGCCTCGCCGTGCAAAAAGCGGGAATAAGACGTGGCTGTCTCCAGCGCATGACCAAAACTGTGACCGAAATTGAGTAAGGCCCGGCTACCGCTCTCTTTTTCATCGGCGGCCACGATTTCCGCCTTGTTCCGGACTGACTCGAATATCAGTTCATTGAGCGCATCGCTACTGCGATCCCTGATCGTGCCGACGTTTCGCTCCAGCCAATCGAAGAATGCCGCGTCGCGAATGGCTCCATATTTCACCACTTCCGCAAGGCCCGCGTTGAATTCCCTGGCCGGTAACGTGGCAAGGGTGGCGGAGTCGATGATCACCGCCTCTGGCTGATGAAAAGCGCCAACGAGATTTTTCCCCCTCGGATGGTTGATTGCAGTTTTACCTCCAACCGAGGCATCGACTTGCGCCAGCAACGTCGTGGGCGCCTGCACAAAACGAATACCACGCATGTAACTGGCCGCAGCAAAACCGGTGATGTCGCCCACGACACCGCCTCCCAGCGCCACCAGGTTGGCATCCCTGCGCGCCTGCATGGAAATCAGTTTGTCCAGGATGCCATACCAGGTTTCGACGGTCTTTTGCGGCTCGCCATCCGGAATGATGTGAACCTCGACTTTCCTTCCACCCAGGGCCGAACGCAGTGGATCCAGGTAAAGCGGCGCAACCACGTCATTGCTGACGATGAGTGTTTTGCCTTCACTCAGATGCCGGTCCCAGAGTGAACGGTCAGGCAAAATACCGCCTCCCAGGTACACCGGGTAGCTGTTGGAAGCCAGTTCCACGTTTACCGTTTTCAATACACCGGAAATTTTCATGCCTGCGTTGGTCTCGCTATGCGGTGTCGCTGGTTTTTGTTTCGCGGAGGCCGTGTATTCTGTCAGCCAATACGCGCGCTGCAATAGCGGGACCCCGATTCAGGCATGGAAACACGATGTCCGCTATCTCTTCGTACAGGGGATTCCTGGAATCGGCCATATCTCTCAATTTATGTTCCCGGTCTTCACACTGCAACAAGGGCCGGGTCCGGTCGCGCGACAGGCGGTGGAGTTGTTGCTTGACCGAGATCTGCAGGTAAATGACCAGGCCGGTCTGGCTCAGCATGTCCCGGTTTTCCCGTTTCAGAACGGCGCCACCGCCCGTTGCCAGCAGGACATTGGAGCGGCTGGTCAGATTCTGCAGCATTTGTGTTTCCCTGACTCGGAAGCCGGATTCACCCTCCACGTCGAAAATCAGGTTCACGCTGGCGCCGGTTTGCGCTTCGAGTTGCCGGTCGGAATCATAAAAATCCATACCCAACAACTTTGCAAGTCTTTGTCCTATTGTTGTTTTTCCAGACCCCATGGGTCCGACCAGGTAAATGTTTGATTGCACTTTATCCATCTTCAGGCCCAGCTTGAGGGGAGTCAGGATAACAGTGATTTCCCGCCTTGATTGACATGTTTATATATTGTTGAATAATCAAATAATCCAAGTTCGAATTGTATCCTGAATCGTGAGTAAATTCCGGTAATGGCGGGTGCACTGAAGGACGACTTTCTGTACCATTGCCCGGATTCACCGAGTGCCCCATGGCAAGTCTATGATCCGCTTCTTTGTACTGTTCACCATTTTGCTGATTGGCCTGTTCACGCTGGAAATTCTCGAACCGGCGGAAAAGCACGTCATATTGCCATTCACCTCGTTCATCGCGGATGTCAGTGTCTGGATCATCCAGTTATTCGACGACAACGTCGAGGCGTTCAGAAACGTCATACGCAACGCCACGACCGGTTTCGGTGTCCGCATTGAAAGAGGCTGCAACGGCGTTGAAGCCCTCATCATCCTTTTTGCGGCCATTTTCGCTTTTCCTGCGCCGTTTAAAAACAAGGTGATTGGTTTCACAATTGGTTTCTTTGCGATCCAGGGCCTGAACCTGGTGCGTATCATTTCCCTGTTCTACCTGGGGCAATGGAACCAGGTCGCCTTTGAATGGTTCCATCTGTACCTGTGGCAGGCGCTGATCATCATGGATGCTCTGGTGGTTTGGCTGGTCTGGCTGAGAACGCTGCCTCAAGCCAAATTGAAGCGGCAACTCGAAGCTGAAGCCAAATCCAAAGCGGAAGACGAGTAATTCGATGGCGCTTTCACAGGAGATCATCGACGAGTTCAACAGGTGCTTCAAAAAGGCACGGGTCAGTGGCGAGCCGGAGCCAACCGCGATGGTGCTGGCAACCAGCGATGGCAAGGGCCTGGTGACGTCACGCACGGTGTTGTTGAAGGCATTGGATGAAAACGGTTTTGTCTTTTTTACCAACACCCGGAGCAGAAAAGGCCGTCAACTCGCCCAGTGCCCGAGAGCGTCCGCGACCTTTTTGTGGAAGGCCAGCGGCGTGCAGGTGCAGTTGGTCGGAACCGTGTCACCGGTGAAAAAGGAGGAGGCTGACGCCTATTTCTCGACCCGGGACCGAGGCAGTCAGATTGGCGCGTGGGCTTCACAGCAGTCTGAACCACTGGACAGCCGGGAAACTTTGATCCAGCGGGTGCGCGAATTGGAGCAGAAGTATGAAGGAAAGGAGGTGCCGAGGCCGCCTCACTGGTCAGGCTACGTGCTGAGCCCGGAATCGGTGGAGTTCTGGACGCAACGGGAGTTCCGCCTTCACGATCGCTTTTTCTACTCTCTCAAAGAAGGTGAGTGGAGTAAACAACGGCTCAACCCCTGAATCCCAGCCTGAATATTTCACCAAGGCGGACCTTAAATCCAGAATTCGTTATTCTAAACTGAGGGTTTTAATGGTTTTTGTCGATTTTCCAAAAGGACACTTTGTCCTATCCGGATTTACAGCCTATCTGGCATCGCATTTTGGCAAATCCTCCTCGAATCATGGCTATGGCCATGATCTCTCGAACGATTTACCAAATTGCTTCACCAGCTACGCTGTAAACTCCGGATCCTTGATGAATTATCCAGGCTAGCAATTATGTCTTCCGGTCTGTCCCGACTTGAGATCCAGAGCAACGGCAGGGGGTTTGTCGAAATTACGGCCGAAGTCAATCAGAGAATAGCCGGCAGCCAGATCGAAAATGGCCTGTGTCACCTCTTTCTGCTTCACACCAGCGCGTCCCTTTTGATAACCGAAAACGCGGATCGAGATGTGCGAGCCGACCTCGAAACCTTCATGCAAAAATGCGCCCCGGACGGGGATCCTTCATACCGTCACGACATGGAAGGCGCAGACGACATGCCGGCACACATTCGGTCAGTGTTGACCGCCACGGAACTCACGGTTCCCGTTCGCAATGGCCGGTTGGCGCTGGGCACCTGGCAGGGAATCTACCTGTGGGAGCATCGTTACCGGCCGCATTTACGGCGGCTGGAACTGACGCTGACGCGTGCTTATTCGGTGTAAAACTGCTGTCGGAATTTGACCGTGAAGCTTTCTTGCTCTCCTTTGGGCGTGGCTTCCACGACAAAGTTGAACGTTTCCAGGTTGTGCACCGGGAATTCACCGAGATAGTAAACGGCGCCGTCCCCTTCCTTGATTTCACGAATCTCAAGATCGCGTCGCTGACCGGTCAGGTTGGTGACGCTGGCGACTACAGTGGCTTCGACCGGTGTGCCAGGTGTATCCATGACTTTTTTCAGGATGGTTATATTGAGTAGTACGCGACTGGAAGAACGCTTGATGGCATAGGCCTTTGCCACCTGGGGCGGAATCAGGTTGGTGTTCAGCGCGTTGTAGTGAACCACGTAGTCACCAAAGTCCTGGGATTGTTGCGCTTCGGCCCTCGTGGACAAGGCCATAAAGACCGTCAGTAACAAAACTGACAGGATATTTTTCATGCTGTGCTACCTTCAATTTTCATGTATCTGATTACCATCCTAGCAGAAGAATCAGGAATCGTATGGCGATCAGCGCGAACAGCGGTGACAGATCGATGCCGGCAATCGGCGGTATCACCCGGCGGAATGGCCGCAACACGGGTTCGGTGAGTTGATAGACCAGCGGAATGACCGGGTGCTGCATGCCCCGGCCCACCCAGCTGAGAATCACCGAGGCGATGATCAGGAAGAAATACGTCATCAACAGGGTCATCAGCAGCTTGATGGCGCTGAAGGCCACGATCTGCTGGAAATTCATCGGGGTTGAACCGAGGCGGCTGATAATCCACACGCCGAGGATTTCCAATGCCAGCATCAAAACAACGGATGCCGTGTCCAGGCGCTTGATGGATGGAATCACCCGGCGCAGCGGCGCCAGAACCGGATTGGTCACCTTGACCAGGAACTGGCACAGAGGATTGTAAAAATCCGCTCGGACCCATTGCAATAACAAGCGTATAAGCACCGCGGCAATATAAAGATCGATAAGGGTTCCGATCAGGTACGAGACGGCGTTGACTGTCGAACTATTCACCTGGGATATTTTCCTTCATGATTCAATCACGCGCGAGTTCGCGCCCGCGTAGCGTGGCCGCCTGAACCGCCTCGAACAGGAGTTCATTGAACTGTCCTTTTGCGAGTGTTTCAAGCGCGGCCTGGGTGGTGCCGTTGGGTGAGGTGACCCGTTGCCGCAATTGAGCGATGCTTTCATCACTGTTGATGGCCATCGCGCCGGCGCCGTAACTGGTATGGACCGCCAGCCTCATGGCCGAGGCCGCCGACAAGCCCAGCTTCTCACCGGCGGCGGCCAGTGCCTCGGTCATCAGAAAATAGTAGGCCGGCCCACTGCCGGATATCGCGGTTACGACATCCATAAGGGCTTCGTCATGGATCCAGACGACCTCACCGGTGGCGGACAGGATCGTTTCAGCCTGCTCCACGTGATGCGGCTGGCATTCGCTGCCGGCAAAAATTCCGGTGATGCCATGACCGGTCAGCGCCGGTGTATTGGGCATGGCTCGAACAATCGCCTGGCTGGGTCCGAGATGGGCGGCAATGGCGGACACGGTTTTGCCGGCGGCCACTGACAGGACCAGTTGTTCCGGTTTGACCAGGCCCCGCATCTTGTCCAGCACACCGGGCATGATCTGCGGTTTGACCGCGAGCACGATCACATCCGCGTCTTCGACGGCGGCGGCCAGGTCATAGTGTGTTTCGACGTGCAGTTTTTCCCGCAGACGAGCCCGGGCTTCACCGCTGGGTGTGCAGACCTGGATGGAAAGCCGGGGATCGCCGGTCTTCTTGAGTCCCTTGATGAGCGCGGTGGCCATGTTGCCGCCGCCGATGAACGATATCAACATACGGTCAGGTTTCCTCTCCGGTTGCGCCGGGCCTGGGACCCAGCAGATCGGTGCCAATACGCACCATAGTGCTCCCCGCCTCGATGGCCGCTTCGAGATCCGCGGACATTCCCAGTGACAAGGTGTCCACATCGAAGCCTGCCTCTTTCATCCGGTCAAACAACTGCCGCATTTTCCGGAAGCTGGGCAGGGCCTCTTCCTTTGAATCCACCGGTTTAGGAATAGCCATCAGGCCGCGTAATCGCAGTCCTTTCAGTTCGTGGGAAAAGTGTGCCATGTTCATCAACTCTTCCGGCGCCAGGCCGGCCTTCTGGGGCTCGCGGTCGATATTGACCTGCAGGCAAACGTTCAATGGCGGCAAATCCTCGGGCCGTTGATCGGACAGTCTTTGCAGGATCTTTCGTCGGTCGGCGCTCTGCACCCACTGAAAATGTATGGCTATTTCCCTGGTCTTGTTCGATTGCAATGGTCCAATGAAATGCCATTCTATAGGTTTGTCCACCAACTCTTTCTGTTTTTCCAGTGCTTCCTGCACATAGCTTTCCCCGAATCGGGTCTGTCCGAGCGCATACATCTCGCTGATTCGCCATGCCGGATGGCGCTTGCTGACGGCCAGAATGGTGATTTCCGACCGATCTCTTCCGGCCCTTGCGCAGGCCTTCTCAACCCGTGCATAAACATTCTGAAGATTGGCTTTTAAGTTATTCATCTTGCGGCAAACTATGCATTGATCTATCTTTAGGGATAGCGTGATTAATTCAATAAGCGGAAAGACGGTATTTCCTTGCCTTGTTGATGCATTGTAGCGCGAGCTGAAGGATACAAGGAGGGAATATGGATATTGCTGAGTTGTTGGCTTTTTCGGTTAAAAACAACGCATCGGACTTGCACCTGTCTTCCGGGCTGCCGCCGATGATCCGTGTCGATGGCGACATTCGCCGTCTCACGCTACCCGCACTGGATACGGCCCAATTGCAGGAGCTGATTTACAGCACCATGAGCGACGCGCACCGGCGCGACTTCGAGGCCAACCTGGAAGTGGACTATTCCTATGCGGTGCAGGGGCTGGCACGCTTTCGTGTCAACTGTTTCCATCACGATCGTGGAGTGGGCGGCGCATTCCGAACCATTCCCGATAACGTGTGGACACTGGAAGATATCGGGGCGCCACCCGTGTTTCGGGATATTATCGATGCCCCGCGCGGTTTGATCCTGCTGACCGGGCCAACCGGTTCGGGTAAGTCAACCACACTGGCCGCCTTGATTGATCATCTGAACAACAAGGTCGAAGGCCACATTCTGACGATCGAAGATCCGATCGAGTTTGTTCACAAGAGTAAAAAGTGCGTGATCAACCAGCGTGAGCTGCATCGTGACACGCATGGATTCAACCAGGCGCTCAGGGCGGCATTACGTGAGGATCCGGACATCATCCTGGTGGGTGAGATGCGCGACGTCGAAACCATCCGCCTCGCCCTGACCGCGGCCGAAACGGGTCACCTCGTATTTTCGACCCTGCATACGAGTTCAGCACCGAAAACCATCGACCGAATTATTGACGTATTCCCCGCGGGTGAAAAATCCATGGTCCGTTCGATGCTGTCGGAGTCACTGCGCTCGGTCATTACACAGACGCTTCTGAAGCGAAACGGCGGTGGACGAGTTGCCGCCTGGGAAATCATGGTCGCCACACCGGCGATCCGTAACCTGATCAGGGAAGACAAGGTTGCCCAGATGTATTCAGCCATCCAAACCGGCCAGAATAAGGGAATGCAAACCTTGGACCAGGCCCTGGAAGCCCTTGTCGAACGCGGAATTGTCAACAGAATTGAAGCCAGCCGGCGCGCTGTCGACAAGAAGCTATTCATGTAGGAGATGGTCAGATGAACATTGTTGACAGCTGGTTGAAACAATTGCACGAGGAAGTGGGTTCCGATCTGTTTGTAACCGTGGATGCACCTCCATGCATCAAGGTGCACGGCAAAATCAAACCCATTTCCACCGATATGCTGAACGCCGACAAGTGCAAAGAGATCGTCTTCAGCATCATGACGGAAAGGCAGAAAGAAGAGTTCCGCAATACCCAGGAATGTCAGTTTGCCTACTCGCTGGGGCCCGACGTGCGCTATCGTGTGAGCGCCTACGTTCAGCAGGGCATGGTCGGCATGGTGTGCCGGCGTATCGAGTCGAGGATTCCGAACTTCGAGGAACTGGGCTGTCCGGACGTGATGTCCGAACTGGCGCTCGAAAAACGTGGGATTGTGCTCTTCGTGGGCGCGACCGGCACCGGTAAGTCGACTTCAATGGCCGCCATGGTGGGTTATCGGAATCAGCGCATGACCGGGCACATTATCACCATCGAAGACCCGATCGAGTACGTTCACCAGCATGGCAAGAGCCTGGTGACCCAGCGTGAGGTGGGAATCGACACCGAATCGTTTGAAGTGGCCCTGCGCAACACCCTGCGGCAGGCGCCCGACGTGATCCTGATCGGCGAGGTGAGAACCCGGGAAACCATGGAGCATGCGATTACCTTTTCCGAAACGGGTCACCTTGTACTGGCCACATTGCACGCCAACAACGCCAACCAGGCCATGGATCGAATTTTGCACTTTTTCCCGGATGAATTCCGGGAGCAGTTGCTGCTGGATCTATCATTCAACCTGAAAGCCACGATCGCGCAGCAATTGATTCCCGCGGTGGACGGCTCAAGGCGCTGGGCTGCATTTGAAGTGATGATGGCGACGCCCCTGGTCAAGGACCTCATCCGCAAGGGTGAAATCGACGAACTCAAACTGGTGATGCGCGATTCGGGCCACCACGGCATGAATACTTTTGACCAGTGCATGTTCCGGATGTACAAAGAAGGCAAGATTTCCTACGACGATGCCTTGCGCCATGCCGATTCCGCCAACGAAGTTCGCCTGATGATCAAGCTCGATGAAGGTGGCGACGCCGAAACCCTGGCGAAAGGACTGGAAGGGGTGGAAGTTCTCGGAGATGACTACAACAGAAGGTTCTAGCTGATCATTCGAACAACGAGGTTCGGCAGAACGTGACTTCCGTCGCGATGAAATCGACGGAATTCTGGCCACTCCAGGCTTTTTCTTGCACAATCCCTGCTGGGTTTCCCGGCGGCAACCATAAAGGTAAGCCATGCGCGTTCTGATTATCGAAGACAATCCTGACATTGCGGCAAACCTGGGTGATTATTTGGAAGACCACGGTCATACCGTTGATTTCGCCGGTGACGGTATTACCGGTTTGCACCTGGCTGTTGTCAACGATTTTGATGCCATCGTCCTGGACCTGGCTTTGCCGGGCATGGATGGACTGGAAGTCTGCCGCAAGCTTCGCCAGGAGGCGGGCCGCGATACCCCTGTGCTGATGCTGACTGCCCGTGACCGGCTTGAAGACAAACTCGCCGGTTTTGAAAAAGGAGCGGATGATTACCTGGTCAAACCGTTCGAATTACAGGAAGTGGAAGCCCGCCTGAATGTGCTGGCCAGCCGCGGACGCCGCCGCAGCCGCCGGGAGCTCAAGGTGGGGGATCTGATCTATAACGTCGATACGCTCAACGTCTGCCGCGGCGATTCCGAGATTTACCTGAATCCGATCGGACTCAAACTGTTGCATTGCCTGATGGAATCCTCTCCAAATGTCGTGTCCCGTTCCGATCTCGAAATGAAAGTGTGGGGAGAGGAGATGCCGGACAGCGATTCGCTTCGCGTTCACATTCATTCCCTTCGCAGCGCGATCGACAAGCCGTTCGGAAGCAACATGATCCAGACTCGGCACGGAATCGGCTATCGCCTGGTAGAATCGGATGCTGTACCGCCGTAGGCTCAGAAGCCGGATTGTTCTTTCATTCCTGATTTTTGGCACGCTGCTCAGTGTGCTATTTGCACTTGCCACGCTGTTTCTGCAGAACTACCTGGAAGACACGCTCATCGGGGCGACGCTGAAAAAGGAATTGGATGATTACGTCACCCAGCTTCGTTTGGACCCGACCGTCGTCGAGCCGTTCTACACGCGTATCCAGGGTTATATCGTGCGTCCCGGCGATCCGAATCAGACTGTCAGCGCCCAAATTCGCAATTTGCCCGAAGGCGTTCATGACGTGAAAACCAGCAGTGGCGTGTTCAAGGCCGCGGTGCGAAAGGAAGATGATTTGTGGGCGTTCCTGATTTACGACGTCACTGACAACCAATTGTTGAAGAAGCAGTTGATATTTGCGCTGGTGGGCGTATTGCTGCTGTTCTCGATATTGTCCTTCACGCTAGGCGCGTGGTCATCGAAACGGGTCATGAAACCGGTGACCGACCTGGCCAATCGCCTCGACACCCTCAGTGAAGGGACCAAGCCGGAGCGCTTGTCATTGCACTTTGCCGACGATGAAGTAGGGCAACTGGCCGCTGCGCTGGACAGTTATGCAGACCGATTGCACCAACTGGTGGAGCGCGACCGCGAGTTCAACGCGGATGTGAGTCATGAGCTGAGATCGCCTCTGACCGTCATTACCGGCGCAACAGAGTTGTTGCTCGCGCAGCCCGACCTTGAACCGAAAGTCCGCACGCGCCTGTTACGCATCGCCCGCGCTGCGCGGCAATCAGTCGACATCACAACGGCATTGCTGCATCTGGTCAGGGCTGAACGCGGGATCAACAAGGACAGTTCCGCGCACAATGTCGGCAAGATCATCGAGGAATTGGTTCACCTGTACGAACCGCTGGTTGGCAACAAGGAACTTGAGCTCAAGGTGATCGAGAACGATCGGGTGAGTGTAATAGCCCCGGAATCCGTGGTCGCGGTAACGGTCGGCAACCTGATTGGCAACGCCATGCGCTACACGGCGGAAGGCGAAGTCGTCATCACGATCGGCAATGGCCGGGTGACGGTCGAAGACACCGGGCCAGGCATTCCTGAAGATGAGCTGGAACACGTTTTCGACCGGCATTACCGGGGTCAGAATATTTCCGGAAAGGGCTCCGGTCTGGGCCTTGCCATTGTAAAAAGATTGTGTGAACTTTATGGTTGGTCGGTACACTTCCGAAATCGCGAAACCGGAGGGCTCTGCGCAGAGCTTCGATTTTTTGCCCGTTAAAATATCCTGACCGTTTCCTGATCAATTCCGTTATGTCGATTATTCACTGTCCACAATGCAACCGGAAAATGTCCAGCCACGCCGCGTTTTGCTCACGCTGCGGCTACACGGAAGGTGAAATGAGTGAAGAGCAACGAATTGTGATGCAGTCGCGAAGGCTGCGCGACCGGATCTACCATCTGAACATGGTGAGCTACGCAGTGATCTCGGTGTTTATGGCGGGGTTCGGCTGGTTTTGGTGGTCCAGTGGCGGTTTCGAGCATCGGCCGGGGCCGGGGCCGGTCATCCTGATGACGGTTAGCGCTGTTGCTTACCTCGCGGTGAGAGTGTTTTTATTTCGCAATCGACAAAAACAACAGGCATTGCGCAAGAAAAAGGTCCGCAGTTTGAGATAGCCGCAGTCGGCCCAATCACCTGGCCTACTGTACGCGTTCCACTCGACATCTCGAGCTATAGCCCTCGACGCTCAGGTGCCAGCTGCCGAAAAGCCCCGGCTTGATGGTAACTTCCGGGTTCTGAATTTCACGTATGTAAAATTTGTCCTTGTCGTCCTGTTCCCAGATCATCCCGTTTTCCAGTTTGAAGACGGCATGGCCGTCCCAGCCACTGAAACTGCCAACAAGCCGGCTTTGGATCGGTGTCCGGTCTCCATCGTCCTTGGATTTGTTTTTTAATCCTCGCGTATCGGCGGGTTCAGCGCCGGTGGTCGCCGCCACTGCCGCGGATGCGGAGCCCGCCCTGGGCGTATCGAGTGTGGCGACAGAATGATTTCGGATCCAGTTGTTCAAGGCCGCCAGTTCTTCCGGCGTGAGCTTGTCGAGACCCGCAGCTTTGTATTCCTTGCCCGTCATTTGTTCCTCGAGGGAAGAAAAGCCATCGTCACCGTATACGGCGCTGCACAGGATAAATGCGAGTATGGAAATCAGGAGTTTATTCATTTCTTAACCTTCGAACCCGGAACCGGGCAAGTCTATCACGATCGAACGGGTGATCAATGTCATTTGCGAATTCGGACTCGTTGGCCGGGCGCACCTTGTCCGGTTCGCCATTGCAGTGAAAAGTGTGGAACTACAGGTCCTGCTTGTATCGGACGTAAGGAATTCGGCCATAGATGGATTCGAGCGGATCGGCCGGCTGGTTCTTAACGTCGGCCGGATCCCGTGCGCCGGAATTGAGCACGTTGCTGGCGCCTACGCTGAGGTTGGCGTTCCAGGGGGTTCGCCAGGTGAAATGAACATCGAATGTGGCCAGGTGGTCCAGGCTGTCACGATTCAGGAAATCGACCGAATCACGGTAATACCCCTGGACTCCGCTGCTGAAACGGCCGCTGGACCATTCCAGGTCCATCTTTGCCGAGTTGAAGGGTTCTGCCACGGTCCACGAAAGCGGATCATTGCTATTGGCGTAAATCCCCTGGTAGCCGGCATCCAGAATGCGTGAGAACGCCAGGCCCAGCTTGATGTCGCCGACATTGTTGGTGGTGATACCCACCTGGAAATTGACATCCACGCCGCTGGTTTCCGTATTGAACTGTTGAAGCGGGTCCACCAGTGAGGGGGAAAACAACGGGTTACCCAGGCCCGGGTTCAACATGCTGTCCGACACCATCGTGGCGGCGGCGGGCCCGGTGAACGGACCTATTCCCGCCTGGTTCATTTCACTCTGGTCGGTAAACCAATTGATGGACGCGGCCGCATAATCGTTATGGAACTGCGTTCCCAGTTTGAACTGGCTTCGATCACTGGTGGCATAGGGTTCGTCCACGAATCGGCAACCGGAAGCGGTGTACGAATCGGACCGCAAGGTTCCGTTCATGCACTGAATATTGCCCAGTGGCTGGAATTGCGCTTTGCCCATCTGGTTGCCGGCTGCGGCATTGAGACTGAAATTGTCGGTCAATGGCAGGTTCAGCGTGGCATCCAGGCCCAGCAGGTTGGCGCCGGTATTCAGAATCCGCGCATGAGAACCGCCACTGAGCGTCAAGGGGTGGTTGAGTTCCAGTGTCAATTTGCGTGTTTCACTTCCGCCAAGATCAAAATCCAGCCCGGCCGCATGATTGTCCTGAATCAACTTGAACGGCGTTGAATGGTGAGTCGTGGCCTGGGTGTTTTTGAGCACGCCGGGCAGTGAGTGGTTCGGTAACTGGTTGTCCTGAGCCAGGGCCTGAGTCGGGAAAGTTGCGACCGAAATCAGGCACGACAAAGCAAGGAGCTGATATGCCCCTGATTTGTGTAGCCTTTCAGTCAAAAAAGTGTTCATGAACGCAACCTGTTAACCCGATTTCTTCCGTCTCTGCAAAATGTTCACTCATTAGAGAGGCGGTTTTACAATAAGTTTAGTCTAATCATAGCAAATTTCACGATTTCTCATCAAAACTTGTATGATTTTCTTCCTGATATAATTTTGCCCCGCCTGGAGGTATCGCAAAAAATGGTCAAAACTGAAACACCCACTTGTGATTTTGGAGAAAAAGCGCCGGATTTCAGGCTCAAAGGCGTGGATGGCAGATTTTGGTCAAGAGATGAGTGCGCCGGACCGGCCGGATTGCTGGTGATGTTCATCTGCAATCATTGTCCTTACGTGAAGGCAATCAATCACAAGCTGGTCCGGGATGCCGACGACCTGGCAGCGTTGGGTGTCAACAGCGTGGCCATCATGTCAAACGATCCGACAGACTACCCCGAAGATTCGTTCGAAAACATGCAAACCGTGGCCCGGGAACTGAATTACCCTTTTCCCTACCTCATGGATGAATCTCAGGCCATCGCCAGGTCCTATGGCGCGGTTTGCACTCCCGATTTCTTCGGTTTCAACAGGGAACTGGAGTTGCAATATCGCGGGCGACTGGACGCAAGTGGCCGTTCGGCCGACCAGGAAGGGGTGGAGCGGGAGCTTTTTCTGGCCATGAAACAGGTTGCCGAAACGGGCCGGGGACCGGAACGGCAAGTGCCATCCATCGGTTGTTCAATCAAATGGCGGGACTTTTGAGCAGGCTCATGTAGTATTAGCGTCCAGCTAACAAAGTAAAACCAATCAAAGAAAATCAGAGGTGCACGCCAGATGAGCCAGGTATTACTCGTAGGGACCGATTGCAGTAAATGCAGCAACCGCGCAGTGGACTATGCGAAAGAGTGGGCAAAACAAGCAGGGTTGCGGCTTTACGTCGCTCATGTAATCGAGTGGTCACCCTTCAGTTTCAACACGCCACAGGAACTCGAACAGCGTCATAAACGCCGGGAGGATGAACTGGAACGGGCTCATGCCCAGGTAATCGACCCGATTATCGAAAAATTGAATATGGAGGGGATCGATGCCCACGGTGTTATCCGGCATGGCCACCCGGCAGAGACACTCAACGAACTGGCCAATGAGCTCGGAGCCACCAACATCATCATCGGCCGGCGAGGGCAGTCCGCCATCAAGGCCAAACTGTTTGGCAGCGCGACCAGCACCCTGGTGCAAATCGCAGATCACCCCGTCACAGTCGTTCCCTGAACTCCAGGAGTCACTAATGTCAATAAAAAAAGCAGGGCTCGCTCTCTTCGCACTTTTCATCTCCCTTCCGGCCCTGGCCGAGGAAGGGCTCGACTCGAAAATCGATGCCGCCGTCAAGCCATTTGCGGATGCCGTCGCCGGGTTTGTTTTTTCTTCGTTTCCACTGGGCACCATACAGATTCCCTATGTCCTGGTTTGGCTGGTCAGCGGCGCAACGATATTTACCCTCTATTTCCGGTTCATCAATATTCGTGCGTTCAGGCACGGATTCCAACTGGTCAGGGGTGATTATTCCGATCCCACCGCGGCGGGAGAGGTCACCCATTTCCAGGCGCTCGCCACGGCGCTCTCCGGCACCGTCGGCCTGGGCAATATTGCCGGTGTTGCCGTTGCTGTCTCGCTCGGCGGCCCTGGCGCGACGTTCTGGATGATCCTGGCCGGTTTGTTGGGTATGTCCTCCAAGTTCGTCGAATGTACGCTGGGCGTCAAATACCGCAATGAATACACTGACGGAACCGTATCCGGCGGCCCAATGTATTACCTGTCAAAGGGACTGGCGGAGAGAAGCGACAAGCTGAAAGTCCTCGGTAAGGTGCTGGCCGTCATGTTCGCGATTTTCTGCATTGGCGGCTCGTTTGGCGGCGGCAATATGTTCCAGGCCAACCAGAGCTTTCAGCAGGTCGTTT
>Ga0210063_1000240_pt1 | contig 18306 bp, 1 predicted proteins | sample Muzzi_PWA_D1_FD_185529 | JGI IMG/M metagenome (GOLD analysis project Ga0210063, IMG submission 185529) | Wetland microbial communities from San Francisco Bay, California, USA, that impact long-term carbon sequestration - Muzzi_PWA_D1 (SPAdes) | ecosystem: Environmental > Aquatic > Marine >... | reverse complement strand
ACTGGCCCTGGCCCGCCTGTGGGCCGAGTGGGGAATCGAGCCCACGGCGATGATCGGCTACTCCCTGGGGGAATACACCGCCGCCTGTCTGGCCGGGGTGTTGACCCGGGACGATGCCCTGCGGCTGGTGGCGGAGCGGGCGAAATTGATCGAGGAACTCCCCGCCGGGGGGATGGTGGCGGTGCCCCTGCCGGTGGCGGAGGTCGAGGCGCGGCTGGAAGAGCATCCAGAGCTCTCCCTCGCCGCCGCCAACGCCCCCAGCGTCACCGTGGTGGCCGGTCCCGAAGCGGCCCTGGAACCCTTCGAGGCGGCCCTCACCGCCGAGGGCCTGGTCCTCCAACGCCTGGCCACCCGGCACGCCTTCCACTCCGCGATGATGGAACCCATCGTCGAGCGCTTCGTGGAGGCCGTCGGGAAGGTGGCGTTGACGCCGCCCCGGGTGCCCTTCCTGTCCAACGTCACCGGGGGCTGGATCACCCCCGAGGAGGCCACCGATCCCGCCTATTGGGGGCGCCACCTGCGGGGCACCGTGCGCTTCGCCGAGGGCCTCGCGACCCTGCTGGCGGAAGAGGAACCGATCCTGCTGGAGGTGGGACCGGGGCAGGCCCTGGCCACCTCGGCGCGGCAGCACCCGGCCTGCGGTCCAGAACGCCCGGTGATCGGCGGTCTGCCCGGCGCCTTCGACCGGCGCCCCGCCGTGCCCGCGGCCCTGGACGCCCTGGCCCGGCTGTGGCTGGCGGGGGCGCCGATCGACTGGCAGGGCTTCGCTCGCCACGAGCAGCGGCGGCGGGTGCCGCTGCCCACCTACCCCTTCGACCGGCGGCGCTACTGGATCGAGGCCACGGCGGCGGCGCGGGGAACGACAGCGGGCGCGGGGGCGGCTCTGGCCCGTGGGGAAAGCGGCGAGGATCCCAAACAGCCGGACATCGCTCGCTGGTTCCACGCCCCGTGCTGGAAGCCCTCCTCCGTGGCGGCGCTGCCGCCGCTGCCGCCACTGCCGCCACTGAATGCCAAGGGGGAAGAGGGCGGGGCGGGGCCGGTTCTGGTCCTGGCGCCGAAGGTATCGGCACTGGCGGACGCTGTCCTCGCCCGCCTGGAAGCCGCCGGGGAGGCGGTGACCGGGGTGCGGGTCGGGGCCGATTCTGAACTGGCGGATCCGGCGGATTCGTCGGCCTACGCCACCCTCATCGAAGGGTTCGTGGAGCGCCACGGGGCGGCGCCCCGCACGGTGCTGCACCTGCTGAGCGTGGGGGCTGAGGAGACCGAGGGGACCGAGGAGACCGGCGCGGGAGCCGAGACGGCGACCGAAGCCGAGCGGGCGCGGCAGGTCGAGTGGGGTTTCCACTCCCTCCTCGCCCTGGCCCAGGCCCTCGCCCCGGTCTTGATGGCGGGCGACGGGGACGGGGATCCGGCAGCGGATCAGGACGGACTCCGGGAAGCCCAGATCCTCGCCGTCACCACCGGGGTTCACGGGGTCACCGGGGACGAGCCCCGGAGCCCGGAGAAGGCCACGGTCCTGGGACCGGCGCGGGTCTTCGCCCAGGAGTACGGCTTCCTGCGCTGCCGCCACATCGACCTCGACGCCCGGGAACTGGAGCCGGACCGGGAGCGGCTGTCGCGGTTGGCGGATGCCCTGGTGGCGGAAGCGGCGGTGGCGGAGGACACCCTCACCGTGGCCTACCGCCGGGGGCGGCGGTGGAGCCGGGGCTTCGAGCCCTTCCCCCTGCCGGAGCGCTCCCAACCGGCGCCCCGGCTGCGGCCCGGAGGGCATTACCTGGTGGCCGGGGGCTTCGGCGGCATGGGGTTGGAGCTGGCCCGAGCGGTGCTGGAGGGCTGCGGTGGGGCCGCGCGCTTCACCCTCCTGGGGCGCCGGGAGCCGGACGCCGCCGCCCGCGAAGCGCTGGCGGCGCTGGAGGCCGCCGGGGCTGAGATCTTGCCCCAGGTGGCGGACCTGGCGGACGGCGCGGCGGTGGCCGCGGCGGTGGCGGCGGGGCGGCAGCGCTTCGGGGCGGTGCACGGGGTGATCCACGCCGCCGGGGTGCCGGGCATCGGTCTCGCCCAGCTCAAGACCCGGGCGGCGGCGGACGCCGTGCTGGCCGCCAAGGTGGCGGGATTGCGGCATCTGGAGGCAGCCTTGCCAGCGGTGGCGGAGGGGGCGGATGCTGCCCAGGAGCCCCCCTTCTTCGTCCTCTGCTCCGCCGCCGCGTCCATCCTCGGGGGCCTGGGGCAGGTCGATTATTGCGCCGCCAACGCCTTCCTGGACGCCTGGGCCACGGCCTACACGGAGTCCCCAACGTCCAGCGGTGACCGCTTCGCCGTGGCCCTGGACTGGGGGCTGTGGGCGGAGACCGGCATGGCGTTGCGCCCCGAGGTGCGGGAACTCCAGGGCGACGAGTACCAGGAAAACCTGCGCCACGGCATCCTGCCCGCGGAGGGCGCCGAGGCGTTCCACCGCGCCCTCGGCGGGGACGCGCCCCAGTTGGTGGTATGGCAGCGGGATTGGGCCACCGCCCTGGAGCACGCCCGCCTGGTGCGGGCCGCCGGGGTGGCGGCGGCGCGGCGGCTGCCGATGGGAGAGCGCCACCCGCGCCCGGATCTGCCCACCCCCTTCGTCGCCCCGGAGACCGAGACCCAGACGGCGCTGGCCGCCCTGTGGGGGGATCTGCTGGGCATCGACGCGGTGGGGATCCACGACGATTTCTTCCAACTGGGGGGCGACTCCCTGCTGGCGGTGCAGATGCTCTCCCGGGTGCGGGGCCGATTCCACACCCAACTCGCCATCGGCGACCTTTTCAACGGGGCCACCATCGCGGTGATGGCGACGACCATCGACGGTGGTGGGCCGAGCGGTGACGAAGAACAGACCCGTCTCGAAGATCTCTTCCAGAGCATCGAGGCGTTGACCGAAGAAGAGGCCGTGGAAGCGGTCGATCAGGAGCGGAAAGAGGAGATGTCATGAGTTCCAATGCGTCCAGCACACCGAATCGCAAAACCCTGGAGAGCTACGCCGAACGGTTGCGAGGGCTGTCCCCGGCCAAGCGAACCCTGCTGGAGCAGCAGCTCAAGGCGCAGGGCATCGATCTGTCCCTGCTCGCCATCCCGCCCCGTCCGGTGGGGGATCCCCGGGCGGAGAGCGGCTGGCCCCTCTCCTTCGCTCAGCAGCGGCTGTGGTTCCTCTACCAGTTGCGCCCGGAATCCCCCACCTACCACATCGCCACCCCCCTGCGGCTCCACGGCGCGCTGTCGGTGGTGGCGCTGGAGCGGGCGCTGGTGGGGATCGTGGCGCGCCACGAGACCCTGCGCACCACCTTCGCCAATCGGGGTGGGGAAGGGGTACAGATCGTGCACCCGGCGGCGGCGGCCACGGCGGCCCAACCCCTGCCGGTGGTCGATCTCGGCGGCCTGGCGGAAGACGTCGCGGCGGAGGAGAGCCGCCGTCTGGCCAGCCGTCAGGTGGCTCGCCCCTTCGATCTGGGTCGGCTGCCCCTGCTGCGCGCCGCCCTGCTGCGGCTCCCGAGCGGTCCTTCCGGTCGTGGGGAGAAAGACGCCGCCCACGCCCTGCTCCTCACCCTGCACCACATCGCCGGGGACGGCTGGTCCCTGGGGGTCTTGCAGCGCGAGGTGATGGCGCTTTATCAGGGGGACTCTCAAGGAGCGACGCTGCCGCCCCTGGCGGTGCAATACGTCGATTACACCCTGTGGCAGCGCGAGCGCCTGACCGGCGAGCGGCTGGCGGCGGAGGTGGCCTACTGGCGCGAGGCGTTGGCGGAGCTGCCCCCGGCACTGGAATTGCCCACCGACCGTCCCCGACCCCGGGTGGCCTCCACCCACGGCGCCGCGGTGCCGCTGGTCTTGCCATCGAAGGTTACGGAGGGTTTGCGGGGGCTGGCCCGGGAGGGGAAGGGCACCCTGTTCGGCGCCCTGGCGGCCGGGGCGGCGGCGCTCCTGGGGCGGCTGGCCCATCAGTCGCGGGTGGCCCTGGGCACCCCGGTGGCGGGGCGCGACCGGGAGGAGATCGAGGGCCTCATCGGGTTCTTCGTCAACACCCTGGTGCTGCCGGTGGATCTGACCCCGGAGGCGGGTTCGTCGCCCTCCTTCCGGACCCTGGTGGAGCGGCTGCGGCAGGCCAACGCCGGAGCCCACGCCCACGCCGAGTTGCCCTTCGAGAAGCTGGTGGACGAACTGCACCCGGAGCGCTCCCTGAATCGCAATCCCTTCTTCCAGGTGAGTTTCGTTTACCAAAGCTCCGCGACGGGGGGCGGAGCCGGGACGGAAGGCGCGGGGATGTCCGTGGGGGGGCTGACCCTGGAGCCCCAGCCCTCGGAACACAACGTCTCCCTCTTCGATCTCTCCTTCACCCTGCAAGAAGTGGCGGGGGAGGTGGGGGGCTCCCTGGTCTACAACGCCGACCTCTTCGACGCCGCCACCGCCGGGCGCTTCGAACGGTGGTACCGCGCCCTGCTGACGGCGGCGCTGGCGGCGCCGGATACGCCCCTGGCGGCGCTGTCGGTCCTCTCCCCGGAGGAGGTGCGGCAAGTGACCGTGGAGTGGTCCATCGATCCGGACACCACGGCGCTGGCCTCGGCGGCGGAGGGGGACTCGGTGACGGCGATGTTCGAGGCGCTGGTGGCGCGGCAGCCGGAGGCCCCGGCGCTGCGCTGCGCCGGGGAGACTTTGTCCTACGGTGCCCTGGGCGAGCGGGTGGAGCGCCTCGCCGCGACGCTGGCCCAGCATGGGGTGGGTCCCGAGACGGTGGTGGCCATCCACCTGGAACGGTCCTTCACCCTGGTGGTGGCGCTGCTGGCGGTGTTCCGTCGGGGGGCGGCCTACCTGCCCCTGGATCCGGAGCATCCGGCGGAGCGCCTGGCCTTCCAGCTGACCGATGCGGGGGCGGCGCTGGTGCTGACCCAGGACCCCGCGGGGCTGCCGGTGGAACCCACCGTACCCCGCCTCGATCCGGGCGCGGTGGGAACCCCGACGGAGGCTGCGGACCCGGTGTCACCGGATCCCCACGCCGCCGCCTACATCGTCTACACCTCCGGCTCCACGGGGCGGCCCAAAGGAGTGGTGGTGAGCCATGGGGCGCTGGCCAACCGGCTGCGCTGGGGGCGTAGCCACGACGCCCAGGAGACCCCGTACCGGCATCTCCACAAGACCACCCTCAGCTTCGATGTTTCCGTGGTGGAGTTGTTCACGCCGCTGGTCAGTGGCGGTACGGTGGTCCTGGCCCGCCCCGGGGGCCAGCGGGATCTGCGCTATCTGCTCGATTTGATGGCCGCGGAGGGGGTTACCCACGCCGCCTTCGCCCCGTCCGTCTACCGGGCGATCCTCGCTGAGGACAGCGGCGGTAGCCAGCGGTTGGCGGCGTGCCGGGATCTGCGCTGGCTGGCCACCGCAGCGGAGGCCGTGCCACCGGGGCTGCCGGGGGCGCTGGCGCAGGCCGTGGCGGTGCCCCTGGTCAACCGTTATGGACCGACCGAAGCGACCGTCGGCACCCTGTCCTGGTCCTGCGATCCGCAGGATGGGACGGCGGTGGAGCGGGGCACGGTGCCCATCGGTCGCCCCATTGCCGGGGCGCGGGTGTACATCGCGGATCCGGGCCTGCGCCCGGTGGGGGTTGGCGTGCCGGGGGAACTCCTCCTCGGGGGCGCCCCCCTGGCCCGGGGCTACCGGGGCCGCGCGGCGCTGACCGCGGAGCGATTCGTGCCGAGCCCCTGGGCAGAGGAGCCCGGGGCGCGCCTCTACCGCACCGGGGATCTGGCCCGCTGGCGCTCGGATGGGGCGGTGGAATTCCTGGGACGGGTGGATCATCAGGTGAAGATTCGCGGCCAGCGGGTGGAGTTGGGGGAGGTGACGGGGGTGCTGGAGACCCATCCCGCGGTGGGCCAGGGCATCGCCGTGGCGCGCCCCGGGGCCGACGGCAACCAGCGGCTGGAAGCCTATGCGGAAGTGGCCGCCGGGGAGGGGGCGACGGAGGGCGGCGCCCTGCGGGCTTACCTGGCGGAGCGTCTGCCGGACTTCATGGTTCCGGCCAGCGTGACGGTGCTGTCGGCGCTGCCCCGCCTGGCCAGCGGCAAGGTGGACCGCAGCGCCCTGCCTGCGGCGCAGGCGGTGCCCACCGGGGAAGGGATCGCCCCCCGGGGGGCTCTGGAAGAGACCGTGGCGGGGATCTGGTGCCGCCTGCTGCATCTGGAGTCCGTGGGGGCCTACGACAATTTCTTCGAGGTGGGGGGGCATTCGCTGCTGTTGATCCAGGTGCAGAACGCCCTGGAGGAGGCCCTGGAGCGGGAGGTGCCGGTGCTGGAGCTCTTCCGTCATCCCACGGTGGCGGCGCTGGCCGCCTGGTTGGGCCAGGGCGACGGGGCCGACGGGGCCGACGGGGCCACGGCCCCGGAGGTGCTGGGGCGGCAGCGGGCGGCGCGGCGGAAAATGGGGCGCAGAAACGGCAATGAGGGGGGCGACGCCATCGCCGTCATCGGCATGGCCGGGCGCTTCCCCGGGGCGCCGGATCTGGCCACCTTCTGGAACAACCTGCGCCAGGGGGTCGAGTCCATCACCTTCTTCTCCGACGAAGAGGTGGCGGCCCTGGGAGTGCCCCGGGAGATGTTCGAAGACCCCCGCTACGTCAAGGCGGCGGCGGTGCTGGAGGGAGAGTACGCCTTCGACGCGCCCCTGTTCGGCATCTCCCCCCGGGAAGCGCAACTCATGGATCCCCAGCAGCGCCACTTCCTGGAGGTGGCGTGGACGGCCCTGGAGGATGCCGGTCACGATCCGGAGGCTGCGGCCGCCGAGGGGCACAGCATCGGTGTTTTCGGCGCCACCGGGGCCAGTCACCACTGGGTCGAGGTGCTGATGACCACCGACATCGCCGCCGCCGTGGGGGGCATGCAGGTGGCGCTGGGCAATGAGAAAGACTTCCTGCCCACGAAGGTGGCCTACAAGTTGGGGCTCACGGGGCCGGGCATCAACGTCCAGACGGCGTGTTCCTCGGCGCTGGTGGCGGTGCATCTGGCGTGCCAGAGCCTGCTCGGCGGGGAGTGCGACACGGCGCTGGCGGGGGGCGTTTCCGTCAACCCCAAGGATCGCGCGGGCTACCCCTACGAAGAGGATGGCATCGTCTCCCCGGACGGCCATTGCCGTCCCTTCGACGCCCGGGGCCAGGGCACGGTGCCGGGGCACGGGGTGGGCGTGGTGGTGCTCAAGCGCCTCGCCGATGCCCTGGCGGACGGCGACCGCGTGCGGGCCGTGGTGCGGGGTTCCGCCCTCAACAACGACGGCGGTCACAAGGTGGGCTTCACCGCTCCGGCGGTGGAAGGCCAGGCGGCGGTGATCGCCCAGGCCCACGCCGTGGCGGGGATCGAGGCCACCGACCTGGACTACATCGAGGCCCACGGCACCGCCACGCCGCTGGGGGATCCCATCGAGGCGGCGGCGCTGGCCCGGGTCTTTGGCGGGACGGCCCCCGAAGGCGGTGCCTCGCCCTGCGCCCTGGGTTCCGTGAAGAGCAACATCGGCCACCTGAACGCCGCCGCGGGGATCGCGGGCTTCATCAAGACGGTGCTGGCCCTGGAGCACGGGGAGATTCCCCCCAGCCTGCACTTCGAGACCCTGAACCCGCAGATCGATTTCTCCCGCACGCCCCTGTACGTCAACACGGCGTTGCAGCCCTGGCCGGAGCGCGCCGGGGCGCCGAAGCGGGCGGCGGTTTCCTCCTTCGGCCTGGGGGGCACCAACGCCCATGTGGTGCTGGAGGCAGCCCCGGCGGTGGTCCCCTCCGCCCCCTCCCGGGATCACCAGTTGCTCCTCTGGTCGGCGGCCTCGGAGACGGCTCTCGAAGGCGCCACGGATCGCCTGGCGGAGCATCTGGCAACGCATCTGGCAAGGCCCGGCGCTCCGCTGGGGGTGGGGCTGGCGGATGTCGCCTTCACCCTCCAGAGGGGGCGGCGGCGGTTGCCCCACCGACGCTTCCTGGTCACCCCCACGGCGGAGGCCCAGGGGGCGGCGGCGGCGCTGGCCCGGCGCGACCCCAAACGGTTGCGTCAGGGAGTGGAGGAGCGACGGCAGCGGGGGGTGGCCTTCCTGCTGCCGGGGGTGGGGGACCATTACCCGGGGATGACGGCGGCTCTCTACCGGGACGAACCCACCTTCCGGGCGGCGCTGGATCAATGCGCCGAGATCCTCCAGCCCCTGCTGGGGGAGGACCTGCGGTCGTTGCTCTACCCAACCTCTCCCGAGGGCGATTCGGCGGCAGCGTCCGCCGACAAAGAGGCGCCCAAGCCGGACCTGAAGAAGATGTTGGGGCGCGGCGGCAGCAACGCGGAGCGGAGCGCCGCCGAGGCCCGTCTCGACGCGACCCGCTTCGCCCAGCCGGCGGTGTTCGCCGTGGAATACGCCCTGGCTCAGCTCCTGGCGGAGTGGGGCGTCGTGCCGGAGGCGTTGTTGGGCTACTCCCTGGGGGAATACACCGCCGCCTGCCTGGCGGGGGTGCTGCCCCTGGAGGGCGCCCTCAAACTGGTGGCGGAGCGGGCGCGGTTGATCGATGAACTCCCCGCCGGGGCGATGGTCGCGGTACCCCTGGGGGAGGCGGAAACGGCGGCGCTGCTCCAGGAATTGGGGCTGACCGAGGCGCTGGATATCGCCGCCGTCACCGCCCCGGCGGTCACCGTGGTGGCGGGACCGGTGGCGACCGTGGCGACGCTGGAAGAGCGGCTTCAGGGGCGCGAGCTGGTGGCCCGCCGCCTCCCCGCCACCCACGCCTTCCACTCCCGCATGCTGGAGCCCGCGGCCGCGCCGCTGCGCCAGCTCCTCGCCGGGATGGCGCTGGCGGCGCCGAAGATCCCCGTGGCCAGCAACGTCACCGGCGACTGGCTGACCGCCGAGGAAGCCACGGATCCGGAATACTGGGTGCGCCACCTCCTGGGCACCGTGCGCTTCACGGAAGGGGTCGGTCGGCTGCTGGAGGGGGACCGCGTGCTGCTGGAGGTGGGGCCGGGGCAGAGCCTCGCCACCGCCGCCCGGCAACACCCCGAGGGGGGCGGGAAGGACGGTGCCCGGCCGATCCTGACCACCGTCCGGGACGCCTGGGAGGGCACCCCGGATCTGGCCCACCTGCTGGAGACCGTGGGCCGCCTGTGGCTCGCCGGGGTAGCCCTCGACGGGCGCGGCTTCACCCGCCACGAGACCCGCCAGCGGGTGGCCTTGCCCACCTACGCCTTCGACCGCGAGGAGTACCGGTTGCCCCAGCGCGCCGGGGCGCTGTCTGCCGCTGCGGCGGCGGCCACGCAGGACGGCGCCGCGACGGCGCCGCGGGGGCGGGGCGAGGTCGGGGAATGGTTCTACACCCCGGTGTGGCCGCTGACCTCGCTGCCTCCGGCGCTACCGTCCGCAAGCGAGGCCCGAGAGGATGGGGAGGCGGCGACCGGTGCCACCCTCGTGTTCTTCCGTCTGGAGGATGCCCAGGATGGGGGCCTGGCCAGCGCCTTGACGGCCCATTGGGAGGCGGCGGGGCAGCGGGTGCTCTCCGTCTACCCCGGGGCGCGCTTCGCGGCGGCGGCGGACGGGGCGCGCTTCGCGGTCCCGGCGGACGACGGGCCGGAGTACGACGCCCTGCTGGCGGCGCTGCGGGAGGATCCCGGCGGGATTCCCCAGCGCATCGTCCACGGCTGGAGTGCGGATCGCGCTTCGATGGAAGGGGCCGACGATCCCAACGAAGGCGCGGCCACGGGGGTGGACGACGCCCGCTTCGCGGCGGCCCAGACCTTCGGGGTCGGTAGCGTCGTTCACCTGGCCCAGGCCCTGGCGCGGGCGGCGGCGGTGGAGCCCCGCACGGTGACGGTGCTGACCCGGGGACTGCACGCCGTCGATGGTGGCGAGGCGCTGCGCCCGGAGAGGGCGACGCTGGTGGGGGCGCTGAAGGTGATTCCCCAGGAGTATCCGGATCTGCGGCTGCGCAATCTGGACCTGGGGGAGACCCTCCCGGCGGCGCTGGTGGCGGCGGTGGCGGCGGAGATTCTATTCGATGGGACCGCCGATCAGGGCCCGTCGGACGCCGCCGCCACCGCCGCCACCGCGACGACGGTCGCCTACCGGGCCAGTGGGCGGCGGGTGCAGCACTATGAGCCGGTCCGCCTCGGCCCGGGCAGTGGCGCCGGGGTGCTGCGACCGGGGGGGGTCTACCTCCTCACCGGCGGCCTGGGGCGCATCGGCATCCGGCTGGCGGAGCATCTGCTGAACCACCACGGCGCCCGGGTGGCGCTGGTGGGGCGGCGGGCTCCCGGGGAGGCCATGCAACAGCACCTCCAGGCGGCGGCCCAGGCAGCGGGCAACGAGATCCTGCTGCTCACCGCCGATGTCGCCGACGCGGCGGCGTTGCGGGGTGCCGTGGAGCAGACCCGGGCGCACTTCGGCGCCCTCCATGGGGTGATCCACCTGGCCGGTGCGGTGGCTTCGTCCGGCGGCTTGCAGGTCCATCTGGAGGCCACCGACCAGGGGGCGCTGGAGCGGCATTTCCCCGCCAAGGTGGCCGGGGTATACGCCCTGGAGGCGGCGTTGGCGGCCCTGGACGAGACCCCCGAAGGGGCGGAAGAGCTGGACTTCGTGCTGCTCTTCTCCTCCCTCGCCACGGTCCTCGGCGGCCTGGGCTTCACCGCCTACACCGCCGCCAACGCCTTCCTGGATGCCTTCGCCCACGCCCACAACCAGCGGCACCGCCGGAGGGGGTCGGACGGTGCGCCGTGGTTCGCCGCCGATTGGGACGGCTGGCCCCTGGAGGCGGTGGACCCGGAGGGCGAGCCCCAACCCTTCGTCATGACCCCGACGGAGGCCGTCGATGCCTTCGAGCGCATCCTGGCGCTGCGCCACGCCTCCCAGGTGGTCGTGGCGTTGGGGGATCTGCCGGGACGGCTGCGGGATTGGGTGGAGCGGGGGAGCGAACGCGATGGCGAGGGGGCGAGGGCGGCGACGGCAGACCTCCGTCCCCGGCCTCCCTTCGCCACTCCCTACGTCGCCCCGGAGGGGGAGGTGCAAGAGGGGCTGGCGGCGCTGTGGGGGGAGATGTTGGGGGTGGCGGGGATCGGTGTCCACGACGACTTCTTCGAGTTGGGGGGGGATTCCCTGGTGGCCACCCAGATGCTCGCCCGGGCGCGGCGCCGCTTCCGCACCCCCATCACCCTGCGGGACCTCTTCGCCGAGGCCACCATCGCCGGTCTGGCGGCGGTGGTGGAGGGCGGCGGGGACGACGGGCTGGAGGATCTGGAGGAACTCCTGGGGCGCATCGAAGGGTTGGAGGATGACGACCTGGAGGCCCTGGAGGAGGATGAGGTTGTGAAGGAGAGCGTGTGAGCGGAACGTCCGAAACGTCTGGAGCGTCTGGAGCGTCTGGAGTCAAATCGGAGCTGGCGCTGGCCCGGCGCCTGCGCTCCCTGTCGCCCAAAAAGCGCGCGGTGCTGGAGAAGCAACTGGCCCAGCGCGGGGTGGACCTGGAGCGGGTCAAGGCGGCGCTGGCGGAGGTGGAGATTCCCCCCCGGGAGCGGGAGCGGGACCACGATCCCGTCTCCTTCGCCCAGCAGCGCCTGTGGTTCCTCCACCAGCTGGCGCCGGAGAGCCCGGCGTACCACATCGCCACCCCGACCCGCCTCAAGGGGGCGGCGGCCGTCCAGGGCCTGGAGCGGGCGGTGGTGGCCATCGTCCGGCGCCACGAGGCGTTGCGCACCACCTTCACGGTGGTGGCGGGGGAGCCGGTGCAGGTGGTGCATGCCATCGATCATCCGGTGGCCCGGCGGGCGGCGCGGCTGCCGGTGGTGGATCTGAGCGGGTTGGGTCAGGAATCCGGGGAGACGGCGGTGAAGGCTCTGGCCACGGAAAACATCCGTCGTCCCTTCGACCTGGAGGCCGGTCCCCTGCTGCGGGCTTTCGCCGTGCGCCTGGCCCCGGAGGATCACGCCCTGCTGGTGACCACCCACCACATCGTCAGCGATGGCTGGTCGCTGGGGGTGTTCTTCCGGGAGTTGATGGCGTTTTATCAGGAGGAGACGCTGCCGCCCCTGCCCATTCAGTACGCCGACTACGCCGTGTGGCAGCGCCAGCTCCTCTCCGGGATCGGTCTGGAGAAGCGGCTGGCCTACTGGCGGGAGCAGCTCGAGGGTGCCCCGGCCACCCTGCCCCTGCCCCTGGACCGCCCGCGCCCACCGGTGCCCAGCCCCCGGGGGAGGAATCAGGCGGTGATCCTGGGCCCGGTGACCACTGGCCATGTGCGCCAGCTGGCCAAGGCGGAGCGCACCACCCCCTTCGCCGTCCTGCTGGCGGCGTGGGCGGCCTTCCTGGGGCGGATCACCGGCGATACGGACATCGTGGTGGGCTCGCCGGTGGCGGGGCGGGAGCGCCAGGAACTGGAAGGGCTGATCGGCTTCTTCGTCAACACCATGGTCCTGAGGGCGGATCTCCACCCGGAGACCGGCGCGGCGCCCACCCTGCGGACCCTGGCGCGGCGGCTGCGGGGGGTGGTGCAGGGGGCCACGGCCCACGGCGACCTGCCCTTCGAGAAGTTGGTGGAAGAGTTGCAGCCGGAGCGCAATCTGCGCCAGAACCCCCTCTTCCAGGTGAGTTTCGCCCTGCAGAACGATCCCGCCAAGGGCGTGGAGCTCCCCGGCATCACCCTGGAAAGCCAGGAGGCGGAGCGGGACGGCGCCATCTTCGATCTGGCCCTGTCGCTGCTGGAAGGTCCGCAGGAGATTCGCGGCGGGGTGTCCTACAAGAGCGACCTCTTCGACCGCACCACGGCCACCCGCCTGGCCTTCGCCTACATCCGTTTCGTGGAGGCCGCCGCCGGGGATCCGGAACGGTCGCTGGCGACGTTGTCGCTGCTCTCCCCGGCGCAGCGCCACCAGGTGACGGTGGAGTGGAACGACGGTCTGGCGGCCACCGGTGGCGACCTCCTTCCCGCCCGCCTGGCCCGCGCCTTCGAAGCCTACCGGGACCGCCCCGCCCTGGTCCTGGAGGATGCCCAGTGGACGTATGGTGAGCTGGCCCAGGCGGTGGCCGCCCGGATCCCCACCCTCGAGCCCGGCACGGTGGTGGCGGTGGGCCTGGAGCGCTCCTTCGAAAGCATCGCGGCGCTGGTGGCGGTGCTCTGCGCCGGGGCCACGTACCTGCCCATCGATCCGGAGCTGCCGGAGGAGCGAGTACGGTTCTTGTTGGAGGATGCGGGAGCCCGGACGGTCCTGGGACCCTCACCCCCCTGGCCCCCGTCTCCCGAGGGGAGAGAGGGGAATCAGAAACCCGAGAGCGCGGGGACGATTCTCACCGAGGGCGTTGCCGGGTCTCCCTCCCGGAAGCCCTCCGACCCCGCGGCGTTTCCGGGAGGGAGAGCCCGGCAACGCCCGGATCGAGGTCCCACGCCAGACATCCACCCGGAGACCCCCGCCTACATCCTCTACACCTCCGGCTCTACCGGCACTCCCAAGGGGGTGGTGGTGCCCCATCGGGCGCTGGCGGCGCGGCTGGGGTGGGCGGCGGATGGGGATACCACGGAGCCGTACGCCTACCTGCACAAGACCACCGTCAGCTTCGATGTCTCCCTGCTGGAGATCCTCACGCCGCTGCTGGTGGGGGGGCGGGTGGTGCTGGCGCGCCCCGGGGGGCAGTGGGATGTGCCGTATCTGCTGGAGGAGATCCGCCGTCGGGAGGTCACCCACGCCTCCTTCCCACCGTCGGTGCACCGCCTGTTGGTGGACCAGCCGGAGCTGCCCCGTTGCCGGTCTCTGAAGGTGCTCTACACCGCCGGGGAGGCGGTGCCCGGGGATCTCGCGGCGCGGCTGGCGGCGCGGCTGCCGGGGGTGCGACTGGTCAACCGCTACGGCCCCACGGAAACCACCATCGGGGTGTCCAGCGGGCCGTGCGCCACCACCGGGGCGGCGGCGGCGTGGGCCGCGGAACGGGGGACGGTGCCCATCGGGCGACCGGTGGCCGGGGCGCGGTTGCGGATTCTGGATCGCGGCGATCGGCCCGTGCTGCCGGGGGTGCCGGGGGAGTTGTGCATCGGTGGTGCGCTGGTGGCCCAGGGGTACCGGGGGCGGCCCGCCCTCACCGCCGAGCGCTTCGTTCCCGATCCCTTCGCCACCGAGCCCGGGGCGCGCCTCTACCGCAGTGGGGACCGGGCGCGGCACCGCGCCGATGGGGCGGTGGAATTCCTGGGCCGCCTGGACCACCAGGTCAAGGTGCGGGGCTTCCGCATCGAGTTGGGGGAGATCGAGGCGGCGCTCCTGGACCACCCGGCGGTGGCGGAAGTGGTGGTGGTGGACCGCAAGGAACCTTCCGGGCTGGTGCAGCTGGTGGCGTACCTGACGGTGACCACCGATCCCGCCCCCACGGCGGCGGCGCTGCGCGCCTTCCTGGAAGACCGCCTTCCCGCCTACATGGCTCCGGCGTTCTACGTCCCCCTGGCGGCGCTGCCCAAGAACCCGGCGGGGAAGGTGGACCGGCGGCGGCTCCCCGCTCCCGAAGTGACCGGTGGGACCGGTGGGGCGGACGGTTTTGGGGCCGAGAGGCACGGTGGCGCGCCCCCTCGCTCCCGGTTGGAGCGCACCCTGGCGGCCATCTGGCGGGAGGTCCTGGCGGTGGAGGAAGTGGGCGTGCGGGACAACTTCTTTGACCTCGGTGGCCACTCTCTGACCCTGGTGCAGGTGCAGAGTCGGCTGCGGGAGGAGACCGGGCGCACGGTGCCCATGGTCGATCTCTTCCGCCACCCCACCATCGCCGCCCTGGCGGCGGCGCTGGAACCGACCTCGACCGAAGCGCAGGGTGGGGCGGGGAGCGGCGCCTCCGGCTCCGCGGCTTCGGCGGTTGCCACGGTCTCCGAGGTGGCCCGGCGCCGGGCGGCGACGGTGGGGCGGGACGCCGGTACCCGGGGGGCCATCGCCGTCGTCGGCATGAGCGTCCGCTACCCCAAGGCCCCGGATCTCGCCACCCTGTGGCGCAACCTGCGCCAGGGCGTCGAGGCCATCTCCTTCTTTTCCGAGGCGGAACTGGCCGCCGGGGGGGTGCCGCCGGAGGCGTACCAGGACCCGAACTACGTCCCCGCCCAGGGCGTTCTGGACGATGTCGATCTCTTCGATGCCCGTCTCTTCGCCATGAGCCCCCGGGAAGCCCAGCTCACCGATCCCCAGCACCGCCTCTTCCTGGAGACCGCCTGGACCGCTCTGGAGCACGCGGGGATCGCCCCGGAACACTTCGAGGGTCCCATCGGGGTCTTCGCGGGCACCGGGTTGAGCTACTACTGGACCCAGCTACTGCACATCCCGGGGCTCCTGGCCAGCGTCGGGCGGCTGACCCTGAGCCTGGCCAACGACAAGGATTTTCTGCCCACCCGAGTGTCCTACAAGCTGGATCTCCAGGGACCCTCGGTCAACGTCCAGACGGCGTGTTCCACCTCCCTGGTGGCCACCCACCTGGCGTGCCGCTCCCTGCTGGCGGGGGAGTGCGATGCGGCCCTCGCCGGGGGTGTTTCCGCCAGCGGCTCGAAGGCCGGGTACCTGTACCGGGAAGGGGGGATTCTCTCCTCCGACGGCCACTGCCGGGCTTTCGATGCCCGTTCCGAGGGTTCCGTGGGGGGTGAGGGGGTGGGGGTCGTGGTGCTGCGGCGGCTGGAGGATGCCCTGGCCGACGGCGACACCATCCACGGCGTCATCCTGGGCACCGCCATCAACAACGACGGCGCCGGCAAGGTGGGTTTCACCGCCCCCAGCGTCGGCGGTCAGGCGCGGGTCATCGCCGAGGCCCACGCCGCCGCCGGGATCGACCCCGCCACCATCCGCTACATCGAGGCCCACGGCACGGCCACGCCGCTGGGGGATCCCATCGAAGTGGCGGCGCTGACGGAAGCCTTCGCGGGGGTCACCGAGCCGGGCTTTGCGTGCGCCCTGGGCTCCATCAAGAGCAACCTGGGCCACACCAACGCCGCCGCCGGGGTGGCGGGATTGGTCAAGGCGGTGCTCACCGTAAAGCACGGCGAGATCCCTCCCAGCCTGCACTACGAGAACCCCAACCCGCAGATCGATTTCGCCGCCTCCCCCTTCCGGGTCAACGCGGCGTTGACCCCCTGGCCCCGGGAAGCCGGAGTGCCCCGGCGGGCGGGGGTCTCCTCCTTCGGGCTGGGGGGCACCAACGCCCACGCCGTGGTCGAGGAGCCACCGGCGCCGCGGGTGGCGAGCGGCGCCTCCCGGGAATATCAGCTGCTCTGCCTGTCGGCGGCCACGGACGACGCCCTGGAGGGCAACACCGACCGCCTGGCTGCAGCCCTGGAAGGCACCGAGGTGCCCCTGCCGGACATCGCCCACACCCTGCGCATCGGCCGTCGTCGGCTGTCGAAACGCCGCTTCGTGGTCTGCCGGGATGCCGCCGAAGGGGCGCGCATTCTGAAGGAACGGGACCCCGCCCGCCTCCACACCGGGGCCGGGGAGGAGGGGGAGGGGGACCGCCCGGTGGCCTTCCTGCTGCCGGGGTTGGGGGATCACTATCCGGGGATGGCACGGGGGCTCTACGCCACCGAGCCCGCCTTCCGGGAGGCGCTGGACCGCTGCGCCGCGGCCCTGCCCTTCGATCTCCTGGGGATGCTCTACCCCGCAGAGGATGGGAAGAAGTCGGCGAGAGCGGAGAGCGAAGGCGGCAAGGCGGATTTCCGCGCTCTCCTGGGACGGGGGAAGGGGGCCGTGGCGGATCTCGGTCCCCTGGCCGCCACCCGCCACGCCCAGCCCGCGGTGTTCGCCGTGGAATACGCTCTCGCCCAGTTGTGGCGGCAGTGGGGGGTGGAGCCCATGGCGCTGCTGGGGTACTCCCTGGGGGAATACACCGCCGCCTGCCTGGCCGGGGTGCTGACCCTGGAGGACGCCCTGGCGTTGGTAGCGCGCCGTGCGGAGCTCATCGACGCGCTGCCCGCCGGGGGCATGCTGGCGGTGCCGCTGCCCGCCGACGAGCTGACGGCGATCCTGGAGGCCTTCCCCGCCCTCTCCCTGGCCGCCACCCACGGCCCCCTGGTGAGCGTCGCCGCCGGGCCGGAGGAGGCCCTCGCCGGGCTGGAGGAACGCCTCGCCGCCGAGGATCTCGTGGGGCGCCGCCTGGCCACCACCCACGCCTTCCACTCGGCGATGATGGAACCCGCCGTGGCGGCCTTCCGGGAGGCGTTGGGGTCGGTGACCCTGTCGCCCCCCCGGGTGCCGCTGCTGAGCAACGTCACCGGCGGTTGGATGACCGCGGCGGAGGCCACCGATCCCGAATATTGGGTGCGCCACCTGTTGAGCACCGTGCGCTTCGCCGAGGGACTGGCGACCCTGGCGGAGGAGGCACCCATTCTGCTGGAGGTGGGACCGGGCCAGGCCCTGGCCACCACCGCCCGTCAGCAGCAGCGGGAACTCCCCGCCGTCCCCACCCTGCGGGACGCCCGGGAGGGGGGGAACGACACCGCCTTCCTGCTGGGCGCCCTGGGACAGGTGTGGCTGGCCGGGGGGAAGATCGATCCCTGGGGATTGGTGCGCCACGAGACCCGCCGCCGGGTGCCCCTGCCCACCTACGCCTTCGACCGCCAGCGCTACTGGGCCGATCTGCCCGCCCAAAGCGCGGCGCCCGCCCGGCGCCCGGGGGGCAAGCGACCGGATCCCACGGATTGGTTCTACGTGCCGGTGTGGCGGCCCACGCCGCTGCCGCCCACGGCTCCGGCACCGGGGACGGGGGAGCGCTGGCTGGTGATCACCGCCGGAGCCCGGGGGGAGGCGGTGATCGACGCGTTGGGGGACGCGTTGGGGGACGCGTTGGGGGACGGGCTGGAAGCCTCGGGTTCCACCGTGGTGCGAGCGCCCCTGGAGGCGGTCGCGGGGGTCTCCGGGTACCGGGATCTGCTGCGCGGCAGCGCTGGGGAGGGCGGCCCCTGGCGGGTGGCCCATCTGGCTTGCCTGGACCTCTTCGACGGCGATGGGAGCTCCGGGGACAGGGCGGATGCGGACGCCGCGACGGCGGGGGAGCGAGGGGCGGCGTCGCTGCTGGCGGTGACCCAGGCCCTCTCCGCCGAGGCCGCCACGGAGGGGGTGACGCTGGTCGCCGTCACCGCCGGGCTCTTCCAACTCCCGGGAGATTCCGGAGCGACGGCGCCGGGCCGACCGGAACAGGCGCCCCTCCTGGGGTTGCTGCGGGTGCTGCCTCAGGAGCATCGGGAGATGCGCTGCGTGCACCTGGACACCGCTGGGGCGGGCGCGGCGGAGTTGACTCCAGAAGCGCTGGCGGCGGAGCTGTGGGCTGCGGTGGCGGTTGCTGGTGGCGGGG
>Ga0210063_1000239_pt1 | contig 18420 bp, 12 predicted proteins | sample Muzzi_PWA_D1_FD_185529 | JGI IMG/M metagenome (GOLD analysis project Ga0210063, IMG submission 185529) | Wetland microbial communities from San Francisco Bay, California, USA, that impact long-term carbon sequestration - Muzzi_PWA_D1 (SPAdes) | ecosystem: Environmental > Aquatic > Marine >... | reverse complement strand
TCCTGCAACCCACATACCGTATCGAGGCCCGCCGCCCGGTGGTCCATCTCTTCGGTCGCCTGGAGGATGGCACCACCTTTCTGGTGCGGGATGATCGGGAAACCCCACACTTTTTCGTTCGCGAGATGGATGCCGAGTCGGCGGCGCGGCTGGGCGCTTCTCCTCTCACGGCAACGAAGGTGACGGCCCTCGGCTCCGGCTTGCCCCTGCGCCGGGTGGAGATCCCTACTCCGCCCGATACGCCCGCCCTGCGGGACCGCCTCCACGCCGCCGACATCCCCACCTACGAGGCCGATGTGCGTTTCGCCATGCGCTACCTGATCCAGCGGGGTCTGCGCGGCAGCCTGGAGATCGAGGGTCCCTCGGAGGAGGATCCCCACCGGCGGTTCGGCGTGGACCGGATCTTCCACAACCCCACCTTGCGGCCCGCGCGGTGGGCCCTGGAACCCTCGATGCTGTCCATCGATATCGAGACCGACCCCCGGGCGCGGCGACTGCTCTCCGTGGCTCTCCATGGCTGCGGTGTTTCGGAGGTGCTCCTCTTCTGCCCCCAGGACTACCCTTGCCCGCCGGGGGCGATCCCCTTTGCCAAAGAGCGGGCTCTGCTGGCCGGATTCTGTGAACGGGTGCGCCAGTTGGATCCGGACGTGATCACCGGCTGGAATGTCATCGACTTCGACCTCAGGGTGATGGCCGAGATGGCCGAGCGCTTCCGCCTGCCCTTCGAGTTGGGGCGCGGGCCGGGCAACGTGCGCATCCGCCCCGGGCGCTCGGCGTTCAACGCCTCCCAGGTCTCGATCCCGGGCCGGGTGGTGCTGGACGGCCCCCAGATGCTCCGCGGCGCCTTCATCAAGATGGAGCGCTACTCCCTGGACCATGTCGCTCGCCAGGTTCTGGGGGAGGGCAAGATCCACTCCGGCGGCGATCGCGCCCAGCAGATCCTCCACGACTTCAAACACGAGCGGGAACGCTTCGTCGAATACAACCGCACCGACGCCCGGCTGGTGACGGACATCCTCGACCGGCTGGGGCTGGTGGCCCTGGCGGTGGAACGCAGCCTGTTGACCGGCATGCCGCTGGATCGGGTCTCCGCCTCCATCGCCGCCTTCGACTTCCTCTACATGAGCGCCCTCATGGAGCGCCAGATCGCCTCCCCCACCGTCGGCGCTCCAGGCCATGAGGGGGAACCTCACACCGGCGGCGGGCACGTTCTGGAGCCCACCCCGGGGCTCTACGAACACGTCCTGGTGCTCGACTTCCAGAGTCTCTACCCCAGCCTCATCCGGACCTTTGAGATCGATCCCCTGGGGTACCTGCCGGGGCACCACGCCTTCCTCGGCGACCCCACCGATCCCGAATCCCCCATCGTCGCCCCCAACGGTGCCGCCTTCCGCCGCGCCCACGGCATCCTGCCCCGCATGCTCGACGACCTCGTACCGCGCCGGGAAGCGGCCAAGAAGGCCGGGGATAAGGTGACGAGCCAGGCCATCAAGATCCTGATGAACTCCTTCTATGGCGTCCTGGGCACCGCCGCCTGCCGCTTCCACAATGGCGCCATCGCCACCGCCATCACCGCCTTCGGCCAGGAACTGCTGCTGTGGACCAAGGAGCGCATCGAAGGCTACGGCCACCGGGTGCTCTACGGCGACACCGACAGCCTCTTTTTTGAATCCGGCATCGAGCGGGGGGGCGATCCCGCCGCCGCGCTGGAAATCGGCAAAACCCTGGTGGAGCGGCTCAACGAGGATCTCGCCGTTCATGTGCGGCAACGCTGGGGGGTCGAGAGCCGCCTGCGGCTGGAGTTGGAGAAACTCTTCCTGCGCCTCTTCCTGCCCCCCATGCGCCACTCCTCCGCCGGGGCCCGCAAGCGCTACGTCGGTCTGGTCGAGGCGGAGGGCGAAGACCAGGTGGTGTTCACCGGCATGGAGGTGGTGCGCCGGGACTGGACGGATCTGGCGCGGCGGGTGCAGCGGGAGCTCTACCGGCGCCTCTTCCTGGACCTGCCCATCGAGGCCTATCTCAAGCAGGTGGCGCGGGAGGTCCGCGAGGGGCAGCACGACGCTCTGCTGGTCTACCTCAAGGGCCTGGGCAAGGATCTGGAGGAGTACACCGCCACCGCCCCGCCCCATGTGGTGGCGGCGCGCAAACTGTCCGGCAAACCCGGACGGCTGATCGCGTACACCATCACGGTCAACGGCCCGGAACCGGCGGAGGAACGCCAAAGCCCCCTCGATCTGGACCACTACGTGCAAAAGCAACTGCGCCCCATCGCGGAACCGGTGCTCCACCTGCTGGGCCTGGAATTCGATAAAGTGATCGGTGATGACCGACAACTGGATCTCTTCTAAGGAGCCCCCCGACCATGGAAATCCAACACAGCCCGGAACAACAGAAATTCTTCACGGAGATCGACGGCGCCGAAGCCACCCTACGCTACGCCCCTTTGGGCGAAGGCAAGGTCGATTTCCAGAGCACCTTCGTGCCGCCCGCCCTGCGGGGTCAGGGCGTGGCCGAGGCGATCGTCGAACGGGGGCTCCAATGGGCGGAGGACGAGAACCTGCGGGTGGTCCCCTCGTGCTGGTATGTCGATGCCTTCCTGCGTCGGCATCCGCGCTTCCAGGCCTTGCGGGCGGAACCCTGAGGGCGAGCCTGGCTCAAAAGCACTCAGGCGCTGAAAGGGACGTTGAAGCCCAGCCTCGCCGCGATGTCCTGTTGCCGCCGGTCGAGGGTGACAAAGTCCAGGTGCTCCGGCTCCCCTGCCAGAAAGAGCGCACAGGCCATGTGCCACAGGTCAGCACCGCGCAAATAGCCATGAGACAACACTTTTTCGATCTCCCTACCAAGGGGTCGATCGGGGAGAATCCAACTGATCCCGGCGAGGGAGGCATCCCCTCCTGCCACCTTCTCCCGCAGCAAGCCTGCGCGGAACTCGGCCTCGAGCAGGTTGGAGGAGAATAGACGGTCGTAGCCCAAGAGCCTGGCCGTGGCGTCCTCGGCTCCCAGTTCTTCGAAGGCGATCGCTAGCAGGCAGGAGGTATCCACGTAGGCGGCACGCATGGTCCCGCCTCAGTCGCGGCTGTTGAGGAAGCGCCCGAGGGCGCCCGGTCGTCTCGCCAGGGGCCCGAACTTCGCCACCGGTGCGGTGGAGGGCACGATGGTTCCCTCCGCCTCCAACCTCTCCAGGCGCCTTTCGAACGAATCGCCCGTCCTCTCCAAAGGGCGGATCTCGGCAACTTCCCGACCGTGGTAGGTCACGATCACCCGCTGCCCGGCCCTGACAGAGCGCAGGATTTCACTGAACCGGGCTTTGGCTTCATAGGTGGAGTATTTGCGGGCCATGGGAGAAGCCTAATCAAAACAGGTCAGACTGGTCAAGGCAGAATCGTTCCCAACCCCCTATCCAATCGAGTCCGAGTCCGGTTCCGAGTCCGGCACGATCCAGGTGCCGGTCTCCCCATTCAGGGCTGCGAGCAGCGTCGAGATGTCCGTGATCAGCGCCCGCTTGCCCCCCCGCTCCACGAAGCGGCAAGCGGCGTCGATCTTCGGCCCCATGGAACCGGGGGGAAATTGCCCTTCGGCCAGGTAGCGGCGCGCCTCGGTCACCGTCAGCCGATCCAGCCACCGCTCCTGCGGTGTACCGTAATCCAGCGCGACCTGTGCGACCCCGGTGAGGATGAAGAGTTCCTCCGCGCCGATCTCCAGGGCCAGCACCATCGACGCCAGATCCTTGTCCACCACGCACTCGACCCCGTCCAATTCGCCGCTTTCGTTGCGCACCACCGGCACGCCGCCGCCACCGGTGTGAATCACCAGGGCACCGGCTTCCATCAGGGTGACGATCAGGTCCCGTTCCACCACCGAGCGGGGCTCCGGCGACGGCACCACCCGCCGCCAGCCGCGCCCCTTGTCCTCCTTGATCCTCCACCCGCGCTCCTCCTGGAGCAGCCGCGCCTCGGCTTCGGTAAAGAAGGGGCCGACAAATTTGCTGGGGTTGTGCAGCGCGGGATCCTCGCCATCGACCTCGATCATGGTCATCAGGGTGCACACCGGCACCTCGATGCCCTTGCGCAGCAACTTGTTGCGCAACACCCGTTCGATCATGTAGCCCAGTCCCCCCTGGATATCCGCCACCATCAGATCCAGGGGCAGATCGGGCGCCTTGCCCCGAGTCAGCTCCACCCGAATCATCAGGTTGCCCACCTGGGGGCCGTTGCCGTGGGTGAGGGTCAGGCGATACCCTCGCTCCACCAGGGTGACGATATCTTCCAGACTGGAATCCAGGTTGACGTAATCCTGCACCACACTGCCGTCTTCCCCCGGGCGCGTGATGGCATTGCCCCCCAGCGCCACCACGACCCAGCCACGCTCCTTGCTCTCCATGGTCCACGCTCCTTCAAAAAATCGGAAAGGAGAAGGGATTGTAGACCAAAGCGCCGCGCGGAGCGATCCTCAAACCGCCGGTGCCCGGCGAGGCCGCTCAGTGGTAGCCGATGCTCACCGCGACCACCAAAGCGATGGCGGCGAGAACCCAGATTTTGACCATGAAGGGCAGGACGAAGCGCAGCCACCGCTCGTAGGGGATACGCGCCATGGCCAGAATGCCCACCAGCACCGCGTTGGTGGGCACCAGGATGTTGGTGAATCCATCGCCGAACTGGTACGCCAGCACCGCCGTCTGCCGCGACACGCCCACCAGATCCGCCAACGGCGCCATCAACGGCATGGTGACGTACGCCTGACCGCTGCCCGAGGGAATGAAGAAGTTCGCCAGACTCTGCACCACCAGCATCCCCACCGCCGCCAGATGCGGCCCCAGGCTCTCCAGCGGCTGGGCCACCCCGTAGACGATGGTATCGATCACTTGCCCATCCTCCAGCACCCCCTGGATGGTACGGGCGAAGCCGATCAGCAACGCGGTGGTGGTCAATTCGGAGGCCCCGACACAGAATTCCCGCGCCGTCTTGTCGAGCCCCAGGCCGCCCAGAGCCCCCAGGACCACCGTCAGGGCCAGGAACAGCCCCCCCATCTCGATCAGGTACCAATCCCAAAATTTGAGACCCACGATGAGCAGCCCGATGGCGCCGAAGATGGCGGAGAGCACCAGGGCGTGGCGCAAGGTGAGTTCGGGATACTCCGTCTTCTTCTGGCTCTCCTCCACCCCGATATCCGCCACATAGCTCGCCTGGGGGTCGGCCTTGACCTTGCGGGCATAGCTCCAGACGTGGTGCAACCCCACCGCCAGGAAGACGAACAGCAGGATGAGCCGGAAGAGGAGACCGGAGCCCTGCTGCACCCCCGCCACATCCTGGGCGATGAACACCGTGAAGGGGTTGATCAGGGCGGCGCCGTAGCCCACCCCATACCCCACGCACAGCACCCCGATGGCGGTCACGGTGTCATAGCCCAGGGCGAGGCAGAGAGCCACCAGCATGGGCACGAAGGGCAGGTACTCCTCCGCCATCCCGATGGTCGCGGAACCGGCGGCGAACAGGAACATACTGCCCGCGAGAAGCGCCAGGGGCGCCTTGCCGAAAGTCTGCAGGAGACGACCGATGGCAGCATCGGCGGCGCCCGTGGCACGGAAGGCCCCAAAGGCTCCACCGATGATGAAGACGAAGAAGATGATCTCCGCCGCCGCTTCAAAACCGTGAGGCACCGCCTTGAAGACGCCCCAGAAGCTATCCAAAACTCCGACGACCCCACCGCCCTCCTCCGTCGGGGCCAGGCGATGGTAACTACCGGGCACCACCTGCTCCCGCCCGTGCTCGTTGGTCACCCGCTCGAAGCTCCCCGGGGGCAGCAGGAAGGTGAGCCCCCAGGCCAGCAGAATCATGCCGGCGAGCAGCACCAGGGTGTGGGGGACGCGGAACTTCGATTTGGCCATCCTCAGATCTCCCTATGAGAGTCGATTGCAGGGGCTGTCGGGAATTGAGCGGCGCTATCTTCTCACGAAGCGGGCGTCAGCCGTCGTCGCGGATTCCCGCGGCGGCCTCCAGGCGGTCGAGGCGGCGCTGGATGTCCCCCAACTTGTGAAGAATCAGGATGTGGGTCTTCTTGGCATCGATGCCCACGGGGCTCGCGTCGCTGCCGATGAGCCGCTCCAGGGCGGCGTATTCTTCCTCGGTGATCTCAGCCATCCGATCCCTCCACCGCATCGTGAATGCGCTGCGCCAGGGCGGCCGCAGCACCGTGATCGACCGACCCCGCGGGCCAGGAAATCCCCAACCCCTTGGTCCCCACTTTCGGGATGATGTGGAAGTGGACGTGGAAGACCGCCTGGTGGGCCGCCGCGCCGTTGTTCTGAAGAATGTTGTAGGCCGTCGCGCCGGTCACCCGCAGCACCGCCCGGCAAAGCCGGGGGAGCACCCGACCCAGGGCCGCCGCGGCCTCGTCGCTCAACTCGTGCAGGTGGGCCTTGCGTTCCTTGGGGATCACCAGCGTGTGGCCCTCGCTCAACGGGCCAATATCCAGGAAGGCGAGGACGTGGTCATCCTCATACACCCGGTGGCAAGGGATTTCACCGGCGAGGATCTTGTCGAAGATGGTCGCTGTGTGTTGGCTCATGGTGGAGCGATTGTACAACGTGGATCGACACCCTTCCGATCCTGCCTCAGCGATTCGATGGTGTGTAGTCGATACACATTCAGAAGGTGCATCATGAGAACCAACGTAGTGATCGACGACGAACTGATGGAGCAGGCCCTGCGTTCCAGGGGTGTGACGGTGCGAAAAACCATCGATGTGCTCATCGGCACCTTCTGTGCCGAAAACAGCTTCTTGCTGATCCACCACGACAAGGACTTCGCCCCACATCGGGCTGGAAACCCCTGATGAGATCCCGCGATGATCGCCGCAACACCCACCCAACACATCCTTCTCCTCGCCTGCCTGCTGAAGGTCCCGGCTTTCTTCCTCTGGCATTGATTCACCAGTTCGTTCCAACAATTTGCGCCCCAAGGGGGGAAGAGCAAAGCTCCCCCGCCGAGCACAAACTGCGCTGCCTGAAGGGCATCGCCCAGACCACAGAGCTGAATCCCGCCCGTAGCTTCCAACTGGCCAATATCGTCGATACCTATATACAAATGGACGCCGCAGAGGAAGAAAAGTACCGTAGATGAAGAACCGAGAATATCGATCAGGAGGTGAAAGCCATGGAAATGACCTGGGCCGACAAAATGTTCGCCAAGTGCCACGATCAGGGATTGGAAGACGGACGGAAGGAGGGAAGAACGCTGGGGATGGAGCTCGGCAGGCAAGAGGGGGGTCAAGAGGCAGCGCGGCAGATCCTGCTGCGGCAGTTGGGTATTCGCTTCGGCAACCTTCCCCAGGCAACACGACAGCAGGTGACGGTCAGCACCGATCTGGACCAGCTGCACCACTGGACCGATCAGGTGCTGACCGCCCCGGACCTGGCGGCGATGGGCCTGGATACGGCGCGGTGACCGCGGCCTTCGCTACCCTGGAGGTGCGTCCGGTAAAGCGTCCGGCAACGCATCGGGAAGATCCTGTTCCACGTGGCGCAGGCGGCGGCTGAAGCCGCTGACGGCCACGACCAGCAGGAAGAGGACCCCCAGGAGCAGGAAGAGCAGGCCGATGCCCCGCCCGGGGCCGATGCCGAGATACGGCCCCAGAGTGGCGGCGAGGGGTCCCCCGACCAGCAGCAGGGGCTCGAAGACATGATCCGCCAGGGGACCGGCGGCGAGAAAGGCGAGGGGACCGGTCAGCTGGGCGATCATGCGGCGCATGGCAAAGACCCGCCCCTGGACCTCCGGCGCCACCTTGGTCTGCCAGATGGCCTGGCTGCAACCGTTCAGGATCGGCACCGTGAAGAAGATCAGAAAGAGTCCGACGGTGATCCAGAGCAGCGACGGTCGCAGCCCCGCCAACAGCATCCCCGCGACCACCAACGGCCCCATCCCCAACACCCCCAACACCCGTCGCCGGGGCCCTCCCCAGACGCCCATCACGGCGCTCCCCACCAGGGCTCCAGCGGTACCGAAACCCAGGACGAAACCCAGCGCCTCCACCCCGGCAAAGCCCAGCACGAGAGGGGTCGCCAACACCGTGACCATGGGCACCAGCAGATTCAAGGCGGCGAAGAAAGCCAGCAGGCGCACCAGCCCGGGCCGCTGCCGGATGTAGCCCCAGCCATAGAGCGACTGCCGCCAGAGGGAGGGTCTCGGCCCCACCTCCGGGGCGCGCACCGGTTCCGGGATACGGATCACCAACAGGGTCACCGCCGCGACCAAAAAAGTAGCGAAATCCGCCAACAGGATGCCTTCCAGCCCGACACTTCCCAGGAGGGCGCCGGCCAGCAGAGGGGCCAGCACCCGCGAGGCTCCCTGGCCCAGTTGCACCATGCCACTGGCGCGCCCCAGATGGGCCTTCGGTACCAGCAGGGAGGTGGCGGCGGAAAAAGCGGGGAATTGCAAGGCGTCGAAAGCGGAGCCCACCGCCACCAGCAGGTACAGCAGGGGCAACGCCAGGGAATCTGTAAAGGCCAACGCTGCCAGGACCAACGTCGCCACCGCGGCGCCGGTATCCGCCCCCAGCATCACCCACCGGCGGGGCCAGCGGTCCACCAACGCCCCCGCCAGCGGCGACAGGGCGATGGCGGGGATGGTGGCGGCGAAAGCGATCCAGGTGAACAGGGTGGCGGAGCCGGTGGTCTCGAAGACCCATACCCCCAGGGCGAAACGGGTCAACCCGGAGCCCAGGACCGACACCACCTGCCCACCCCAGATCCACAAAAAATTACGCATCGTGGTCGGTTCCGCCCTATTCCGCCCGCAGGGCGACCAGGGGATCCACCGCCGCCGCCCGGCGGGCGGGGAGCCAGCCCGCCGCCGCCGCCAGCGCCAGCAGCAGGAGCGGCACGGTGACGAAGGTCACCCAATCCGTCACCCCCACCCCGTAGGCCAGACCGGCGAGGGAGGCGGCGAAAATCCGTGTGAGCACGAAAGCCAGCACCCAGCCCACCACCACCCCCACCGCCGCCAGGGTCACCGTGCGGCGCAGGATCAGCGCCGAAACCCCACCGGAAGTGGCCCCCAGGGCCATCCGCAGGCCGATTTCCTGGCGTCGCTGGGCCACCGAGTAGGCCATCACGCCGTACACTCCGATGGCCGCCAGCACCAGCGCCACCACCCCGAAGAGGGCAAAGAGCAGGGTGTTGAAGCGGGGCTGGGCCAGGGACGACGCCAGTCGCTCTTCCATGGAGCGCACCTCCGCCACCGGCTGGCCGGGATCGATCTCCCCCAGAGCCGAACGCACCGCCGCCGCCAACGCCTGGGGATCGCCCCGGGTGGCGAGCACCACCCCGAAGGTGTTGGTGGGCAGTTGGGGATAGGGCACATAGAGCTGTTCCGTCACATCCGCCGCCAGCCCCTGGGCTTTCACCGCCCCCACCACGCCCACCACCGTGCGCCAGCTGCCCGGGCGCTCGATCCCCACCAGATGAAGCTTCTGCCCCAGAGGGTCGCGATCCGGCCAGTAGCGGGCGGCGAGGTTGCGATCCACCACCACCACCGGCGGCGCCTCGGCGTGGTCCTGATCGCTGAAGCCCCGCCCTTCCAGGATGGGGATTTCCAGGGTGTCAAAATAATCCGTACCCACCATGCCGTAACGCACCACACCGGCCGCGGTCTCCGGCGTCTGCTGCTGCCCCTGGACCTCCGGCACGCCCCCCACCAGGCGATCTTCCGGCGGCAGGTAGGAGAGGATCCCCACCCCCTCCACCCCCGGCAGGGCCCGCAGCCGATCCCGCACCCGTCGATATAGCGCCCCCCGATCCTGGGGCTGCCGGTACTTGGTGGAGGAAAGATCGAGGCGCAGGGTCAACACCCCCGCGGTACGAAAGCCCGGATCCGAAGCCATCATGTGCCCCAGGCTGCGCAGGGTCAGCCCGGTGGCGATGAGCACCGCCACCGCCAGCGCGATCTCCAACACCACCAATCCCCCCAGCAGGCGGGACCGACCGGAGCCCGTGTTCTCTGTCTTGCCGCCCTCCTTGAGGGTCGTGTTGAGGTCCGTGCGCAGCGCCCACAGGGAGGGCAGCAAGGCGGTGAGAATCCCGGTGCCGAGGGCCATGGCGAGGGCGAAGAGGGCCACCCGGCCATCGATCCCCACCGTCTCCACCCGGGGCAAATCCCCCACCTCCAGGGCGGTGAGCAGCCGCACTCCCAGCGCCGCCAGCAACAACCCCAGCGCCGCCCCGGGAAGAGCCAGCAGGAGACTCTCCCCCAACAACTGGCTTAACAGCCGTCCGGGTCCCGCCCCCAGAGCGGTGCGCAGGGCGATCTCCTTGCTACGCCCCGCGGCCCGCACCAGCAGCAGGTTGGCGACGTTGGCGCAGGCGATCAGGAGGACCAGAAACACCGCTCCCTGGAGGGCCAGGAGCAGGGGCCGCACATCGCCCAGGATCTCCTCCCGCAACGGCACCAGTCGGATCCCAAAGCCGCTCTCCACGGGATAGAGGTCCGGATGCTGGCGCCGGAACGCATCCGCCAACAGCGCCATCTGGGCCTGCCCCTGGTCCAGGGTGACCCCGCCCTCCAGTCGCGCCACGATGCGCACCCCCCGCACCCGCCGAGGGATGGCGGGGTTGGGGGTGAAGGGTACCCAGACCGCCGCATCCACCAGGGGGAAGAGGAAGTCCCGGGGCAGCACGCCGATCACCTGGTAAGGCACGTCGTCCAGGCTGATGGAGCGCCCCACGATCCCCTCGTCACCACCGAAACGCTGTTGCCAGAGGGCGTGGCTCAGCACCACCACCGGCTCCTGCCGGGTCTCCTCCTCCACGCTGTAGGTCCGACCCACCGCCGCCTCGACGCCCAACAGAGGGAAGAGCGCCGCGGAAGCCCGGCACCCGGCCGCCCGCAGCGGCTCCCCGGTGCCATCGCTCAAGTTGTAATCCCACGGCAGGAAGCCCGCCAGGGCCTGGAACGCACGGTTCTGGCCCTGGCGCTGCTGACTCCGATGATCCTCAAACTCCTGCCCCGACGACGGCGCCTTGGGCAGATCCTTGGCCAGGAATTGATTCCACACCATCACCAGCCTCTCCGGCTGCGGGTACGGTAGGGGGCGCAGCAGCACCGCCTGGACAAAGGTGAACACCAAGGTCACCGACCCGATCCCCAGGGTCAGGCAGAGGATCGCCGCCACCGTCAACCCCGGACGCCGGACCAGACCGCGCAGACTCTGCCGCCATTGCCTCATACGCTCTCCACTCCTTGCTGCATGCGCCGCACCCGTCGCGCCAGGGTGCGGGCGGACTCCCCCCGCAGGAGGGTGAAATGATTGCCAGGAATCGTCTCCACCAGCAGTTGTCCCGTGGCCACCCGAGGCCGCCAGAGGGCCGCGGCGCTCCCCCGCACCGTCGCCGGGCGTTCCGTGGCCTCGAAGAGATGCACCACCCCGGGGTAGGGCTCCATCGACGCCACACGGCGCGAATACTCCGCCAGGGCGTGGCCATGGGCGCGGAACACCCGGAAGAGGGTGGGCAGATCGAGCCCCTCGGGAAGGCGATCCGCCACCGACGCCTCCGGCCTCTCTCCACGGACCACCGCCCCGACGGCCTCCACCGCCTCGGCGGGGAGCTCCAGATGGCGGGTGAAACGGGCCAGGAGCACGTTTTCCCCAGACGCCCCGGACTCCCCAGACTCGACCGATTTCGACGACCCTGCGGCGGAATCCGCCGCATCCATCAGCCAGCTGTCGATCAGGAGCAACGGCCCCACAGCTTCTTCCCCCTGCTCCGCCACCTCCTGGCGCGCCATCTCGAAGGCCACCACGCCCCCCAGGGACCACCCCCCCAGATGCAGGGGACCCGAGGGTTGGACCCGCCGGGCTTCCTGCCGGTAGCGCCGGGCCATGGCCTCGAGGTCGTCCATGGGGGCCTCCTCCCCCTCCACGCCGGGGGCCTGGAAGGCGAAGACCGGCGGTCCCTGCCCCAGTGCCGCCACCAGTTCCCCATAGGCGTACACCGTGCCCCCCACCGGATGCACCAGGAAAAGGGGCGGCGCCGTGGCGTCGGTGCGGGGCGCCCGCAGGGGCACCAGAAGTTCCACCTGGGCCCGCTCTTCCCGCACCAGCGCCGCCAGGCGCGCCACCGTCCGCCCCTCGAAGAGAGCCGCCAGCGGCAACCGCTGCCCAAACTCCGCTTCGACCCCGGCGATCACCTGGGCGGCCAGGAGCGAATGACCCCCGGCGGCGAAAAAGTCATCCTCTACCCCCAACGTTTCCACCTTGAGCACCGCCCGCCACAGGGCCAGTAGACGGGCCTCGACGGGGTTGCGGGGGGCCACCGCCACCGCGTGTCGGGGATCCCGGGCTTCCGGCTCCGGCAGGCGCCGCCGGTCGATCTTGCCACTGGAGGTCAAGGGCATGGCCGCCACCTCCACCACGGTTGCGGGCACCATGGCTTCCGGTAGGCGACGGCGCAGCGCCGCCAGCACATCCTCCACCGTCGCTTTCACCGTCGCTCCCGGTGCCCACTCCACGTAGGCCACCAGGCGCCGCCCGGCCCCTTCCCCGGCGACCACCACCGCGCCATGGCGCACTGCGGGATGGGTCGCCAGGGCCGTCTCGATCTCTCCCAATTCGATGCGGAAGCCCCGGATCTTCACCTGCCGATCGAGACGACCGAGGAATTCGATCTCTCCCGCCACTCCCCGGGCCGCCAGCCACCGCACCCGATCCCCGGTGCGGTAGAGACGCGCCCCGGGAACCTCGGTGAAGGGATCCGGAACGAAGGCGGCGGCGGTGAGAGCTGGCCGATCGCGGTACCCTCGCGCCACCCCGGCACCCCCGATCAGCAGTTCCCCCGCCACCCCGGGCGGCACCGGCTGGAGGAGGGAATCGACGACATGGACCCGCACCCCACCGATGGGTCCACCGAGGGTCGGCGCGCGCTCCGGGGCGGCACTCTTCGAGAGGGGCTCGACCGTCGCCCAGGTGGCCTGCACCGTGGCCTCCGTCGGGCCATAGTGGTTGAACACCCGCGCCGGAAAGTCCACCGGTGGATAGCGGTGCAGCTTGTCCCCACCCGTGTGCAATTTCGCCAGCGCCGTCTCCTCCGGCCAGACCTCGTCGAAGAGCGCCTCCGCCAGGGGGGTGGGAACAAAGGCGTGGGTCACCCGCTGCCCCACCAGCCAGTCCCGCAAGCGAGACGGCGACAACCGGATCTCCGGGTCCCGGGGCATCACCAGCGAGGCCCCCGCCACCAGATACGGCCATAGTTCGCACACCGCAGCATCGAAGGCCAGCCCCGAGAGCCGCGTGGCGCGATCCTCCGGTCCCTGCCCCAGGGTCGCCGTGTGCCACCTCATCAGATTCGCCAGGCCGCCGTGGGTCACCGCCACCCCCTTGGGTCGCCCCGTGGAACCGGAGGTGTAGATGACATAGGCCAGTTCACCGGGGTCTGCCGTCGTTGTCCAGTTCGCCCCGATCCCAGCGCCGGGCGCCACCCCCTCCAGGGCATCCAGCAGCACGGTATCGACCGCCGCCCCGCCACCCCGGGCCAGCCCCGGGAGCTCCGCCGCGGTCACCAGGCAGCGGGGTCGGGCGTCCTCCAGGACGAAGTTCGTGCGCTCCTCCGGCCACTCCGGATCGAGGGGCAGATACGCCGCACCGGTACTGAGAATGGCCAGCAGCGCCGCCACCTCTCGGGGTGACCGTTGCAGCCGCACCGCCACCACATCCCCCCGCCCCACGCCCCGGGTCTGGAGGGCGGCACCGAAGCGGCCCGCCATCTCCCCCAGAGTGCGGTAGCTCCAGACCGTGTCGCCCTTCGCCTCGCTGTCCCGATCCCCATCGCTCCAGCACAGAGCGGGCGCCTCGGGGCGCTCGCGGATCTGCCGCAGGACCGCAGCGTGCACCGGCAGCAGCGCTTCCACCCCCGACGGCACGGCCCCGCGGCCCCACCCCTCCAGGATCTGCCCCCGTTCGGCCTCACTCAGCACCGGCAGGCTCGCCAGCGGCGCTTCGGGGGCGGCCAGCGCCGCCGCCAGCAGACGCTGGAAGGCGCCCATCAGCCGCTCCGCGGTGGCCGCCTCGAAGAGATCCCGGCGATACTCCAGGGTGCCCCGATACCCCGCATCGCCATCGCCATCGCCCGGTCGCAGCACCAGGCTCAGCGCCAGCCGCGCTCGTTCCGCGGGCAGCGCCTCCAGGGTCACCGTCACCCCCGGTAAATCCGGCAGCGCCATGGCCTGGGTGTGGAGGGAGAACATCACCTGAAAGAGGGGGCTCTCCGTGAGGCTCCGCTCCGGTTCGAGGGCCGCCACCAGACGCTCGAAGGGGAACCCCTGGTGGGCAAAGCCACCCAATGCCACCTCCCGGGCCTGGTGCACCAGCGCCCGGAAGGTCCCCGCCGCGACCGGGGCGAGGCGCAAGGGCAGGGCATTGATGAAATAACCGATCAGCCCCTCCACCTCCCGCCGATCCCGCCCGGCGGTGGGAATGCCCACCACCGTTTCCCCCTGGCCGCTGAAGCGAGCGAGGAGGGCACTGTAGGCCGCCAGGAGCATCATGAACGGGGTGACCCCCTCGCGCTGAGCCAGGGCGTCCAGCTGCCGCCCCACGGCCGCCGGCAACGCCACCGGCAACGTGCGCCCGGGGAACCCCTCCGTGGCCGGGTGATCCGCCCACAGCTCCAGCCGCTCCGGCGCGCCCTCCAGATGCTGCCGCCAATAGGCCAGATCCTCCTCCCAGAGCCCGGATTCTGCAGCCCGTCGTTGCTCGTGCACCGCCTGGCGATAGCTGATGGGGAGATCCGGCAGCCGGGCTTCGGCGCCCGTGGAGAAGGCGCCATAGAACGTCGCCAACTCCCTCAAGAAGACCCCCATGGACCAGCCATCGAAAACCGCGTGGTGGAAATTCAGCACCAGCAGCCGCTCGTCGTGCCCCCCGCCCCGGCGCAGCAGGCGGAAACGGAACAGCGGGCCGCGCTCCAGATCGAAGGGGGAGAGCGCCTCCCGGCGCAGCAGGCGTTGCTCCTCCCGGGTGACCGCCGTCGAATCGGCGACCGGCAATTCCACCCGGGGTAGCAAGGGGAGCGGCAAGGCCGCGGTGGGCAGCACCCGCAGGCGGGGACGGCCCCCTTGAGGATCGAAGACCAGTCGCAGCGCTTCCTGGCGCTCCACCACCGCGGCGAGAGCACGCTCCAGCGCCGCCTCGTCCAGCGGCCCCCGCAGGCGCAAGGCCCGGTGGACGTGGTAGGTGGCGTTGCCCGGGTGCAACTGCTCCAGGAACCACAGACGCTCCTGGGCGAAGGAGGGATCGGGGAAGGCCCCCTCCCCCCGCCCCTCGACGGAGGGCGTTCCCACGACCGGGGCCACCGTCGAGGGCGCCCGCGTCGCTTCCCTCTCCACCACCGCCGCCAGTGCCGCCACGGTGGGGGCCTCGAAGAGCGTCCGCAGCGGCAGATCCACCCCCAGCCCCTCCCGCAAGCGGGACAGCAACTGCACCGCGAGGAGGGAATGCCCCCCCAGGGCGAAGAAATCATCCTCGCGACCGATGGCCCCTTCCTGGCGCTGCAACAGGGCTTCCCAGATCGCCGCCACCCGCTGTTCCAACGGCGACGCCGGAGCGCCCCCGACCCCTTCCTCTCCCCGCCCCCAGCGGGGCCGGGGCAACGCCCGCCGATCGATCTTGCCGGTGGGCGAGAGGGGAAGCCGGGGCAACGCCATGAAAGCCTCGGGCACCATATAGCCCGGCAGTCGCTCCCCGGCGGCGGCCTGAAGCGCCCCGCTGTCGATGGACTCCGCCGCCGCCACCCAGTAGGCGGCGAGGCGCCGACTGCCCCCGTCTTCAAAATCCACCACCGCCACCTCCGCCACCCCCGGCAACGCCCGGAGCGCGGCCTCGATCTCCCCCAGCTCGACCCGAAAACCCCGCACCTTGACCTGGCGATCCACCCGCCCGATGAACTCCAGGGCGCCATCGGCGCGATGCCGCACCAGATCCCCGCTGCGATACAGCCGGGCGCCGGGTTCCACGCTGAAAGGATCCGGGAGAAAACTGCCCGCCGTGCGCCGCGGACGGCCCAGGTAACCCCGGGCCACCCCGGGGCCTCCCAGGCACAGCTCGCCGATCGCTCCCCCGAGTACCGGCTGTTGGTACCGGTCCAGCACATAGGCCCGGGTCTTCGCCGTCGGTCGCCCGATGGGTAGGGTCCGTTCCTTGGCCTGACGCCGACAGCGCCACGAGGTCACCGAGATGGTTGTCTCCGTGGGGCCGTAGCGATTGAGCAGATCCACCCCCGAATGGGGCAAGGCCCGATGAAACCGGTCGGGCAGATCCACCGGCACCGTCTCGCCCCCGGTGATCACCGTGCGCAACCCCGTGAGCGCCCCGAACCCCGGTTGCAGGAAAAGGGTTTCGAGGAGCGTCGGAGGGAAGGACGCCTGGGTGACCCCCTCCGCCGCCATCAAGTCCACCAGATAGGCGGCGTCCTTCTCCCCTCCCGGACGGGCGAGAATCACCCGCCCTCCCACCACCAGGGGACCGAAGATCTCCAGGATCGACACATCGAAGGCCAGGGTGGTCTTCTGCAGGAAGGCATCGGCGGCGGTGAAGTCCACCAGCGCCGCGTAGCGCAGACGACTGGCCAGGGAACGGTGGCTCACCACCACTCCCTTGGGGCGCCCGGTGGAGCCGCTGGTGTAGATGACGTAGGCCGCGCTTTCGGGGTGCACCATCCCATCCGGCGGTTCCCCCGTCGTCCCCATTTCTCCCCCTACTTCCGCCTCCCCGCCCACCTCCAGAACCTCCACCGGCACCGGCGCCGCGGCCACCAGTTCCGCCGCCCGCTCCGCCCTGGGCGGGTGGGTCAGCAGGAGGCGGGCCTCCGTATCGGCCAGGATGAACGCCGTGCGCTCCGTCGGATTGGCGGGGTCCAGGGGCACGTAGGCCCCCCCGGCTCGCAGCACCGCCACCACCGCCACCACCATGTCGAAGCCGCGCTCGAAATACAGCGCCACGCGGACTTCTGGCCCCACGCCCCGATGCCGCAACCGCGCCGCCAACGCGCCGCTGCGAACCATCAGTGCCCCGTAGGTCAGCGACTCCCCGGCAGAGCGCAGCGCCACCGCGCCGGGGGCGCGGGCCGCCTGGGCCGCCACCTGCCGATGCACCGGCGGGGCGTCACCGTAATCCACTTGGGGGGCGGTCCACTCCACCAGGGTCTGGTGCCGCTCGGCGGCGGTCAGCACGGGCAGATGGGACAGGGGGCGGGCGTCCTCAGCCCTCGGACCGGCCCCCGGATCGGCCACCAGTCCCTCCACGAGTCCCTCCAATAACGTCTGCCAGCCCCGGGCCAGCCGCTGCACCGTGGAGCGGTCGAAGAGGTGGGTGGCATAGATCCAATACCCCCGCAAGCATCCTGAGTCCGCCCCATCCGCCCCGTCCGCCCCATCCGTCAAACCCTCCCCCAATGCCAGGGTCAGATCGAATTTCGAAATCCCCGCCTCGATGGGCCGCAAGCGTGCCTCGATCCCCGGCAGCCGGGGTGGCGCCAGGGGAGCGTTCTGCAGGATCAGCATCACCTGGAAGAGAGGCGTGTGGGCCAGATTGCGCTCCGGGGCCAGCGCCTCCACCAACTTTTCGAAGGGCACCTCGGCATGGGCGTAGGCGCTGAGGGCCCCGGCCCGGACCCGCGCCGCCAGCTCTGGAAAAACGGGGTCACCATGCAGCGCCGTGCGCATCACCACGGTGTTGATGAAGAAACCCATCAGCCCTTCCACCGCCCCTTGGCCGCGCCCCGCCACCGGCGTGCCCACCGCCAGATCCGTCTCCCCCGTCAAGCGGTGGAGGAACGCCTGAAAAGTGGCCAGCAGGGTCATGAAGAGGGTCAGACCGTGGGCCGCTCCCAGCACCTTCAACCGCGCCGTCAGCGCCGCGGGCAAACGCACCGGCAGACGATCCCCGGCGGTGTCCCGCACCGCCGGGCGGGACCGGTCGGTGGGCAGTTCCAGCACCGGTAGCGCCCCCAGGCGCTGGCTCTCCGCCGCCACCAGGCGCTCCAGGGTCGCCCCCTCCAACCCTTGCCGCTGCCAGTGGGCGAAGTCCCCATACTGCACCGCCAGAGGGGGGAGCGATGCGCCCCGGTAGAACGCCTCCAGCTCTTGCAGGAAGACCCCCACGGACCAGCCATCGGTGATGATGTGGTGCATCGCCACCAGCAGGGTGTGGCGCTCCGGCCCCCAGCGCAGCAGGCGGTAGCGGGCCAGGGGACCGGTCTCCAGAGCGAAGGGGCGGCGGGCGGCGGCGATCAGCCAGCGCTCCCCGGCCCGAGCCCCCACAGCCTCCGGCAGCGCCCCCAGATCGACCACCGGCAGCGGGAGGCTTCCCATCTGCCCGGCCTCTGCGGGAGCCACCCGCTGCACCGGCTCGCCGCCCACGGAGGGGAAGGTCGTGCGC
>Ga0210063_1000238_pt1 | contig 18454 bp, 12 predicted proteins | sample Muzzi_PWA_D1_FD_185529 | JGI IMG/M metagenome (GOLD analysis project Ga0210063, IMG submission 185529) | Wetland microbial communities from San Francisco Bay, California, USA, that impact long-term carbon sequestration - Muzzi_PWA_D1 (SPAdes) | ecosystem: Environmental > Aquatic > Marine >... | reverse complement strand
GCGCTCGACGTTGGCGAGGCGATCATCCGCGTAGCGGACCTGCACCGTGTCTTTGGTGTAATCCAGGTAAGCCTGGTTGTTGTGCGCCACCACCTTGCCTGAGTCTCCCACCACGCGGCTGACGATCTCCGTGTAGTAACCTCCGCCGGAAAACAGGTCGAGCACGGTCATTCCGGGTTTGATCCCGAAAAACGCCAGCACCAGGTCGGGTCGTCGCAATGGATCGCTTTTCAGATCCTGCTCGAGGCGTTCGGGTGAAGCCAGGGACTCGGCGATGGCCAGGTCAATCGATTCGCCACCGCCATTTTCACAGGGCGCCAGCAGAAACAGGGTCATGGCCGCGATGGTGCAATTCACCGTGTTTTCTCCAGGATGATCGTCAGGAATAAATTATAAGTGACGACCTGACCACACGATGGACTTGTAGCGTCGTGAATCGACCGGAGGAATGCTGGCTGCGGTGAACTGACTTCGGACTCTTCCGTTCCCTGGTTCCAGCGTGCCGCGAATCGATTGAAAGAGGGTCAGTCCAGTATCAGTAACGACACCACCGTGATGATGACCGCACCGGCCAGGTTGAGCACAAAGCCAGCCCGCACCATGTCCTTGACGCGAATTTTTCCGCTACCAAAAACGATGGCGTTCGGAGCCGTGGCTACCGGCAGCATAAAGGCGCAGCTGGCGCTGAGCGCGGCAGGAACCATCAACAGCATGGGCTCGATTCCGGTCGCCATGGAAGTAGCTGCGAGCAAAGGCATCAACAGGCTGGCCGTGGCCGTGTTGCTGGTCACCTCGGTGAGGAATGTGACCGCCAGGCAAATGGACAAAATCAGTAACCAGGCCGGAAGGTCGACGACGGCGACGAGCTGGTCGGCGATGATCTCGGCCAGGCCGCTTTGCATGAAGGCGTGGGCGATCGTGATGCCGCCGGCGAACAGAAGCAACACGCCCCAGGGAATCCGGTTGGCGGCTTTCCAGCGTAACAGTCTTCCACCTTCTCCATTTGGCAGGGCGGCCATGATGACGCAGGAAATCAGTGCGACCGAGGCGTCGTTTGCCTGCGGCACCCCCAGCAATTCACTCCAGCCGCCAAAGGGAGCCTGGCGGGTAATCCAGAAAAAAGCGGTCAGGCCGAACATGATCATCACCCGCTTTTCGGGTGTCCGCCAGGCGCCCACATGCGGTAGCTGGATCGGCGCTTTCAGGGTGATCCCTCGCGTGAGCCACCACCCCGCCAGTGGAACAAAAAGTATCACGACCGGCATTCCCCATTTCATCCATTCCGGAAAACTGGGCGTGTGCCCGAACTGATCCAGGTGGACCTGCATGAAGATCAGATTTGGCGGAGTTCCGATCGGTGTTCCCAGGCCGCCGATACTGGCCGCGTATGCAATTCCGAGTAACAGGGGCACGGCCAGCTTTTTCTGGGTTTGTTCCAATACGGCCATCGCAACCGGCAGCAGCATCAGGGTCGTGGCCGTATTGGAAATCCACATGCTCAGGACGGCCGCGGCTGCCATGAATCCCAGCACCAGACCTCGTGCGCTGTCGCCGCCAAAAAGATTCACCATGAACAGGGCAATACGTCGGTGAGCGCCGGATTCAGCCATGGCGGTCGACAGGATGAAACCACCCATCAGGAGCAGAATCAGCGGACTGCCAAAAGACTGGCCCACCTGCGCCGGGGTCAGAACGCCGAATAGCGGAAACAGTGCAAGCGGGATCAGTGACGTGAATGGAATAGGGACAGGTTCGAATATCCACCACAGGGCGCACAACAGGGTGACTGACGCGGTAATGGCAGCTTCCGCGGTCCAGTCATGACTGATGAGAACAAAGAACAGCGCCAGGGAAATCAACGGCCCCAGGACGATCAGCCAGCGACTCATTGATGAAGATCAATCGTAAACAAATCAAACCTCTTTGGATTATGCTTTATTGGTTATGCTGACGTATGATACTAAGATCGCCGTATAAATATGGACTTCGCCATCATTCTCAGCCTGGAGAATTACTTGCTTAGGCTCCGTTGTGTTTCCTATTATACGTCGTAACACACCTGCCGAGACCGACTGTCGGTTATTAATCGGCCCTGCTCTGTATGGGGACTTATGAATGAATAAGCGCTTGATCCTGATTCTCCTCTCCACTCTATTCATCACAAATGTGTTGGCCAAACCAGTTCCGCCGGCCACCAACAAGGATGGCAGCATCGTGTCGGGGTTTTTGACCGCGGATTTCGACCCGTCGGCCGGGGTTATTCCATTCCCATCGAACCTGTTGTTTCTCGGTACCGATGATTTTACTTTGAATCCACCGGTAGCCAATCCAAATGATTACAGCGATCCGGCAGTTGCGTTGAGCGCCATTGACGGTTTCAGCACCAGTGAGAGATGGGTGACTGCTTTTTCCAGTTTCCCCAATCAGCTCGATCCATCTTCCGTGGTCGCCGGTCAGTCGGTTCGCCTGTTCGAGGTGAGCACGGTTTTTGGCACCATCGTCATCGTCAGCGGTGTGGTCCGGGAATTGACGCCGGGCGTCGACTACGTTACCGCGGTTTCCGGCAATAACCTGGCCATTTTGCCGCTGAAACCTCTGAGTGAGATGACCACCTACATGGCGGTCCTGACCAATGACATCAACGACACCGTCGGGAACGATGCAACGCCTTCCAGCGTCTACCACCTGTCACAATCCCCCACGCCGTGGGTTGATGCAAACGGCAACAGCACCTATCCGCTCATTCCCAACTCACTGGCCCCGACGCTGGAGAGTCTGCGGCAGATCACGTTGTCGATGGAAGCCGCTGCTGCCAGCGTAGGAATTCCCCCGGAAGACATCATCCTGAGCTGGACGGCTCAGACGGAATCCATTACCCCGGTGCTGAAAAATCTTCGAAGTATTGCCAAACCTGCACCAACCGACTTTGTAAACACCGGCATGACCACGGCCGATGTGGGCGGATTTGGAATCGCTGATATTTACATCGGGGTCATCACCATCCCCTATTACCTGGGCGTGCCCAGCGCCGCCAATCCGGTAGCGCCGCTCACCGATTTCTGGAAAGCTTCCCCGGGCGCTTACGTCGCACCATTCGATACGCTGGGCCTGAATCCGAATTCCACCAATGTGACCGTGGCCAATCCATTCCCGGTCCTGACGGATATGCAAACCGTGCCATTGCTGGTTTCGGTGCCCAACGCGAACAGCGGAAAAACCCGGCCCGCAGCCGGCTGGCCGGTCGTGATTTTCGGCCATGGATTGGGCGGTAATCGCACCAACATGCTGGCCGCCGCGGATACGCTTGCCCAGGCGGGTTTTGCAGTTGTCGCCATGGACACACCACTGCACGGTATCGTCCCGGCCGTCAGTCCCTCGCTTGCCCCTTTATATGTCGGCAACTCGCCCTGGGCCGGCGAGGCAAATGAACGGACTTTTGATGTCGACTATATCGACAACGCAACCGGCGCACCCGGTCCAGATGGCATAACCGATCCCTCGGGCACCCATATCATCAACCTGGGCAGCATGCTGACCAGCAGGGATAACGCCCGCCAGGCGCAGGCCGACCTTTCGGTGCTGACTGTTTCAGTTCCGACCATGGACATCAACCTGGACAGTCTGCCTGATTTCGACGGCTCAACCATTCACTACGCCGGCATTTCGATGGGTTCCATCATGGGGACACCTTTCACCGCCGTTGAGCCGATGATCACCACCGCCTTCCTGTCGGTGCCCATGGGTGGCCTGGCGAGAGGGCTGGCGGCATCACCCACCTTTGGGCCGAGCATTAACGCCGGCCTGGCGGCAGCGGGTATTATGCAGGGCACCGCCGATTACGAGTCATTTTTTACCGTGTTTCAGACCGTGACCGATTCGGGAGATCCCATCAACTGGGGCGCCGAAGCTTCGTTGTTCAAAAACATCGTTTTACAGGAAGTGATCGGCGACACCGTGGTTCCGAATTATGTTCCAACCGCGCCACTCTCGGGAACCGAGCCCCTGATCAGCGCCATGCAACTGCAATCTTATTCGACAACCCAGTCGAATCCTGACGGCCTCGATCTGGCCGGCCGTTTCGTCCCCCCGGCCAGCCACGGATCGTTGCTGAGTCCGGGAACCTCGCCCGCGGCGACCGCGGAAATGCAAAAACAGATGGCGTCCTTCCTGGCCACATTAGGCACGACAGTGATTGTTGAAGATCAGTCCGTCATGGTTCCGGAAGCGGAAGAAGAGGCCGAGACCGGTGCATTTGATGTAGAAGTCATCTCTGAAACGGTCACCGCGAAGAGGGCACGATGATGGCTGATCAGGATTTCGCAAAAACCAGACAATATGAAGAGGTCAGAGGCATGAAAAAAGTCCGGCCAGTCAAACGAGCGCTGACAGCCGCAATGGCCATTGCCATGTTCGGTGTTTTCAGCACTACGGCACAGGCTATCGAGTTCTCGTCGGAATCCAACGAGTTCAGCGGCAGCCTCGATACCACCATATCCTACGGCGCCAGCTGGCGCCTGAAAGATTACGACCCGGCGTCAGTGGGCAAGGCTGCCAACAATCCCACCACGTTTTTGCTGGACAAAAACGCCCAGCGCGAACAGGTCGGCCGTTGGTCTGTGAATGGAGATGACGGCATTTTGAACTATCGTGACAAGGGTGACCTGATTTCCAACGCCGTCAAGATCACCATGGAACTGGGTCTCAATTGGAGGAACTATGGTGCATTTGTCCGTGCCACGGCTTTCTATGATTTTGAAAACAATGACAAGGCTTTCCTGTCCGAGATCGCGAAAGAAAAAGTCGGCAAGGATGTGAAGTTGATCGATGCCTATATTTACGGCGATTTCGAACCCGGCGGAAAATACCTGAACCTGCGATTGGGAAATCAGGTCGTGAGCTGGGGTGAATCAACCTTTATCCAGGGCGGCATCAATGTCATTAATCCCGTAGACGTTTCCAAGTTGCGCGTTGCCGGCGCCGAGCTGAAAGAGGCGTTCGAAGGCATCAACATGATCTACGGCTCCATGGACCTGACCCCGGCGTTGTCGCTGGAAGCGCTGTACATGTTCGAGTACCAGCAAATTGATCCCGATCCCGCCGGCACCTACTTTTCAACCAACGACATTGCAACACCGGGTGGTTCCTATGCAATGCTCGGCTTCGGCATCTATCCGCAGCCTGTGATTAACCAGGATCTCTACCAGGATGTCTGCCTCTACAAGAACTACGGCGCATCTGACTCACCACTTCCTCCGTCATTAGTGGCGACCGGTTGTAATCTGGCGATTCCGCGAACCGAAACTCGTTTTCCCAAGGAGAGTGGCCAATTCGGCATCGCGCTGCGCTGGTTCCTGGAGAATCTCGGAGGCACCGAGCTCGGATTTTATTATGTGAATTACCACAGCCGCCTGCCCCTGGTCAGTGGCAGCGCCATTACTGAGCGCCCGCCACCGTTCGAAAGTGGTAAATACTGGACTGAATATCCGGAAGACATCCATCTCTGGGGCGCAAGTTTTAATTCCACAGTCGGAACGTGGGCGCTTTCCGGCGAAGTGAGTTACCGGCCCAACTTGCCGCTGCAAATCGATGACGTGGAGGTTCTGTTCGGTTCCCTGACGCCTTTGAATCCGTTGTTGCCGGCGTATTACTTCGAATACAAGAGCCAGTTGGGCGAATTTGCGCCTGGCGACTATATGCAGGGTTATGCTCGTCATGATTCCTGGCAGGCTCAGGCCACGACCACCAAGTTGTGGGGCCCAAACAACCCGTTCAAGGCTAACCAGATTGCTTTTGTCATGGAGGTCGGGGTGAATTACGTCCCCGATCTACCGTCAAAGGATTATCTACGTTACAACGGCGACGGCACGGATTCCGGCGGCGGCTGGGACTGGACGACGGGCGACTGGAATAACCCGCAAACAGAACCCGATGGGTTTGCGGATGACCTCAGCTGGGGCTATCGGCTGGCCACCCGGTTCGATTACAACGATGCCATCGGCCCGGTGACAATCAGCCCCAGGTTGGGTTGGCAGCAAGATGTCAGCGGCACGACGCCCGGGCCCGGAGGGTCATTTGTAGATGGTCGGAAGCAGTTGACGCTGGGCGTCGCTTTCAACTATCTGAACGAATGGGTCTTTGACTTCTCATATACAACTTACATGGGCGCTGGAAAATACAACTTGCTGAAAGGCCGCGATTTCTTCGCTGCCAGTGTCAGTTACTCATTCTGATCGCCGGAGGATTTCATGCGAACTTTGATCAAATTTACGCTTTCTGTCTGCATTGGCCTGTCCCTGGGAATTGGCCAGGCAGTTGCCGGCGCCAAACCTGACGAAATTGGCCGTCTGACTTCAGACCTGACGCCGATGGGCTCGGAGCGGGCCGGCAATGCTGCGGGCACCATTCCGGAGTGGACCGGGGGCATCACAACGCCTCCCCCGGAATACAAGCCGGGCGACCACCACCAGAATCCTTTTCCCGACGACAAACCCCTGTTCCGGATCGATGGCAGCAACTACACCGAGTATGCTGATCATTTGAGTGTCGGGCAGTTGGCCACCTTCGCCAAGTACCCGGACACGTACTTCATGGATGTGTACCAGACCCGCCGAACGGCTTCCTTTCCCGAGCATATTTACCAGAAGACCATTGAAAACGGTAAAACGGCGAAATTGGGTGAAAACGGGGAAGGCGTGCTGGATGCTTCCGAAGGTTTTCCGTTTCCGTTTCCGGAAAATGCCTATGAGCTGATGTGGAATCACAAGCTGAAGTACAAGGGCACCGGTGGGGTGCGCTACAACACGCAAATTGCGCCGACAGCCGGCGGTGATTTCACCGCCACGGTGATTCGCGAAGAATTACTCGGGCTCTACTATAAAGAGGGTGTAACGATCGAGGACATCAACAATGTCCTGCTGTACTTTTTCCAGGAAGTGGAATCGCCGGCCCGCCTGGCGGGAAATATCCTGCTCGTCCACGAAACGCTCAACCAACAGGAACTGCCTCGTCAGGCATGGATCTACAATCCTGGCCAGCGCCGGGTGCGGCGCGCTCCGAATGTTGCCTATGATAATCCGGGCACGGCCTCCGATGGCTTGCGCACCAATGACATGACCGACATGTTCAATGGTGCCATGGACCGGTTCGACTGGACAATCGTAGAGAAAAAGGAGATGTATGTCCCGTACAACTCCTATGGCGCTCATGCAGAGGGTATTTCCTATGAAGATTTCGTGATGCCGGGCCACCTGAACCCGAATCTCATGCGTTACGAACTCCATCGTGTGTGGGTCGTTGAAGCCAACCTGAAAGAAGGCATGCGGCACATCAATCCCAAGCGTACGTACTACCTGGACGAAGACAGCTACCAGATCCTGTTGATCGATCACTACGACGCGAGAATGCAGTTGTGGCGCGCATCTGAAGCCCATTCCATAAACTATTACGACGTCCCGACATTCTGGTCGACCATCGAGACTCATTATGATCTGCAATCCGGCCGGTACGTGGCCCAGGGTTTTGACAACACCATGCCGGTCAACACGTTCAACGTGGAGATGGAGCCACAGCAATTCACTCCGCAGGCCCTGCGTTCGCGTGGTCGCCGTTGATGTTTGTGAAAAGGCCGGCTGCAGTTTGCCTGGAGCCGGCCTTTTTCATTCCAATTGCAGGGTAATCAGATATCCATGTTGAGGAAATTCAGGTTCGCTCTAACCGCTGGCGTATTTGCGCTGATTGCGTTTCAGGGGCTGGCTGCGAGCGAAAGCCTGGATGTGGAATATGCGCAGATTCTGCCGCTGGTTCCGGAATCCATGCTCCTCGACATCACCCGCGCCAAGCGGGGATTCGTCGCCGTTGGAGAACGCGGCCATGTCATCGTATCCACTGATGGGAAAACCTGGACCCAGGCCGACAACGTTCCCACTCGCGCAACTCTCACCACGGTTTTCAGCCTGGGGGATCGTCTGTGGGCCGGTGGGCATGATGCAACCATTATTACCAGCGGTGATGGCGGAAAAAACTGGACCCTGCAATTCCAGGATCCCGACCGTCAGCAGGCCATCATGGATATCCGGTTTTTTAATGAAAATGACGGGTTCGCTATCGGCTCCTACGGCCTGATCCTGGTCACACAGGATGCCGGCCAGACCTGGGAAGATACCGTGGTCGATGAAGAAAACGAGTTTCATCTCAACAGCATGGTCGACTTTGGCGATGGACGTTTGATGATCGCTGGCGAGGCCGGTTACTCGTATCGCAGTTTTGATCAGGGGGCTACCTGGGAGCCGATGGATTTGCCGTATCAGGGTTCCATGTGGGGGGCGATCAGGTTGCCGGATGATTGCGTAGTTTTTTACGGGTTGCGCGGACATATCCAGCAAAGCTGCGATTTTGGGGAAACCTGGGAAGAACTGCCTTCGGGCGTGCAGTCCAGCCTTTCCAGTGCCGCTTTTCACGATGGACTGCTGGTCTTTGCCGGTAACAGTGGCCGGATACTGACGCGGGACGATGGGGGTTCCTTCACCTCCTACGATCACTCGAGTGGCGTGGATTTTTCTTCTGTCATTGCGCTGGACGATGGTCGGTTTCTGTTGGTAGGTGAGGATGGGGTATACCAATTCCCTGAAGAAGAGGGAGATGGCAATGACCGCTAAGACCACAGCCCGTCTGCACCAGATCGCAACATTCCTGATCAATTACCGTTATGCCGTGGTGGCTTTTTTTGTTGTCATCAGCATCGGCATGTTGTTGTCGATGTCCCAGTTGCGGATCGAGACCGGATTCAAGAAGCAGTTGCCGCTGAAGCATGAGTACATGCAGACGTTTCTGCAGTATGAGAAGGATTTTGGCGGAGCGAATCGCATCCTGGTGGCATTGGTCGCGCGTGACGGCAACATGTTCACCCCTGAATTTTTCGAAGCGTTCGAGACCATCACCAACGACGTCTTCTTTATACCCGGCGTCGACCGGGCCAGCGTGCGGTCGATTTTCACGCCGAATGTGCGGTTCGTGGAAATCGTCGAGGACGGTTTTGCCGGTGGCAACGTCATCCCTTCCGACTTTTCTCCTTCGCCTGAAATGTTCGAAAAAGTTCGCTCCAATATCGTCAAGTCGGGGGAAGTCGGGCGACTGGTTTCTGGAGATTTTTCCGGCGCCATGGTGTGGGCCAATCTGCTGGAAGAAAATCCACAAACGGGAGAAAAACTCGACTACCGGGTCGTCGCCGAGCAACTTGAGGCCATCCGAACCCAGTTCGAAAACGATAAGTTCACGGTCCACATCATTGGGTTCGCCAAGATCGTGGGTGATATTTCCGATGGCGCCAAATCCGTGGTGTGGTTTTTCCTGGTGGCTCTGGTTATCACCGCCACTTTGCTCTACCTGTATTCCCGCTCGGTTTGGCTGACCGTTTTGCCCCTGTCTTGTTCCCTCGTTGCCGTGATCTGGCAAATGGGAACCCTGAGCCTGCTGGGCTACAGCCTCGATCCAATGAATATCCTGACTCCGTTCCTGATTTTTGCGATCGGGGTCAGCCACGGTGTCCAGAAAATCAGCGCCTGGATTGTCGAAAAGGAATTTGCGGGCAGAACGCCCGATGACTGGGCCCGAAGTGGTGTGGACTCGGTTGAAGTCATTCCGCGTCGTTCATCGATGCACGGGTCTCGGGAAACCATCAAGAAACTGCTGGCCCCGGGCGTCATAGCGCTGGTTTCCGATACCATCGGTTTTCTGACGATTTTATTCATCAATATCCGGATCATCCAGGAACTGGCGATTACTGCCAGTGTGGGCGTTGCCGTTATCATTCTCACCAACCTGGTATTGCTGCCGGTGCTGCTTTCCTGGGTTCAGCTGAAAAATCCAACGCGATACCGCGAGCGGTTACTTCGCAAAGCCGCAGAGAAATCTCCACTTTGGGACTTCCTGGCCAGTTTCACCGAACCCGCCAGGGCTGCATGGGTCATTGGCGGCTCCGCGGTATTGTTTGTTATCGGTATGTGGTTGGCCCAGGGCATGAAAATTGGCGACTCCGAAGTGGGCGTCCCTGAGTTGAGGCCTGATGCACGGTACAACCAGGATGCCGTATTGATCTCAGAGCGATTTGCGCTGGGTGTCGATGTCCTGACGGTGGTCGCAGAGACCATTCCAAATGCCTGCACAGAGAACTACCCGGTCATGGAAAGAATCGACCGGTTTGCCTGGAACATGGCAAACGTTGAAGGTGTGCAGAAAGTGATCACACTGCCGATGGTGGCGAAAGTCGTCAACTCCGGTTGGAATGAAGGCAACATCAAGTGGCGTATTCTCCCCCGCGACCGCTATTTATTGAGACAGGCGCTGAGCGGTATCGAGACGGATACCGGACTGCTGAATACCGATTGCAGTGCGATGCCGATTATGATTTTCACCTCGGACCATCGTGCTGAAACCATCGCCCGTATCGTCAAACGCGTGAAAGAACTGCGAACCGACATGAACATGACTGACGTCGATTTCAAAATGGACGTTCCGGTTCTGGAAGATCTGGCCAGTGACGAGGAAGTTACGGCTGACCGGTTGCGCTTTCGGCTGGCCACCGGCAACGTGGGTGTCATGGCCGCGACCAATGAAGACATTGCGGCGGCGGAAAAGCCCATGCTGGCGCTCGTTTTTGGCTCGATCATCATATTGTGCCTGATCACTTACCGAACGGTGCTCGGAACACTTTGCATCGTGCTTCCGCTGGTCGTTGTTTCGACCCTGGCCGAGGCGCTGATGGCCCTCTACGGCATTGGCTTGAAAGTCAACACGCTGCCGGTTGTGGCGCTTGGCGTCGGTATCGGTGTCGACTATGGAATTTATATTTACAACCGGCTGGATATCCATCTCAAGGAAGGCTACGACTTGCGCGAGGCCTACTATCGGACACTCCGGCTGACCGGGCGAGCCGTCATATTTACCGGGTTCACACTGGCTGCGGGTGTCGGCACCTGGATGTTCTCGGCCCTGCAGTTCCAGGCTGATATGGGTATCCTGCTGTCTTTCATCTTCCTCGCCAACATGGTCGGCGCCATTGTCATACTGCCTGCGCTCGTCCGTTGGCTGATGAGGCGCAAGCAGGAACAAGCACCTTCTGAGACGCCCGCGGAGGCGTAGCTAATTGCGGGACGGGACACTGGCAAAAAAACGGTTGCAATTCACTGGCTTATTCCGTAAATTCAACCGCATGATGAAGTCACGAGCAACCAACGGTTTCCGCCACCTGCGCCGTACCCGAATTGAAAATCCGGGCTGGGTTGCCGTGTAACAGTTTTCATCCTGAAAGAAGAACAGAAACCCAGCCATTGGCTGGGTTTTTTGCTTTGGAGAAATAGACATGCAAAATTTCTTGAGCACCACCGACTGGTCCCGGGAAGAACTCGACGGCCTGCTCGGCATGGCTGCTGAACTCAAGCGAAACCCGCTGCAAACCCGTCTACGCGGTAAGTCGATCGCCCTGATGTTCTTGAATCCTTCATTGCGCACGCGTACTTCGTTTGAGTTGGGAATGCAGCAGCTGGGCGGTATGGCTATCGTTCTGCAACCGGGCAAAGACGCCTGGGGCGTGGAGTTCAAGTCCGGTGCGGTGATGGATGGAGACGCAGAAGAACACATCGCAGAGGTGGCCGGCGTGCTGTCCCGCTACTGCGACCTGATCGCACTGCGGGCCTTTCCCTTGTTCAAAGACTGGTCCAGTGACCGCGAAGACGCCGTCATCAAGGCGCTGGCCCGTTATGCGTCAGTTCCTGTAATCAACATGGAAACGATAGTTCATCCGTGCCAGGAACTCGCACTGATGTTGACCCTCAAGGAAAAGCTGGGTGAAGTCCGTAGAAAGAAATTTGTACTCACCTGGACCTGGCACCCGCGTCCATTGAATACCGCTGTTGCCAACTCGGCGCTGCTGATCGCCAGTAAGTTCGGGATGGATGTCACCCTGTTGTGCCCCGAAGAAGCGTATCGGCTGGATACGCAATTCGAAGACGCGGCCACCCGTTTTGCCCGGGAAAGCGGGGGCTCCTTTGCGATGACGCATGATATTGACAAAGCCTATGATGGAGCCGACGTGGTCTACGCTAAAAGTTGGGGCGCTCTTCCCTATTATGGCAGGCCGGAGCAGGAGTGGGAGTTGCGTCGCAACTACAGGCACTTTATCGTCGACGAATCAAAAATGGCCATGACCAACAAGGCACTGTTCAGCCACTGCTTGCCCTTGCGGCGCAATGTCAAGGCGACTGATGGTGTGATGGATGCCGGTTATTGCGTGGCGCTGGATGAAGCCGAAAATCGGCTGCATGTGCAAAAAGCGGTCATGATGAAACTGCTGGGCTTCGGCAAACTGGATGCATAAACAAGGACTGATCTATGAGTAAGAAAATCGTACTGGCTTTCTCTGGTGGCCTCGATACCAGCTACTGTGTTCTGGAGTTGGTCAGCCAGGGATTCGAAGTGCATACCGCGTTTGTCGACACGGGTGGCGTCGACGAAAATGGCCGGAAGGCCATCCGGACCCGCGCTCTCAGCCTGGGTGCGGCCGAACACCATGAAATAGACGGCGCCCAGGAAATCTGGGACGAGTTCGTGACACCCTTGCTGTGGAGTCACGCCCGAATGCTGGGTGAGTATCCGCTGCTGTGCTCCGATCGCTACCTCATCGTCAAGCGCTGCCTGTTGCTGTGCGACCGACTGGAGACGGTGCACTTCGCACACGGTTGCACCGGTATGGGCAATGACCAGTTGCGTTTCGATCAGACGGTTCGCAGCCTGGGCGATTATGAAATACACGCCCCGATACGCGATCTTCAGTCACGGGTGAGTGCAGTTCGCGATTACGAACTTCAATTCATGGCTGATGCCGGATTCGAGGTTGAATCGTCGGCGAGCCGTTATTCAATCAACGAGAACCTGCTCGGGGTCACCATTTCCGGCAGTGAAATCGACCAGTTCCATGCTCCGGCTGATGATGCCTGGACCATGACCGCCAATCGCGGTGACTGGCCGGGTGAAGCGCTTCAGATTCGGGTTGGATTTGATCGGGGAGTGGCAGTATCCCTGGATGGTGTCGCATTATCCGGGCCTGAGATACTGAAAAGGCTGAATGCCGGGCTCGGAGCCTACGGAGTTGGTCGGCACATTTACACCGGCGATGTCAGTATTGGTCTGAAGGGCCGCATTGCATTCGAATGTCCCGGTATCGATGGTCTTCTGGCGGCTCACCAGGCGCTCGAGGATTCGGTCAACACGCGATTTCAAAACCAGTTTCGCAGCCAGATTTCAAACCGCTGGGCCGAACTGGTTTACACCGGCTTTTTCTATGAGCCGCAGAAGGTCGATCTCGAAGCCTACTTGCGCAGTTCACAACGAGCCGTAACCGGCGAAGTGACCCTGCGTACGGACGGAGGGAGGGTGATGGCGGTTGCGGTGGAAACGGATTATCGCCTGCACAACCCGGGCGCGGTCTATGCGCAAAGTTGTGACTGGACCCCCGAAGAAGCGGTCGGCTTCATCAAACTGCTGGGTCAGAGCACGACCCTTGCTCAGAAATCTCGCCGGAATCTTAAATGACGCGGCAGCGCACAAAGTTCCGTTCGCTGGAGACCCGATGAGCCAATCAAGAATCCTCGAAATTCTGCAAGCGCTGGTTGCTTGTGATACCCAGAATCCGCCCCGGAATATTGACGGTGATTCAACCCTGTTCCAGGTTTGCGCCAAAGCGTCGGGGTCAGCATACGAGATGCGTACCTGGGACCACGGTGACGGCCACGTCAGCTGGTACGCCGTCCGTGGCAAGCCGCGGGTGCTGTTCAACGTGCACCTGGACACCGTGCCCAACGGTGAAGGATGGCAAACGGACCCGTTGTCACTCAGCGTGAAGGACGGACGCGCTTACGGCAGGGGAAGTTGCGATATCAAGGGCGCAGCGGCGGTGTTGTTGACGCTGGCCGAGCAGGGAGCAACGGACCTGGCCATGCTGTTCACCACCGATGAAGAAGGCGCCGGCGGCTGTTGCGTTGACAAGTTCATTGAAACCGGATTGTGGGAACAGTACGAGCAGGTCATTGTGGCCGAACCGACAGAGTGCAAGGCGATATTGGGGCATCGTGGATTTCTTTCGGTCAAAACGTGGTTTCACGGTCATCCGGGTCATTCGTCCGAAGCGCGTGCCTTGCAGGAGAACGCAAACCACCGGATGGCGATGTGGGCCAGTGAAGCACTGCAACTCGCCCGACAAAAAAAGCGATCGGAAACGGACCCTGCAACCTGCATGAATCTGGGCCTCATCGATGGCGGAACGAAAAGCAATGTGATCGCCGGCCAGTCATTCGTTCACTGGAGCGCTCGCCTTGAACCGGGGGAGTCCAACCAGGATTTCTTGCGAGAAATCCAGGCGTGTGACACCAGCGAGGGCGACACGACCTGGGAGGTTCCTTTCTCCGGCGAGCCCCTTCCCGCGACCGGGCAGAATGACCAGGCGGCCCGTCAATTCTGCGCCCGACACGAATTGGAAACCGGAAATCCCGTTGATTTCTGGACTGAGGCGGCCTTGTTCTCCGCGGCGGGATTGCCCGTCATGGTGTTGGGGCCGGGTAACATCAAGCAAGCCCACATCACGGATGAATGGGTCGCGCTGAAACAGCTCACCTCGGCATTTGAAATCTATTCGAAACTGGTGAAAAAACATGCCTGATATCAGAAGTATCGTCAGCCAGGTGCTCAGTCAACTGGGCGCCAGTCCTGAAGCCCGCTATTACCTCAAGCAATACAGCAAAGACGCTGAACTGCAGTTTGCAGTCATCAAGGTGGGCGGCGCACTGATCGAGGAACAACTCGTACCACTTGCGGCCGCACTGGCCTTTCTTCGCAATCTCGGCCTCATGCCCATCATTCTGCATGGTGCTGGCCCACAACTCGACATGGCTTTACAGGAAGCGTCGATTCCAACCCTTAAACGTAACGGGTTGAGGGTGACCACGCCCGAAGTGATGGGCGTCATCAGGCCGGTGATTTACCGGGCTAATCGGAACCTGGTGAATGCACTGGAAGACCAGGGCATTCGCGCCCAGGGGATTCAGCATGGCGTTTTCGTCTGTGATTACCTGGATCAGGAAAACCTCGGTCTTGTTGGCGACGTGAGCAGTGTCGACCTGGAAGCGATACGCGAGGTGGCGCAGCGAGGAATGATGCCGGTCGTGGCCTGCCTGGGCGAGACCGCCACCGGGCAGGTGATGAACATCAACGCCGATTTTGCCGCCCGTGAACTCATCTGGAAAGTGAAGCCCCACAAGATCATCTTTCTTACGGGAACGGGTGGATTGCTGGATGAGACCGGGCGAATCATCTCCACGATCAATCTGCGCACCGATTACGACTACCTCACCAGCCAGGAGTGGGTGCATTCGGGTATGCAGCTCAAACTGGAGCAGATCAGCCAGTTGCTGTCCGGCCTGCCGGACAGTGCGTCAGTCTCTATAACGTCCGTGGAAAACCTGGCCCGTGAATTGTTTACGCACCGCGGCGCCGGAACCCTGATTCGGAAGGGCGAACAAATAATCGAGCGCAATGATTTCGATCCGGAGTTCAGGGAAAAAACGACGGCCCTGCTGGAACAGAGCTTCAACCGCAAGCTGAAGGAGAGCTATTACGATGGGCTTGATCTGGAATGCATTCTTTGCAGCGAATCCCTGGGCGCCATGGCGATTGTTCGTAAAGGGGTGGATGGCGTACCCTACCTGGACAAGTTCGCGGTGACACCGGAAGCTCAGGGCGCCGGTCTCGGGGCCGCCGTATGGGAGGCTCTGAAAGATCGATGTCCAAAACTGTACTGGCGCGCGCGGACCGATAACCCGGTCAGGCGCTGGTATTTCGACCAGGCCAGTGCGAGTTTCACATTGGATGAATGGGTGGTGTTCAGCATCGGTATCGAAGATTTCAGCCAGTTACAAAGATGCAAGGAAGATTGCCTGAGCCGGAAAATTAGCTGGCAGGAGATTCCCGTTGATTAGTGTTGTGGTGGTAGGTGCCCGAGGGCATACCGGGGCTCAGTTGTTGCCCTTGTTGTGGGAGCATCCGGAGTTCGAACTGGTGGCCGTCGGCTCCAGCAGCGCAGTCGGGCAACCGGTCAATGAACATGTCGATGGCCTGGAAGGCTGCGATCTGCTGTTTTCCGAGATCAGGCCAGTCACCATGAAGCAGTTCAGGTCAGACGCCTGCGTCCTGGCGCTGCCCAACGGTTTTGCCTCGGGCTACGTCAAGGCACTGGACAAAAGCCGCCCGGAAACGGTGGTGGTGGATTTGAGCGCCGATCACCGTTTTGATTCGGACTGGGCTTATGGACAGCCAGAGCGATTTTCCGACCAGATCCAGGGAGCGACCCGAATTGCAAACCCGGGCTGTTACGCCACCGGGGCGCAACTGGCCCTGGCGCCGGTGCTCGATCTGATCCTCGGTATCCCGGTAGTGTTCGGTGTATCCGGTTACAGCGGCGCCGGCACCACGCCGTCGAGAAAGAACGATCCAGACGTCTTGAAGGACAACCTGCTGCCATACACGCTGACCGGGCATGTTCATGAAAAGGAGATTTCACACCACCTGGGGCGCGATGTCCGCTTTCTTCCCCACGTGGCGTCGTTCTTCAGCGGCATCAGTTTGACCGTGTCACTGGAATTGATAACTGCCTTGTCGGAACAAGAACTGCTTAAACGTTTCCGCTCTTTCTATTCCGGGTCGCCGCTGGTGGACGTGCGTACCGATATTCCGGAAGTAGCCGAAGTTCGTGGAACGCACAAGGTCATCGTAGGTGGCTTTTCAGTCAGTGAAACGGAACCCCACCGGGTGGCGCTGGTTTGTGTGCTGGATAACCTGTTGAAAGGGGCCGCAAGCCAGGCGGTTCAAAACCTCAACATCTCATTCGGACTCGATGCGATGACTGGATTGAACAACGGCAAGGGAAAACGGTAGTGGGTAAATATGTCTGGCAGGCCGACGCTCAATCGGCAATTGACACCACCATCATGGAATTCATGGCGGGTGAGGATGTCATCCTCGATCGTGAACTCTTCGTTTTTGATTTGCGGGCAACAGCCGCGCACGTCCGGGGTTTGCAGCGAATCGGAATTTTAAGTCCGAAGGAGAGTGGCAGGCTTTGCGAACTGCTGGACTCACTGGAGTCCGAATTCCTGGCTGGACGATTCATTCTGGACGAGAAATTCGAGGACGGGCACTCCGCGATCGAGTTTTATCTCACCGAGCACGCCGGCGATTTGGGCGCCAAGGTTCACACCGGGCGCAGCCGAAATGACCAGGTCGCCGTGGCTATCCGCCTGTTTCTCAAGGATTGCCTGACGCGACTGATGGAGCTCAATTGCCGCATTGCCACCGCCAGCCTGGAACAGGCCGAACGTCATGCCAACGTACCCATGCCGGGATATACGCATCTGCAACGTGCGGTTCCTTCGAGCGTGGGTTTGTGGATGGCAGCCTTTGCCGAAGCGTTTACCGACAATCTCGGGTTTACGCGCCGTGTTTTCGAGTTGATTGACTGCAGTCCTCTGGGCACGGCCGCTGGATACGGCGTCAATTTGCCGCTGGATCGGGATGGTGTGGCCGAAGAACTGGATTTCGACCGGATACAGGTCAATCCCATGTATGCGCAAAACAGCCGGGGGAAATTCGAAATCATGGCCTTGCAGGCCGCACTGCATTCCCTGCAGGATGTCAGGCGCCTGTCCTGGGATCTCAGCCTCTTTACCACTACCGAATTTGATTTTGTTCGCCTGCCCAGGCAATACACGACCGGTTCATCCATCATGCCCAACAAGTCGAACCCGGACGTCGTTGAATTGTTGCGCGGCAGGGCGGCGGCTCCCGAAGCCGCCATCCTGGAGATCCAGTCGACGCTCTCGTTGCCGTCTGGATATCAGCGTGACTTGCAGTTGACCAAGGCGCCATTAATTCGCGGCATGAAAGCTTCGCTGCAAGCGCTGTCCATCGTTCCGGGATTGATCGCAGGTCTCGAATTCAATTCGGAAAAAATGAAAGACGCCATTTCCGCTGAAATGTTTGCCACCGATCTCGCATTGCAGCAAGCAGCAGAAGGCGTGCCATTTCGGCAGGCCTACCTCGAAGCCAAGGCCCAACTCGACCGCATCGAATCGCCGGATATTTCCGCAAGCCTTGCGCAGCGGTCTTCCCCGGGCGCCTGCGGCGACTTGCGGCTGACCCAGATTCGCCAGCGGCTGGCTCAGGAAGTGGCCGATTCCAGGTTGGAATCCGGGACGACTTCATTTTAATTTGGCCTTATTTCAAATTAGTGCTTGACGCACAGGTCTCACTCTCTATAATGCGCCTCCTGTCTGGCTGATCCTTCAGCCAACAGGCGCCAACCGGGAAGATAATTTGAAATAACTTCCGGATACTGTTGACGGGGATTTTAACG